>Ga0307488_10003662_pt1 | contig 12810 bp, 6 predicted proteins | sample SB02metaG_FD_202248 | JGI IMG/M metagenome (GOLD analysis project Ga0307488, IMG submission 202248) | Sea-ice brine microbial communities from Beaufort Sea near Barrow, Alaska, United States - SB 0.2 | ecosystem: Environmental > Aquatic > Marine > Coastal | place: USA: Alaska | collected 2017-05-06
CCGCTCTTGGTGGTGCAGTCACAGCACAAAATAGAGCTGTAACAAATATTATACTTTGTAATACAGGCGCAGTTACAATTACAGATGAATCAATTAACAGAACTGAAGTTGATTTATATCTAGTAAAACTAGGTGCTTCACCTGTTGACGCAAATAAAATAGTATCAAGTGTAACTGTTCCAGCAGGCGAAACTGTATTTTTTAGCGATGAGAAAATTATATTAGACGGCGGCGATGAAGTATGGGTAAAGGCAGCAGATGCAAATCTAATCACAGTTACCGTAAGTTCATTACCTGTATAAGGATGAATAGATGAGATTTTTAAAATCACAATACGTATCAAAATATAGTCCTAACGATAATACTGTTAGAGTAAATTCTTATGGTAGAGGCGTAATGGATTTTAACGGTGCTGTAATGATTCCAAAAGGCACAACTGCACAGAGACCACAATTGACAGGTGTTAGGCATCCAATTGATGGTAACGGTTATATAAGATACAACATTGATAATGATGTAGTAACTGGACAGCCTATTGGAATAGAAGCGTATGTTGGCGGTGCTTGGCAAGTTGTAAGGGCTCCAGCGGCTGGAGCAGTATCAATAGAAACACTAGGACCTGGAGACGCTACAGAAACAGTGTTCGGTCCATTATCAAAAGTTCCTGCTAGTGCAAACAATATTATTGTGCTTGTAGAAAACGTAATGCAAATACCTACAACAAACTTTACATTAGAACAGAGTGCAGGCGGAAGTCTTACAGGACCTGGCAGCCCATATGCTGACGGATGGTATTTAAAATTTACTTCACCAGTTCCACTTGCTAAGAATGTAACAGTATTTACTGGTTTTGCTAACTAGGGAGTAGTACATGTCACAATTGGGGCGAATCAACGGTGCGTTACTAAACGCAAATCTACATCGTGACGGTATTGATCTTAAAATTTCAAACACAACGTTTGATGCTACTCCAGTATTATTTTTTGATGTTGAAACTTCTACTGTAGGTATTAAGACTGATGATCCTAATTCTGACTTTGCACTTGATGTAAGAACTGATATTTTAACCACTAGACTTCAAGTAGATGATATAGCAAAAATAGATAATGTTCTTATCAAAGCACCTAATACTTTTTCAACAGTAGTAGGACCTCTTAATATAACTCCTACACACGGTTCACAAACAAGTATCATTGCTCAATTCAAACCTGCTACAGTAAACGGACAATATGCACCACCATATGGTTCTGCAACCGGCGCTCTTAGCGATGTTAACGGGGATGGATCGATTGATAAGGAGGACCTGCGTGAAAATGAGTTTTCTTTTGGCAATATGCTAGGATATCCTAGCATTGCTTTTCCATTTAACAATCCAAATAAACTTATGTTTGCATTTCCTGAAAGTTTTAGAAACCAGTTTGCAACAGATGGATCAGACACACTTTACATTAACCAACCGGACGGCACACCAATTATAGGATTTACCGTGAGAAACGGTTGGGATCCTTCCGGTAGCAATAACTATAGCAGTATGTATGTTGAACAGTTCTCCAGCTCTAGCGAAGTTGTATATCCACCTAGTATTGCATCCTTACCAAGAAGCTCATCAACAGATTATACTGATAGAAGAGAAGCAGTAGAAAATCTTTTAAATCCAATTTTAGTTTCTGGTAATGATTACCTTTTAACAAAAGGTCCTTATGTTGATATGTCACCTGTTTTAAACTTTCAAAGAATGAGATCAGACGATTTAGATTTTAACGATAATACAATATCAGGAATAAATTCTAATCAAACTATAGAATTAGATCCAAGCGGCGCCGGAACAGTTGAAGTTCAGGCTTCTTCAAATATTTACGGTACCTTAGGAGTTACTGGAAATATCACTATAGATGGAAACTTAACAAAACTTGGCGACCTTACTATTGGAGATGAATTATATAATCCTAATATAGGCGGTGGACAAGGAGATGTTGTTGAGATTATACCAAACTTTTCTCAATCAATTATACCGGGTGATGATAATACATGGGATTTAGGAACAGGAACACTTGTTGATAGTTCTGTAAGAAGATGGAACAATGCTTATATTACAGATAATCTAGTAAATGTAGATAATCCACTACCATTAGAAATAAGAATAAGCGACCAGCAAAAATTAGATGGTGTATCTAATGAAATCTTTGCATTGCAAAGTAACGATGATTTAGTTCTTGCACCTGACACAGGTGTTAATATAATTGAATGGACTAAGTGGAACGAGATTACTGCTACAAGTACGTCAGCCAGTATAAGCGGGTTTACACTCACAATAAGCGGAACAATTGTAGGAACATTTGTACCGGGTATGCTGTTAACTGGAGTAGGTATTATACCAGGAACTATTATTACTGGCACTTCAACAGGAAGCGACAGTACAGGTACATATACAGTAAACTTTAATTATGATGGATCAGGATCAAGACCTGCACCTACAGGAACAATATCTGTATCAGGTGCTACTGATGCAATTACTAATCTTACAGATATAGGTGGCGGACCTAGAGAATATCCAGAAACCCCATTAACATTTGCTGGTACAGGAATAGGTTATTTACGATTTACTGATACTAACACATTTTTAGTTCCTGCTGCTGGTGATGTAGATAGACCAGCACGCCCTGAACTTGCTGACAGTAGATGGAATACTGATAGAAATATTTTAGAAGTATTTGCAGGAACAATAGAATCTGTTACAGGAATTGCAGTTGTTACAGGATTACCCAATCAAATAACAGCAGGACTTACAGGTACAACAAACGGTAGTGGAGTTAATGCTGAATTTACTATTAGTATAGCATCTGGAGCATTGACTACTATAACAATTACCACAGTAGGGCAAGGTTATATTACCGATGATCTAATCACAATTCCAGGCAGTTCTCTTACAGGTGGCTCAACACCTGCTAACGATATTATACTAACTGTAGGCGCTCAAACCAATGACGGATATCAATTATCAACAGGTGGTGGTGCTGAAGTAGACGTTCCTCTTATGGAAGATCTTAGTGACGTATACAGCCTTATGCTTGGGTAATTTTTCCTTTTTGCTAAATACTATTGTTAACGAGGACCGGCGTTAACTTTTTACTGTGGTCAACTCGCAATGTAAGGTAGTTGGTGGGACAGGATCCCCGTGTATAAGGAGAGCAAATGGCGATTGGTCGTATAAGTGGGCCGCTCTTAAAAGCAAATCTAGTGCGTAACGGCGTGGATTTAACTTTTAGAAATGGAGCAACAGACCCTGATATTTTGTATGTTGATGTAAACAATGCTCGCATTGGTGTCAACAATTCAGCGCCTACAACCGATTTACACGTAACAGGTACAACAAGAACAACAACACTAAGAGTTGAAAACGATATTGATGTTGGTAATTTAAATATTACCGGCAATACAATTTCAAGCGATTTAAACACAATTAACTTTGCGCCTGCTGGTGCAGATCCTGTAATATATAATTCAAAATTATTTGTCGATGATCTTTCTATAGAAGGAAATACTATTTCCACTACAGAATCAAACGTAAATTTAGAATTTAGACCAAACGGAACAGGAACACTAGAAGTATTTGCATCAACAAACATAGACGGTGACTTATATGTTAGCGGCAATGTAAATGTAGACGGCAATGTTACAATAGGCGGCAATATTACAATTGGTGACGCACTTACAGATTCAATACAAATTAATGCTGCGATTAAAAGTAACCTTATACCTGAACAAGACAACACATTTGATTTAGGTAGTGCAGCATTTAGATGGAAAAATTTACATGTCAATAACTTGAATGCAGACCTGCTTACATTGTCTACATTAGATGTAGGTAACTTAATATTTCGCGATAACGAGATTACAACAACAGCAGGTCAAGACTTACATATAGACGGTAACGGAAGCGGTGGTGTAAGATTAGGAAATTTAAAAATTACTGGAAACGTTATTACAAACGTTGTACCAAATGCTATTACACAAATTGCACAAACTGGTGACGGATATTTTAAAATTGCAGGTACAAACGGATTTGTTCCTCCTAGAGGTAACACAGCACAAAGACCAAGTGCATACGCAGTAATAGGTATGACAAGATTTAATACAGATACAAACGCATTAGAAGTTTGGGCAGGGTCGTCATGGGCGTCACCTGCAGGTGCTTCAGGCGCTGTATCAGAAATTTTAGCAAATGATATTTCAGCATCGTTTGCACTAATGTTAGGATAATAGGATGCCAACAGTATTTAAAAACGAAGTAGTAACTGGAGTAGGAACAACACCTGTAGATATATTACAGATTATTGCAGGTGTAAGAGCAACAATAGTAGGTTTAAACTTAGCAAACACATCAGACTATGATATGGCTGTAGTGAATGTTTATGTAGTAGATGAATCATCTACAGTTGCAAACTATGCTAGACAAATTCCTATACCGCCAGGATCTAGTGCAAAAGTTATTACCAATGGTGAAAGATTAATACTTCCTGAAACAGCAGGATTAAGATTAGAATGTGATACAGACGATTGTATAGATGCTAGTATCAGTTACGTGGAGATATCATAATGAGTACATATTACTTTGGTCAAAGTCCAGATAATTCATTAGGCGATAGTCCTCGTTATCTATATATGGTTAGAAGAAATGACGATGGTGAAATATTTTTACGTCGAATTGATAACCTGGTAGACAAAGACACAGTAGACTTAAATTATCCTGGCCCGCCAGATCAAACATTTGAAGATTTTGAACCCGGCATTGATTACTTTGACGGTATAGATGCTACTCACGAAAGTAATTATGAAAATTTAAGATGGACACAATATCGTTGGGATCAAAGAAGTATTTTATATTATGTAGATAGCGAAGGCATGCTAGTACAAAGAATTAATCAAAATTATCAATACCCGCAAGGTACATCGAGCTAATAGGATAGAAAATGGCAGAATTTAGAATAAGCAGACTTAGGTATACTTGGAGAAATACTTGGAATACCGCAACATCTTATAACAAAGATGATGTTGTTCGCTATGGTGGTTCGACATATGTATGTGTTAGACAACATACATCTTCAGTCTTTCAAACAAATCAGGATTACTTAGCAAACCCAGGAGATACTGCTCCAACTGTTGCTTGGTTAAAGATGACAGATGGTTATCTATGGAGAGGAAATTGGGCAAGTAGTACACTTTATAATCCAGGAGATTTAGTATTATACGGCGGCGCAATTTACCTAGTAGTAACTAGTCATACATCAGATACAGATTTTATTACAAATGCTGATAAGGTATCCGATTATGTATCACTATATAACTGGACAACTGATTGGGAAGAGTTAACTAGATATGGAATAGGCGATGTTGTAAAATACAACGGATTTGTTTATAAATGTATTGCAGAACATACTTCTGGCTCAATTGCACAAGGTGCTGAAATTGGAAACAGTGATGGACAAGATGATAGTACACTAGAATTATGGGAAATTGTAAATGAAGGAATTCAATACGTAGGAACATTTACTGAAGCAACACGATACAGACCAAATGATTTAATGAAGTATGGTGGAAGTTTATTAAGATGTACTGTTGGGCATACTAGTGCCTCAACTATAGATAGCACATACTTTGTTACAGAATTACCAGGAAACAATTTTTATCAAACATGGGCAGATGATGTCATGTATGCAGTTGGTGATGTTGTCAGACACGGTGGACATATCTTTATTGCAAATAAAAATAATAATAATGTAAATCCTACAACAAGTTTATATGCTACCCCTGATAGAGTTATACCAAATGACGAATGGAAATTATTAGCAAAAGGTTCAAATCTAGTAGGTGATTGGGCAGTAGGACAAAGTTATAAAACTGGAGACGTTGTACGTAGAGGTGGATATGTTTATGTAGCACTTTTAGATACAGCAATAACTGATGATGGTAGTTCTCTAGATTATTTAGACGACAGTAACTGGGAAATTGTTTTGCCAGGACAAGCATGGAGAAATGCTTGGGTATTAGATTCTGAATTTGAAATTGGTGATATAGTATTATATAGAGGCACAGCATATACTTGTAATTTTGCACACACTGCTAGTAGCGAAAACTTTCCAGGAGATAACGGAAGCGGATTTGAATACTGGGATATTCTTTCTCTAGCAGGAGACGGTGTAGGACTAAGTGTTGAAGGTGATTTATTAACTTTCGATTTAACACGTGGATTAGTAGGAGACGGTTCATCATTTGGTGCAACTTCTTTACCAATTGGAACAGAAGGTCAATTAGTTGCTGTTAACAACAGTGATAGTATAGAATATAAAACCTATGGTAATGTTCAAAAATTTATATATGTTAGAAATGATGGTATAGATGATTTAGATGCTAATAGAGGAATAAATCCAGAGAAACCTTACAAAACTATTAGATATGCTGCTGAAAGAGTAGCAGCCAGAGCCGATACCAACGAAACTATAATTAGAGTAAATGCAGGAACATATGATGAAGTATTACCTATTGTAGTACCGGAGGGTACTGCAATTAATGGAGCAGAACTTAGAACAACCACAGTTAGACCAAATAAACCAGATGCATCATTAGCAAGTGATTTACCTTTCCATAAAATTATATTAGATAGGATTTCAGATATAGTTGAAGCAGTTGTTCAAAGAAGCACAGTTACACCAAGTACAGGAAATACTGTATCTCAAGTAACTGATGTGGTTTTAGAACGAATTGCATATTTTCCACCGCAATATGAATATGGTGATGAATTTGCCGGACTTGGACCAGAGATTTTTCAAACTCCGTATATAGATACTACTTTAGGTACACAAATACAAGATTTAATTATTGACAGCATTATACCTTATCTAAATTATTACCTTGAAAGTACCGGCGTCAATCCAACAATGACTGGTTCAAATACTAAAACCGATCATGATGTAACCAATATATCATACCCACAAGATTATGCTGTCGAAAATGCTAGACGAATATTTGAAGCAAATAGACTTTTTGTAATTGCTGAAGTAATTGCGTTTATGAAAGCAACGCAGCCAACTTACACTTTTGATCAAACAGTATTAACAGATATGCTGAATAGATATATAGACGCTTTTATATACGATACTACTTACGTTGGAAATTATGCTTCTTATCAGGCTGCAAGATATTATAAAAATAAAGTTCAAGGTTCTGAGCTTGAAGACATGTTTTATGTTAGAAATGCTACAGGCATAAAAGACTTTACTCTTAAAAACTTATCAGGAACACTTAATCCACCAGAAGTTTTTGAATTATACCAAAGACCAACAGGCGGAGCATATGTTTCACTTGATCCAGGTTGGGGTCCAGCCGATACAAAAGTTTGGATTACAGCACGTTCACCGTATATACAAAACTGTACAACATTTGGAGCAAATTGTGTAGGACAGAAAATTGATGGTGCGTTACATACAGGTGGAAACAAATCAATAGTATCAAATGACTTTACACAGGTTATCAGTGATGGTATAGGTGCATGGGTATTAAACAATGGCAGAGCAGAACTTGTGTCAGTGTTTACATACTACAATCAGATTGGTATGTTTGCAGAGAAAGGTGGAGTTATTCGTGCTACTAACGGTAACAGTTCATATGGTGACTTTGGTGCAGTTTCAGATGGTAACGATCCTACTGAAACTCCTTCATTTGCAGAAGTTAACAACCGAACAGGACAAGCAATAGTTGCATCAGCGTTTGCTGGAGAAGTTAACGATGAAATTTTAGTAATTGAATATAACAATGCAGGCGAAAATTATACCCGAGCTGATTACACATTTGTTGGTTCTGGTGTTAATGCACAGGTTATGCAAGAAGACTTCCGCGATGATGCAGTTTTTGAAGCATTAGTAAAAAATGCTCCAGGCGATGCAGGAGGAACTATAGGTGCAGGCGGATATACTAATAAAGGTAATAACGCACAAACAGGAACAACAACAGCACTAACACTAGCAACTAATGATGACAGTACTGAAGCAGAAATATTAGGGTTAAGATTAATTATTACAAGCGGAAAAGGTGCTGGTCAGTACGGTTACGTAACTTCTTATAATGTTGTTTCAAAAATTTGTAATGTGTCGAGAGAATCAGACGGAGTTGCAGGTTGGGATCATGTTATTCCGGGAACACCATCACAAACATCATTGTTCACAGATAATACTTACAGATTAGAACCAAGACCAACATTTAGCCATCCAGGATTTTCAGCAGATGATGTTAACATGGGTGCTACTAATGCATGGGCAAATGTTGCATATGGAGAAACTACAGCATCTTTTAGTGCTGTTCAAGGAACAACAACAGGCGGAACAGGTACACCTATTGCAGAAGCAACATGGAATATTACAAAAGTTGCAAGAAAATATACAATAACAAATGTTGATGTAGGATCAGGCTATGAAGTTGGACAAGAAATTACTATTGACGGTGACGACTTAGGCGGAACTATTGGTGAACATGATTTAGTTATTACGGTATTAGAAGTTTCCGAAGATAGTACAAATACATTAGTGAGATGGGAACATGTAGGAACAGCAGATAGTGGAAAATTTGTAGCAACACCAACAGGTGGAGCAGATTTTTCATACAGTTCCGATGGTACAACTTGGACAATAGGAACACTTCCACTCTCCGGAAATTGGAAATGTGTTGCAGCAGGCGGAAATGCTTTTGTTACACTATCTAGAGGTACTGGGTTTGCAGCATACAGTACAACTGGAACCAGTTGGACTGCTGTTAATTTACCTTATGATAAAAATTGGAATTCAGTTGTATATGGTAAATCATCTAACGGTAGCGGCAATGGAGTATTCCTAGCAGTTGCAGCCAATACTGATGCAGGTACATATAGTACAGACGGCGGCGTAACTTGGAAAGCAACAACTTTACCTGACATAGGTGATTCAACATTTAACGAATGGGTTGATGTTGCTTACGGTGCAGGAAGATTTGTAGCAGTTGCAAACAGTGGTAACTTTGTAGCAGTAGGCGAATATAATTCAGTTACAGATACTTGGACATGGAATCCAGAAATTATGGACGTGATTGATGATTCATCAACTAAGGATTGGAGAACAATTACATATGGTAATAACAGATTTGTAACTATATCAGGAACAGGCGAAGTTGCATACAGTTTCAATGGAACATTATGGTATGCATCTGCAATGCCAACACAGGATGGTTCAACAGCACATGACTGGAAAATGGTTAGATACGGACAAGGTGTGTTCTTTGCAGTTGGTGATACTGGCCAACGTACTATTGGTGCGGACGAGCCAGTAGATGCTACTTCTAATTATGCAGCATCATCAGAAGATGGAGTAACATGGACTCCTAGAACATTGACACAGTCGACTAATTGGACAGGAATAGGTTTTGGAAATCCTGATATTTCAATTGGTGACTCAACTACACAATCAAACAGCACAGGCATATGGATTGCAGTTGCTAGAGATTTTGATCACGGTTGTAAGATTTTAACAGGATCAAGAGCTAAAGGAAGAATTATTGTTGAAAGCAGAAATATTGCTGAAGTAAGAATGTGGGACGTAGGTAGCGGATACAACGATACTCAACCAACACTTACAATTACTGATCCTGGTAATACAATTGACGCATATGTTGAGCTAAGAATAGGCGATGCTGTACTTGGTCAACCTAGTTGGGTAAACAGAGGCTCAGGTTATAGAACTTCAAGCACACAGGTAAGCATATTAGGAGATGGTTTTGCAGATGTTATACCAAAAGGACAGTTTGTAACTATTTCAGGAATAACTGGTCCAATACCTGGTCCAGGAACACAGTTAAGATTCCGTGGTGCAACAGAATTTTATACTACTCAGACTTCAACACTTGAAAAAACTGATATTAACGGCAATAAAACAGTAGTATTTAGAATAACTCCTAAACTAACACTAAGTGATTTCTTAGAACATACGTCACAGGTAGAAATTAGAGAAAGATATTCACAGGTTAGAATTACTGGACATGATTTCCTTGACGTAGGAACAGGAAACGCAGTACAAACAAACTATCCTGTGCTTTATTCAACTGGAATTTATACAGGCGCATCAGAAAATGAAGTTGTAGAACTTAACGGTGGACGTGTATTCTATACATCAACAGACCAAAGCGGTAACTTTAGATGTGGAGAATTATTTGCTGTTGAACAGGCAACGGGTATTGTAACTATTAGTGCTGACTTCTTTGATCTAGGTGGATTAACTGAACTAGCACTTGGCGGTGTTAGACTAGGTGGTTCAGGAGCAGTTGTTAGAGAATTCTCAACAGATCCTGCATTTACGCAAGATAGTAATAATGTTGTACCAACACAAAGAGCAATTAAAGCATACTTACAAAATAGATTAAATGTTGGTGGATCTGATCTACTAACAGCGAGTTTTATTGCTGGTACTGTTAAAGTAGGACCTAATCTAATTGATAACGTTGCAAGCCTCGAAGTATTATTCCCAGGACCCGTAGCGTTTAGAGGTTCTGATGCAAACATTAGCGGAACATTAGTAGGACAACAACTATTTTTAAGAAGGGAAGAGGATCTTTAGAGGAGAACTATAGTAACATGGATAAATATAATATAACAATGGAAAGATACAATGGCTGAATTTAAACTAGGTAGAATTAGATTTGTTTGGAAGGACTCTTGGGCACCTTCTACAACGTACTACGTTGATGACGTTATACGATATGGCGGCCGTACTTACATTTGTGCGGTAGGACATACTTCAGACTCAACAGATTTTAACACAGATTTAACGTATAGTCCAACTAAATGGAATCAAATGAGTGATGGTCAATCCTGGAAAGGCGATTGGGCAGTATCTACATTTTACAAAATTAACGACATTGTTAAATATGGCGGATTATTATACGTTTGTACTGATTCACACACATCAAATGCAAGTTTAGGATCAGGAGCCGCAGGCGCTGAAACTACAACTGGATTAGAAGTAGACGTAGCCAAGTGGGATTTATTTGCTGAAGGGTTTGATTGGAAAACTGATTGGTCTGTTTTAACAAGATACAAAGTAAACGATTTAGTCAAGTATGGCGGAACAACTTATGTTTGTAAAACAGCACATACTTCAACTGCTACAGTTGCAGATGGTTTAGAAGCACAACAAAGTTATTGGGATTATTTTAATCAAGGAATTGAATACAAAGGTGATTGGACAACAGCAACTAGATATAAAGTTAATGATGTTGTTAAAAGAGGCGCAGGCTTATGGATAGTTAAAGCAGCTCAGAATCATACTTCAACAACAGATTTTGCAGCAGACGTAACTAGCGGATACTGGGAACAGTTTGTAGAAGGTTTTGAATACGAAAATGATTGGAACATTGGTACTCCTTATCAGTCAGGTGATATTGTAAGATATGGTGGTAACCAATATGTATCAAAAACACAACACACAGGTACAGTTCCTACAGCGTCAGGCCAAGTTGATTGGGATTTATTAAGTGAAAACTTTAAGTACCAAGGCGATTGGTCTATAAACACATCATATAAGATCGGTGATGCTGTTAGACTAAACGGATATACATACAGAGCAGTTAAGGATTCTCCTTCAACTGTACTAAGTGTTACTGCAACATCTGCAGTTGATAATACATTTACAGTAGCAAGTACTTCTGCACTTGTTGCAAACATGGCTGTTAGATTTACAGTAGGCACAATTGGAAATGTATTTGAAGGTGCAACATATTATATTAAAACAGTTACTAACTCAACACAGTTTACTATTTCTATAGCGCCAGCAGGAACTGAATTTATTCCTACAACTGCTACAGGAACTATGACTGGTAGAGCAGCAGCAGTTGCTCCTAACACAACATATTGGTATCAAGTAGCCAGCGGGTTTGCTTGGCAAGGTACATGGATTGACGACAATGAATATTTTGTTGGAGATACTGTACGCTTTGGTTCCAACAGTTATATCTGTATACAAAATCATAGATCAGAAGGCGACGATGGATCAACAGTAGGTGCAGCAGGCGGCGGCGCTGACAATTCAAGACCAGATCAAGATATTACAGGAACGTATTGGAATGCATTTACAATTGGTAGTGATGTTTCAGTATTGACAACTGAAGGTGATATGGTTTATTACTCAGGTGCTGGACCAACAAGACTTCCAATTGGGGAAGAAGGACAGGTTCTAGTATCAACAGGAACACTTCCAGAATGGAGAGCATTAGGAAAAACAGATCAGATTTATTACGTTGCTCCGCACGGAACAGATGGACTTTCACCAATTTACGGTTCATCACTTGATAGACCATTTAAAACAATTAGATATGCCTGTGAACAAATAGAAAACGGACCAAGAAATCCTAACGCACAATATTTGCTAGAAAGAAATAGAATATTTTTACAGAGAGAAACTTCCAGTTGGATCCAATCACAAGTTACTGTTGGATCAGGTATTTGGTCTGGGTTTGATTTTGATGAATACAAATGTGAAAGAGATGTTGGATTTATTATTGACAGAATTATTTGGGATCTTGGACACGGTGGTAACTTAAAAGTACGTGCAGCAGCACTTTCATTCGTTAACGGATTTAGTGCAGATGGCGAATTTTCAGCAGCATCAGAAAATAAAGTTTATGGTGGTGCAGGACTTGCAGCAGAAGCAGAACAATCTGTAGCAGCATACACATATCTAGAAACAATTATTGGCAATGTATTAGCAAATACAGCACCATCAGTTGCATACCAAGATG
>Ga0307488_10003663_pt1 | contig 12809 bp, 5 predicted proteins | sample SB02metaG_FD_202248 | JGI IMG/M metagenome (GOLD analysis project Ga0307488, IMG submission 202248) | Sea-ice brine microbial communities from Beaufort Sea near Barrow, Alaska, United States - SB 0.2 | ecosystem: Environmental > Aquatic > Marine > Coastal | place: USA: Alaska | collected 2017-05-06
GCGTAGTGGACGGCGGCGAGTTTCCCATGGAGCTCGGCGTCAGCGGGCGGTGCGTCGCGGAAACGGCGCCGAGTGACACGATCGAGTTCGCGACGGTGGTGCGAGGCGCCGTGGTTGTGGAAACGACCGTCACGAACCCTACGAACGAAGCGTGGCGTTTGCGTCCGAGCATAGCGAACGAAAACTGGAGCGGTGTTAGTTACCTGGAGGTGCCCGCGAACGGCACGAGTGCGTACCAAATCAAATACGCGCCCCTCGCGATGTCAAGCGACGACGACCCGCATATCGGGACGTTACGGCTGGAGCTTCCCGACGGAAGCGTGGACGCCCGTTCGCTTCGCGGCGTCGCGGACGCGCCTGACGTTTCCGGGACGGTCGAGGTAACTGTTCCGGCGAAACAACCCAGCGTCGTCACAATCGAGGTTAAGAACTGGCTACCGAAACGCCAGAGGTTCACTGTAACCGTCGCGTTTTCAAACGAAAATCACGTCACCGAGTTGGTCGCCTTGAAGGGCGCGGACCACCTGGACGTTCCGGCTGGCGCCACGCGGGCGTACGCGTTGAAGTTCTACGGGTACCTAGCCGGAGTTACCACCTCAGGGAAAGTAACCTTCACCAACCACGACACCGGTGAGTACTGCATGTACGACGTCAACGTCACGACGATCGATCCGGAAACCCAGGGGGTATTTACCCTGCGCGCCGCGTGTCGAACGCTCAGCGCGGTTTCCATTCCGGTTTCGAACCCGCTTTCGGTCCCGGTGACCGTGACGGTGACCACCACGAACAGCCGGACCTTCCCGATGAAGGAAAGCTACGTCTTACCCCCTAAAGGTACGACCGCAGTGGAGGTTGGGTACCGCCCGGTTGTACCTTGTGAGGCAAACACAACAGACGACGATAACCAGGTTTTAGTGTCCTGCGACGAACTAGGTGCCTGGCCTTTCACCCTGGAGCTCAGCGCCACCGCCTCAGGTCCGGAACGCGGCGTTTCCTTCACCGTGCCTCTTGGTTCCAGTGAAACCAAGCCGGTTGTCTTCACGCACTTCTTAACAACCACGGCGCCGTACAGCGTGTTGTGGAAACAAGGCGGCGGGAAGGCGTTTTCGGTCGCGACCACGCACGCCGCGCAAGCCGCAAACGATCCGAACGTAGGCGTCGAGGAGAGCGTTTCGGTGACTTTCGAGCCCACGGCTGTGGGGCAAAACTTCCGGGACCTGATTTTAATAGAGTCCGACTCAGGCGGGTCGTACGTGGTTCCCGTTTCGGGAAGGTGCGTGCCCCCCAAACCGGTCGGGCCGATTTTGTTGCAAAACGGGTCCGGGTCACTTGACTTCAAAAACGTGTTCGAAACGGAAACGCAATTCACCTTGACCACGGACAACCCGGCGTTCACCGTCGCGAACCGAATTGAAACAATCGGCGCGAAGCAAAGCAAAACGATCGCCGTTAAGTACACCGCGCCCGGTGAAAACAGTAGTAACGCCCGCACTGGGGGCGTTACGGCGAAGCTGTTAGTCACAACAGACAAAGCCCCGGGCGCGCCGTGGGCGTTTTACTTGAAAGCGAGTCACTGAGAGAATTGTTGAAAGAAATGGAAATACAGAGAGGCGAGACTACTTGTGTTGCGCACTTGCCCATGGAGACTCACGTAAGATAGCCAAATCCGAGATACTTAGAGTTGTATTAGATAACCCTATGTGTATTTAGTCGTACATCATCAGGAAAAGCACCGTAATGCTACTTGGGTCGTAGCTACTTGACTACTTGACCACCAGAAAGCTCTTCAGTTCGTCCAGGTCGTTTTCCGCGACGCTCACCGCGGAGAAGGTGACGTCGCATTTCGAGTCGGCGAATGTGAACGGTTTCCCGCGTATCCCGACGTCGCGCGCGATCCCCCCCCCCGCCGTGTCTTGAAGCGCCCCAGCAGCCGCTTCACGCAACGCCTCGATTTCCTTTTCCAGACGTTTCGCGATGTACTCCACCGGGTTGGCGGTGATTTTCTCGCTCTTGTTGCACGCCACTAACACGGGGAAGTTTCGTTTTTTCTTTTGCAAAAGCGGATTGGCGAGTAAATCCCGCAGCCGCTCCGACACCTCCCGCCTGTTGGATGTGAAATCGACCGCGTCTATCACGAAGACGATGGCTTTCGCGCTTGGCAGGTGTTCTTCCATTCTACTGACCAGCTTGGGGTGGCCTGGAAGGTCCACCACCCGGAGCTTTCGCCGCACCACCCCGTTGCACTTGGTGGGCCCTTCCACGTGGAACACGGCATCGTTCGTCGCCATGGATGTGACCGTGGTGAGGTACGGCGTGCCACTGCGTAACGTCTGGAACAACGCGGTTTTCCCGGACCCGCACGTGCCCGTGATCAAAACGGTGTGCCCGGACGACGACGACCCGGCAGCGCCGTCGCCGGACAGCAAACGCAGTAGGTACGCCCACAGGTGCTGCACAATCACGAGCGCGGTGATTGTCACCACCGCCACGATCAGCGGCAGCAGGGCCGCGGCTGGGATTCCCACGCGTGACTGTAACGCGACCAAGAACTCGCCCACCGCGGCCTCGGCGGATTTAACAATCACCTGGTCGACCACGTCGACCGCCCCGTCGACGCCCCCCATCTCGCCCATCGTCTCCACGATCTCCTGCACGGTCGGCATCGCGCGTGTGAGACGAGACGACGAGATTGCGGGCGTCTTCTTCTGCAGCGAGTTTCTCGGGACGTCGAAATAAAAAGTCGGCAAGAATTTTCATTGCAAGTGATGATGGATGCCCTACCGTGTCTCTCTCGACCCTTCTTCATGACTACGCTTTCACTTTCCCTTCTTCGCCGCCTCCACCGCTTCCTTGGACTTGCTATCCTCCACGACTTTCAAAGCCTTCTCGCGGAGCTCCTTGCGCCACGGCAGGGCGTCGAAATAGTCCTGCGTGAATTTGGAATTCCCGAAAGGTCAGGGTCGCGAACGAATGAAAATTGGGAAATGAAATGTGGGGACGCGGGGAATGTGCGCGGCGCGGAGAGACAAGACGTGCACGTGCCCCAAGTTTCGTCGCGACCATGTGCGCGATGAAGAACGCGACTACGAAGCCAATCATGGTCTTCCGGTCCATGCTTGACAACGCGTCGATGATACCACTCCCCATCGTGAGAAGTCGGTCGTTTCAAGAGTCGCGCGAAGGAAAGTGCGAACGACCAAACGGGGCCGCGGTTCGAATCTTCCAAGAGAGTTGCTTTGGTCAACGAAATGGGCACCCGTTCCTTCTTCCTGGCCCACTCCACAGCGCGCGCTTTGCTGTGGAGAACTCGTCTCTGTGACGCGCCGGCGCGACGGGACCGCTTGTGTTCCCGTCGTCATTCGTGACGCGCGTGGGCACGATGGCAGAGCCGTTTGCCGGCCGGGACGTGCGTGACGTGTCTGTGTCTGGGTTACCGCCCGCGCCTTGGCACACCGAATCTGAAGCGAACGGCATGGGAAACGGACAACCGTCCGACGAGATGCCCAACGCGTCCCCACCCCCCATCCGAGATGGTGCGGACTCCAAGTCAGGAAGCGTCTCAGGGTTACCCGCCACCTCTTCCGAAACCGTGGAGGACCTCGCGGTGCGCGTCGCCGTGCGGTCGCGGCCTCTTGTGACCTCGGAACGGCTGGAAGGCGCGCGCGAGTGTTTGAGTTACCCGGCTAATAACGCAAACGCGGTGTGCTTGGGTGAGAGCCGGGTGTTTAAGTTTGACGAGGCTTTCAAGCCGGAGTCCACGCAAACCGAGGTGTACGACAAGTTAGTAGCGCCACTGGTCAAGGCGTGCTTCAACGGGTACAACGCCACGGTGTTGGCGTACGGGCAAACAGGCAGCGGCAAGACGTACACGATGGGAAGCGGCAATTGCGACGCGGCGTTGGACGCCGAAACCGGGGTTATTCCGAGGGTTATTCGGGACGTGTTCGCGGGTGTACACGAAAGACAAGACGAATCCACCGTAACCGTCCGGTGTGTCTTCCTTGAAGTGCACAACGAAGAGGTCCGGGATCTGTTACACCCGGATACGAAAAGTAAAGTGATTCAAATCAGAGAAAACGCGGACGGCGCCATCGTGGTGAGCGGCATCCGCGAAGAAGGTACGTATTGCGCCTTTCCCAAGTCCGTCAACACACTGTTTGCCCATACAAGACTGACACTTTCTTTTATATATCTCAGTCGTGGCTTCGTACGCGCAAATGCTCCGTTTGCTTGATTTGGGGTGTGTGTCACGCACCACGGGTGGTACCAGTATGAACTCGGAATCCAGCCGGAGCCACGCTATTTTCACCGTGATCGTGGAACAAACGCACGTCACCGAAACCGCGATTGCGAAACACAAAGGAACGTATTCGTGCTCGAAATTTCACCTAGTGGACTTAGCGGGCAGCGAACGGAACAAACGCACGAAAGCCACGGGCGCGCGGTTCACGGAAAGCATCAACATCAATTCTGGGTTGCTGGCGCTTGGTAACGTTATTTCCGCGTTGAGTGGAGACGACGCGAATCGGAACGCGGGGGGGGGTAAAAAACACGAAGGTACGTTTTGGGGCTTTCCCAAATCCTGACACACTGTTTACTGTCCCTGCGTGACTATTTGAGGGTACTATTAGTAACAACTGTTACAACTACATACAACACAAGTAGACAGTTTTCTTATACCGCACATTCATAGACTCAAGACTGACACTTTGTTTTACCTATCGCAAGGGAAGCGATCGGCGCACGTGCCGTATCGCGATTCGAAACTCACGCGGTTACTGCAAGACTCCCTGGGCGGTAACGCCCGGACCTGCGTGGTGGCGTGCGTGTCCCCTCACGACAGTAACATCGAGGAAACGTTGAACACCCTGAAGTACGCCCAACGCGCGCGGAACATCAAGAACAAACCGAAAGTAAACCGGGACCCGAAAGACGCGCGGCTCGCGGCGTATACGAAGCGCGCGGATTGTACCGAGGGCGAGTTGAAATTTTCGCACCTCGGGAGAATCGCCGCGCGCGATTTCGGGCCGTGCGAATTCTGCGCCTCAAACGGTGGCGCCACTGGCCCTTCTCTTTTAAACACCGGGTATGACCAGGACAAAACGAACGTCGAGTCACTGAATCGACAAGTCTCCACGTTGACGGATGAGTTAACAGAAACGAAGTCTTTGTTAACCGAAGCGAGGGACGATTTGCGCAGGGACGAAACAATTTTCACCGAAAAGATGCGGGAGATCAAGGCGCTGAAAAAGGAGCGACGCGAGCGACTCAAGGAACGGCCGGCTGGTGGCGCGTTGCATCCGGTTCCGTTGTTGGAGTCGGCAGGTGGGTTTGTGCCGGTGAGTAGCCAGTCTCCACTTAGTGCGAGCGCGACGAAAAATGTGACCTCATCGGTGGGGGACGAGAACGAGGCGCCGCTGGTCACGCCGCGGAGCAGTTTGGCGCTCTCGTCGCCTTCCATGACGCCAATCTCGGAATCCCAATCCAACCAAGGTACCGGTACGCAAGAGACGTACACCGCTTTCGAGGTTGGAAAAATTCACCAAGAGCGGCTGCTTTTGAAGCAACAAGCGGTCTCCCGCGCGCGGGTGTATCAGCTGGAGAAGAAGAATTTAGAACGGCGTTTGCGCGAGCTCAGCGAGAACATCGCGTCGAAGGAGCGGTTGATCGCTGACTTGACCGAAAACGAACGCACCGCGGTGCTTGTCACGCAGCGGTACGAGGACCGGGTTTTGGCGCTTGAGCAGGAGAAGCTGGCGAAAGAACACGAGGCGCTGAGGTTACGAAAAGAATTAAAAAGCTTTGAGACCGGCGAGAAATCGACAAGCACAAAAACGAAACTTTTGGCCGTGCAAAACGAGTTGGCCGTTTTGCGCTTGGAACGCTTGAAAAGCGACGCGGCGCGTACGGACAAAGAGTCTCTGTTAAATGATGAAAGCGGCATGACACACGAGTTGCAAGGTGAGGTGCGGGAAATGCGCGCGCAGCAGGAAGCGTTGCGACGAGGGTTACAACAAAGGGAGCTGGAACACACGCACGCGGATAATGAAAACCTCGACCAGATTGAGCGGCTGAAGAAAATTACCGATCGGCAAACCCGCCGGATCGATTCTTTGACAACTTCGGAAGGAAAAATCAGGGAGAGTCTTTTGCGGAAAACCAGCGAGCTTTCTTTGGCGAAGAAAAGGATTTCGAAACTCGAAGGTGGTGGTTTTTTCGGGCATGACAACGGCCATGGAGCACCTGATGACTCCCCGCTCGCGGCGTCGCAATCGCCGCGCGTGTCCAGTACCAACGCCAACGGAGGTAGCGGCCGCCCGATGAGCACGCGAGACCGCGCGCTTCTGTACGGCGACCAAGTCCGGTCGAAACTCAGCGTGCGAGGGTCGGCCGCGAGCTTTGCAGGTAGTGCGAGTTCGGAGCCTCAAAACTCGCAGCAACAGCTACCGGAAGTGGACCAAAACGCGATGCGAGCGCTTGTGCATTTGGAAACCACAAAGGCTTTACAAAAGCGAGTGGCGATGGATGCGCGTTCGCGGCTGTCCGCGAAACGGGCACACGTGCTCGCCGAACGAAACGCGGTTTGGGAGCAGGTGCAGGTGTTGGCGGTTCGTAAGCGACAACTGGAAGGAACAAGCGGTTGGACGCAAAACGATCAACTCGAGTTCGCGCAACTCGACGACCGCGTGGACGGCCTGGACGCTGAGCTCGAGTTCGTCTCGGCGAAAGTTAACGAGGCTGGATTGGAGGATGAGGGGGATGAATCGCAAGGAAATTCTCAAGGAGTACATAGACAAGGCAAAGCAATTAAGTCTTGCGAGCAAAACTCCTTCGTGTCGTTGATAAATTCAATGCGCCCTGAACAAGCCGTCGCGGCGGCGGCGCAGGCGATGGAGGCGGTGGTGACGGTGGGCTTGGCGTCGAAGAAGCTCGCCGCCGCGAAGCGATCCCTGGAAGCCCAACTTGCGGACGCGCAGCGCGCGATTGAGGAGATGGAACAGACAAGCCGCATGAGGGAGATGGAGTACGACCGGCGGGTTACCATGATTCGCTTGGAGCACGGCAGACGGGAAACCTCGTTGATGCGGCTTGGGGAGTTAGGGGTCAGGGAAAGGGTTTCGCGTTCGTCGAATGGCGCGTCGGAGTGCGACACCGACGGCGACGGCGAGACGTGGTCTGAAAACGACGCCGGCGACGAACGCGACGCAAAACTCTTCGCCCCCCGCCTCCCCGACGCTCCCGCCAAACTACCCGCGACGCCCCCCCTGGGAAGGAACGCCAAGCCGCCCGGGGTGTCGGCGTACCCGGGAATGGGCGCCACCGCGGCGGGAAGGAGGGACGCGGGGGCGATTCAGATGGGGGGGTAGGCGCGATGGGAGGGAGGGATGACAGACAGGTTTTCATAAAAAGGTGAACTCGCTTTTTGCTTTGTTGAAATGAAAAAATCTTTCCCGCCTCAACTCGCCTCGCCTCATCGCGTCCCTGGACAAAAGCAACTGTGCCGGCAGTCTATAACTGGTCAATTGGACTCCACCGGGAGACCCGCGGTCCATTTTGAGTCTGTTTCCTCGTCGAGACGATCTTTGCAAATGGGTTCGCGTGCGGAGATGGGTCAGAGTGCGTGGCACTGCGCGCGTTGTGATGAGCGACGTCGAGGCCTTGGCCGCGGCGTGCGCCGGGGGCCACGTTGAGAAGGTGGAGTCCTTGTTAGCCAAAGGTACGTGTGTTGTGACCCGGGTTCAGTGGGCATTTAGTCTGGGGAGCGCCCGCATCGATTTCCCCGCCCGAGCGGGACGGATTCCACGAGGATCCCTCTCTTTTTTCAAGCCCGCGCGTGGCAGACGACGTGCGTCCCGGAGGTTCGCCCTGCGCGATCACCCACGTGCGTGGCGTAACTATCATTTAACCATCACGTGTTTCGTGTTGATCGCCAATCTAACCACCCCCCCCCCCGATCACGCGCAGGCGCTGACGCGAACAAGGAAGATGTAGTATTCGGCACGCCCCTGGTGGCCGCCTCTCGCGGTGGACATTCCGCGTGTGTCCTCTTGTTGCTCGCGAAAGGCGCGGACTGCGATCGGCGGAGCCAACGGGACACCCCGCTAACCGCGGCGGTCACGTCGGGGCACTTGAACGTCGCGAAGCTGCTGCTGGAAAGCGGCCGGTGCGACTCGTCCACGCCGCAGGGGGAGGACACGGCCGAAACCAACCTCGTTGTCACCCCGGGTGTTTCCGCGGATTTGGCCGAGGAAAAAGAAAGAGTTTCGAAAAACACGAAAAAAAGTAACTCTCATCGACGCCGCGACGAGCGTACGCACCAAAAGCCTACGCAAACGGACGACCCGCTTACGTTAGCCGCGAAAAACGGTGACCTCGCATTGGTGGATTTGTTGCTTCAGCACGGTGCGAGCCCGGATGGCGGGGGACGGGAGGGAACCTGCGACACCCCGCTCGTGGCCGCCGCCGCGGGTGGGTTCGAACAAATCGTGACTCGTTTGTGCGACGCCGGCGCCAAGGTGGACGGCGTCGCCAAGTACGCGGGACGTACAGCACTGGTTGCGGCTGCGGAAAGCGAAGCAATCGGTGCGTCTCAATGCTGCATCAAACTCCTGGAAAAAGGCGCGGATGCTAACTTTGTCAGCGCCGGCGTGGTCGGTCGACGGTTGGGGTACGGCGCGGTACACGCGGCAGCGGCTCGGATGGACTGCGATTTGGTCCGCGCGCTCGTCGCCGCGGGCGCGGACCCGAACCGACGCGCACGGAACACTGACGTGGAGAACGTCCGGTCGCGCAGGGCCGCGGCGGCGAGGGCGCTTTGGGGAGTGGAAGGCGCGGTGGAACGCCTCGATAACACCCCGTTACACCTCGCCGTCGCCGCCTACATCAACGAAGCGGCGAAGCGCCGAGTCCTGGAAAACCAACGGAAAGCGGAACTGGAAGAGGCGGATGATGACACGAAAAACAGCTCCGTCGTTGTCGCCGGCGATCGCGTAACGCAGGACAGCGAAACCAACGCAACGAAAGCCAAGCGAGACGCGGACACCAACTCCACCTCGGATTCGGCGGGAAGCGGCGTTTCGGGCGGCGTGCCGGGAGAAGGCGAGCGAAGCGCTTTGGCGGTGGTGAAAACCTTGCTGGAGTGCGGCGCCGATCACGGTGCGTTCGTGGTGGATAGCACGCCCCTGCACATGGCCGCCCTCGGTGGGGCGACGGATGTGGTGGACGTACTCATGGAAGCCGGCGCAGACGCAAACGCGCGCGCGCCGAACGGATACACCACGCCTCTTGAAGCCGCCGCGCGGTACGCCGCGGATATTCTGCTGGACCGGCGGGACGAAAAAGTGTCAAGCCGCTACCGACGACACCGAGTCTCAGACAGGTACGCGCGATCCGCAGACGACAGCGATACCGACTCCAGGGTGGATGAGTTACTCGCCGCGCGAGGCGAGTACGACGACGACGACCTTTCCTTTGACGACGACCCTCGGTACGACGACCCGTACGGCGACGACGGCGGGTGGTACGACGACGACCAAGGCTCTCGCGGGGAGTTCGGGCGGTCCAACCGGCGGCGCGACGTTCTGTTCGCGTCGAAAATGAAAAAATCCGGAGCCGACCGCGGGGACCTCGTTCGGGACGACGACGACGACGACGACTCGTACGACAGCCGCGAGAGCGACGACGACGACGACTCGTTTTACGGCGGCGGCGACGACGACGCCGCGATGGCGGCGTTGCGGGACGCGGAAGGCCCGTTGAGGGCGGCGCGGCACCTTGTTACGAAGTGGCACGCGCAGGTCACGCCGCACGCGTTGGTTGGGGCGTGTCGCGCGGGGGACGAACTCACCGCGTTCGCGCTGCTTGACGCGTGCAAAAAAGCGTGGGACGAAAAAAAAACGGACCTGTCACCGGAAGCGCTGGTCAAAAGCGTGGCTCGAAACACCACGGCGTTGCACGCGGCGGCTGAATCCGGGTGCGTCGCGATCGCCCGGGCTTTGATTGAAAAAGGGTCGCCGGTTGATTTTCGGCGGCCTGACGATGATGCCACGCCTTTGTTCGTCGCCGCGAGAGGCGGACGGCCGGGGATGATTGCTTTTCTGTTTTCGCAAGGCGCGGATATCGAGGCGCTTTGCAAAACCGCGGATCGCCGGGAGGGACACGACACCGTGACCCCGCTGGTGGAAGCCGTGATGTCCGACCAAGCCGCCGCCGCGGCGAGGCTCATCGCACTGGGCGCTGACGTCAAAGCCCCGAACAGCTGGATGCCTCCGTTGCTCACTGCGACGCTTCGGTCAAACGCCACGATCACGCGGATGCTCCTCAAAGAAGGCGCGGACCCCCGCGTTGGGGTCGGCGGGATGACCCCGCTCGGCCTCGCCGTGATGACGCGACAGTCGGATTTGGTACACGCGCTGTTGGACTGGCGCGGCGACGACGACGGCGACTCGACCGGGGACGACGAGAGCCAATCCAAGAAACCGCGGAAAGCGATGTCCACGGAATCGGACGACGACCTGTTCGACTCGCCATTATCCATGCTGGACGCGGGCGTCGCCGAGCCGGGGGAGGACCCTTTGGTGATCGCGGCGGCGCGCGCGCGCGCGCGGGAAGCGCGAGACGCGAAGGGCAAAAAAGCGAGAAAGAAAAATAAAAACTCACCGTCGAAGTTCGTCCGGGTGGATCCGGACGAGCCCATCGACGCGGCGGTGCTGGATGACGGGGACCCGGAAATGTCAAGCGCGTGTCAGTGCCCGGTGTGCCAACGACGCGGCAGAGACGGCGAGGGCCGGGACCCGGCGCAGTGCACGCCCGTGGATCGAAACGCAAACGCGTCCAACAATTCAAACCCGTCAAACTCAACCGGCGGCGCGTCGTACGGCGCGGAGCGGCACCTGACACCATTGGCGGCGGCGGCGAAGCTGGATGACGCGGAAACCGTGAGGGCTTTGCTAGCGGCTGGGGCGAACCCGGAACGCGCGTCAGGAGGCATGCCTCCCTTGGCGCACGCCGCGGGCAAGGGGAGCTGCGCGGCGATCATCGCGTTGCTCGACGGCGGCGCTTTGCTTGAATCGCCCGCGTCTCTTCCCTTGACGCCACGGGACGGCCGGACCCTGACCCCGCTAGGCGTCGCCTCCGAAGCCGGCGAGCTATCCGCCGTTGAGTTGTTGTTGGAACGAGGCGCGGACCCGAACGGCCCGCCAAACGACGGCTTCGAGCCCCCCCTTTGTTGCGCCGTCACCGACCCCCCGGACGACGAGTTTGGAAACCCTGTGGTTGGCGTCGTGAGGGCGCTCATCGCCGCTGGCGCGGATCCGAACGCCTCAAAAGAAGACGCGCAGTCGCCTTACTCGCCCCTAATGGTCGCCGCCGGCGCCGGGTCAGTCGCGGTGGTCAAGGAACTGTTGGACGGCGGCGCGGACCTTGAACACGTCGTGCGGGTCACCGTCGGCGACAGCGGCGGCCCGCGCGGCGGCCCCGATCGCAAGTGCCACATAACAGCCCTGCTGCACGCCGCGTACTGCAACGAACTGGACGCCGTGCGCTTCCTGCTGTTACAAGGTGCCAAGCTCGGCAGCGCGGACCGGGAGGCGATGAGCTTGGTGTGCGACCATTTACGAAGCAAAGCCAGCGTGGGCGTACCGGACGCCTCCGCGACCTTGTCCCTCCTGAGGCACCAAGCCGATGCGGAGGCGGACGAGGAGGATGAAAAGGCGGAGCAGCGGTTGCGGGAGGAGCGCGCGCGGGCGGCTGAGCTGAAGGAGGAACGCAAGCGCGCGCGGAAACAAGACGCTGCGGACGCGGAGCAAGACGCGATCAAGAAGGCTGAGGAGGAACTGCTCGGTAAGGCTGAGGAAGAGAAAGCCGAGGCGGAACGACTCGCGGCTAAAGTGCGGAAACAGGAGGAGTACAAAAAAGAACAGGAGCTGCGGAAAAGGGAAGCCGCCGCGAAACGCGCGGAGGTGAAAGCGGAGAAGGACACCAAGAAAGCCGCGGCGGAGGCGGAGGCGGCTGCGGAAAAGGCGGAGCAGCAGAAGGTCCTGGATGAGGTGCAAAAGATGGTGGCTGACTTGGAAATCAAACGCAAAGCGGACGAAGCGGAGAAGGAACTGAAAGCGCGACGGGAGCGGGAAAAAGTCATCAAGGAGGAGCTTCGTTTGGAAAAAGCGGAAGCGGAGAAGGAAGCGCTCGAGGTTGCGAAGAAACAAAAGGAACTCGCCAAGGAGCTGAAGAAGAAAGAATCCGCGGCGGCGCAAGGTGCTGCTAAGGGTTCCTCTGAAACCACCACGGTGGCTGCTACTGCGGCTGCCTCTGTTTCCACGGGAGGCGGCCTGCAGAAGCCTTCGAAAGCGGCCGCCGTTTCCGCCGCCGCGCTGTCCGCCGCCGCCGCGAAGGCGCACCTCCTGGCGCGGGACACCGCGGAAGGGTTCACCGGCCCTGCGACGAAAGTGAACAAGGACGACGCCGCGGAAGCCGCGTCGTGGGCGCAACCCGGAGGTTTCTTCGTGTTCCTGTGCAACGACAGCACGGAGGAGGAGTGCTACGAGCGAGGCCTGATGGGCGCCCCAGCGAAGTTCTGGGACAACACCGTGGACCACGTCAAGGCTGGCACCACGTTGGTGTTGTACAACTTCGCGGCGAGAACGTTGACAGGTAAGTATTTCCCACTGATCACATTCCGCCGACTGATTGCTTATACTCGTACCAGAAGGGACTATTACCTCTGCCCATTACCCTGACTGTTTACTCATACACATTACGAGAGACTGACACCTTTTTTTATTATCAGGCCCGTACGCCGCGACCGGTTC
>Ga0307488_10003665_pt1 | contig 12806 bp, 9 predicted proteins | sample SB02metaG_FD_202248 | JGI IMG/M metagenome (GOLD analysis project Ga0307488, IMG submission 202248) | Sea-ice brine microbial communities from Beaufort Sea near Barrow, Alaska, United States - SB 0.2 | ecosystem: Environmental > Aquatic > Marine > Coastal | place: USA: Alaska | collected 2017-05-06
AAGATTAGTAAATTGGATGGAGATTTTTTTTATAAAAATTTAGTATGAAACACAAAAAAAATTACCTATATAATGGATACGATTAAGCATTCAAGTCTGAAGATATCCCGAACAAATATAAAGAGCCCCAACCAATGGTTAGTGGCACATCAGGAGTAGATCAATAGTTTCTATACGAACCTTAAAGAAGGCAGTGACCATTACAGATCCCATACTATATCACCTAAGCACTTACATACTTTTTTTTAAGGTAATGCGATACCGAATTGCATGTCTTATACTTTCGAAACATATAGACACACCGATTTCACAAACAACAAGAACGCTAACAATATAAAATGAAATTTTTCACATATCCAGAACTATAGGACTAGATATAAAGAGAGCCTTTGTCCAATAATACTTATTCTATAATGTAGATTAATTATTTATGGTGCTCACAATGGTTAAGGGTTAGCGGTTGTTGTATTTTTTGAGTTGTTACTGGACTCGAACCAGTTTATGTATGTTCCACACATAATGCCCTAACAAACAACTAATATCTTTTATATAAGAGTTTTCAAATTTTTTAAAGAGAAGATGATTTATTATGGTTTAATAAAAAAAATGTTTAATATTACATAGTATTAACTATCAATGGGTATCTACTTTTAAACTACATGACTAACAAATGTTAGACATATAGTCATCAAATAGCTTAATATGATTATTAATATATGTAATACAAAAGTTTTTGTTAGTTTCCATGATACAGATTTGCGGTCTGCAACACTTCAAGAACTCAACTCTTTAGCCACAATGACTACTCATACTTTTGCGTATAAGGTCACAGTCTCCCTATTATATGATATAAAGTGCTCAGGTTTTAAAAGGTCGATATCAAATAATATGTGTTTAAACATTACACACCTCTAGGAGTCGAACCTATAAGAAGAGAACTAATGTCCCTCACTTACCCGGTGGTATGCGATATCTTTTTAATAGGAGTTTTCAAATTTTTTAAAGAGAAGATAATTAATATAAAGGCTTTAATATTATATTATATATTATATACTATTAAGTAGTATGGAGAATGAATGTTCTATTTGTTTTGAAATATATGAAAACGAATGTAAGACGAATTGCAATCATTCTTTTTGCGAAGATTGTTTACATAAGTGGTTTAAAAAAAAAAAGATATCTTGTCCAATATGTAGAGAAGATATAAAATACTATATTTTAGATGGAGAAGAATATGAAGTTATTTTTAATCGTAAAATGATATTATAATTATCCATCAATCTTCCGCAATCTCTGCATTATCGGAGAATTGTCCGACACCGGCACCAACTTCTCGCGATTTATTTTCATCATTTTCATCAGTGATTTCTAATTCTTTATGTCTTTGGCGCCCGCCTTCACCACATAGCATATATAGACACATTTTTAGATAAAACATTATATTAATTTATTGATTTTTTATATTTTATATTTTCAAATTATTAATCTCCCTAATAATCCCTAAATATAGATAATATAATCCCTAAATTAATTTATATACTATTATAAATCACTATCAAAATCTATCGTATCTAATATTTCTTCTCTCCTGTCTTTCCAATTTTTATAATAATCTGTCATTTTATCTAAATGTATTTCTTTTTTATTTTCTATAATAGATTCTACCTCAATTTGATTATTGTGTAATTTATGCAACATATCTATATGATTTTCTTTTAAATCTGCTAAAGTATCACTCGCTAATTTTCTAATTTGTTCTAATTTTAATAAATTCTTTTCAGCATTTATATGTAAACTTCTAACCATATTTGAATGTCTTGCAAATAAAAGATCCATTTTCCGACTATTTTTCATTTTATTTTCTAACATAGTATATTTAATATATATAGATTCATTTAATAAGTGTTCTCTAATAGTATCATGATCATATTTAACAGTTTGTAATATATAAAAATTATCAACTACTTCTTCTCTAAGATTATTTGTTAATTTTTTTAGTAGATCTTCTGGTTTAGGATGTTCATATTTTTCCCAATAATTTAAACTCAATAATGGCAAAAAAAATAAAAATAGAGTCATTGTTATTATATTATATTATTGTTTTTGTTTTATATTGTTTATAAAGAAGTCTTAAGTTATATTTGGATTACATAAATAATCTAATTCGTGATGAATAAATTCTACTAAACAGTCATCGGCTTCTTCTAATCCTCTCCACATTCTACTATAATTACCGACTTGCCATTTCCCCACATTTGGTAGTGTTTCAAACAATGTTTTTTCATATTCTGTTAAATTTCCACCTGTATAATTTGTCTCGTGTCTAATATCCCAATCAAAAATATGAATACAAGTATAATTATAACAGTTTTATTACTTGCTGTTGTATTTGCTATATTAACATATTGGGTTAATAAACTATTAGCGAAAAAATATTTAAATTTTAAATAATTAATATTCAATATATTCCCAATTTATAGACTGACCAGTTATAATATTAAATTCATATTTATTTTTATTTTTTTCAATAAATATTCTCGATTTATAGATAATATTATTATTATTATCAAAAAGAAACTTTAAAAAAAGAATAGAACAAGAAAGATAAAGAGTTATAAAGTGGGTGTTGGGTAATACCTAACAAAATAGTTTAGGGATCCTGTTAATGGATATTCTATTTCTTTTTCTATTATGCTATTTTCTACAAAATTATATACGGGAATATTATTCCAAGCTATAAAACCAAAATTAGTTTTCTGATTAATTATTTTTTCGCTATATTCTTTTTGTATAGACATTGGTATTTCGCTGAAAGCATAAGTGCTTATTAAAAAACTATTATTTTTAAGATTATGAAAATTATCTAACTGGTAAAAATAGGTTTTTTTTATATTCAATGCATTTAAGTATTTTTCTTGTAAAAGAGATGCTTCCAATAAATCAAAGATGGTATAACTATTAATATTAATTTCATATAGTTGGGCTATGTTATGTATAAAAAAACATAATCCTCCGTAACCACCACCTATTTCAATAATGTCAACATTATTTAATTTATATTTTTTCATATCTTCTAAAATTAATAAAGAGTGTAATATATATCTTAAATTAGTTGGACTACAAGTCATAAAATTATCAAAATGATATTTACTAGTTTGTCCATATTTGTCATTTAAATTACATACATTTTTTAAAAATTCTGAATTATTTTTATAAAATGTATTAAACTTATTTTTAATTTCATTTAGGTACTGTTCGCCCTGACCATATCCAACATGTTCAAGCATATAAGTATAATCATCACAATTTTTAAAGTTCCAGTCTTTTGGTTGTAACTCAAGTTGGGTGTCCCTTATAAAATCAGTATATACTTTGTAAATATTATTCATTTTATATATATATATATTTATATATATATATATATATATATATATATATAAACGCATTAAATATTAAAAGTTTGTCCCATTTTAAAGCAAGTATGAGCAAACATCTCTAAATTCCTTTTTTATAACAAATTTATAATAATGTTTTATAGATATTATTTACTATTTATAATCATCCGTTTATATTAGGATTACATAAATAATTTAATTCGTGGTGAATAAATTCTATTAAACATTCCTCAGCTTCTTCTAATCCTCTCCACATTCTACTATAATTACCGACTTGCCATTTCCCCACATTCGGTAGTGTTTCAAACAATGTTTTTTCATAGTCTGTTAAATTTCCACCTGTATAATTTGTCTCGTGTCTAATATCCCACTCTTTAACCTTATACTTATCTTCGTCTTTCGCATTATTCATTACCCAATTATAATATGATACTAAACTTTCTGATGCCTCAGTTACAATGGCATCATCAAACGATAAACCATTATTTAGATGCTTTAAAATTTTTTCTTTAGTAACTTCTCCTTTATTATTATAAAAATCTAATTCATCTTCTGTTAAATTATCCATATTATAGATAATATAATTTAGATAGGTTTAAATAATATTCTTAATTTGAAATTATTAATATTATTTTATTAAATTATTAAAGAATAATAATAAATAAAACTATATGCTAAGGACAGAGATATTATTAGATATAGCATCAGGTTTAAGTTTAGAAAATATATTAGATAAAGGAAAAGACCCTATAGAAAAAGGATTTATATATGAAACAATCTCTATTATTTGTATATTATGCAAACAACTTATACCAGATTACAATGAAATTTCAGATACAAATATTGAAGATACACCATTGATATTTAAATCTATTAAATCGTGTCGCGAACTATTGGAACAAAATATTAGTTATGGAGATAATAAATCAGATATATCTGTAAAAATAAATGAAATATGGATTGCTATTTCTATAAAACACGGTCCTACACATCGTCCTACAGATTTACAGCCTTGTAAGCAAGCATTAGATGACTCACAATATAATGGTAATTATAGTTTAGGATTAATATACGAAGATGATAGATATTTAACAAACCACAGGAGACCAGGTAACCGCGAAAATATAGTAATTGATATAGCTAAACAACGTGGGATATTCTTTAACAAAAAAAATGTTGAAGAAGCATTTATCAATTTTCAATATATATTAATGGAAAAAAATTTAACTGATATTTATGATATAATTGATTGGATTGATAAAGAATACCTAAAAACTAATGGACGACGACATTTAAAATTAAAGTTTAATCAAATGTTAGCTTTAGAACAATTTAATAGAAATAAAAAGGAGAGTTTATCTCATTGTTTAAATCATAAACCACGATCAGGCAAAACAATTATAATGTTACTATATGCAAAATATTTACTAGAGAATGGATATAAAAGAATTTTAATTATGACATCTGTGCCGGAGACAATTGATAGTTTTATTGAAGAATTAAATAAATATTATGAATTTAGGATTGATTATAAACAACAAAAAGAGTTTATGGATATTGATCAAGAGTTTACTGGTATAGGTTTTTGTTCGGTGCAGTATTTAAAAACAGGTAATAAAAAAAATAAAAAAGAAAATCAATTGTTAAAACAAAAAACAGAAAAATTAAAATTATTTGATTGTAATATGTTTGATGAATGTCATTTTCATTCATCCAATAAAAATACATATGATAAGATTATTAATGTTCATGGAGATAAAGAAATTATGAAAATATTTGCATCTGGGACATCTGGTAAAACTGAATGGTTTTATAATATTGATAAAAAATATATTTATACATGGAGTGTTGAAGATGAGGCATTTATGAAGAAACATGTCTCGAAAAAAATTTGATATTTATATTAATTATAAATTTTAAATTTATAATGGCTAAATATATAAAAGATAAAGCAAACACAGATAGAATATGGGGGTGCGATTTTACAAAAGAAGAAATTAATAAAAGTAACATCTTTGTAAATCCAATAAAATACGAAGAAACGACTATTAAAAAAGATCAAGATAATTCAATCGATGCGTATGTTAATAATATCCCCGTACAATTTAGATTTCAAGATGGTAAAAATAAAAAAAATATGAAATATTCTCCAACTATACGTTATAAACGCATTCATTCAAAAAAAATAGGACAAAAAGAATCAGAATGGTTTAAAATTAAAAAAAATAGAGATGAAAATAAAGAATATCCAAAATATTTGATTTGGGGATTAGTTGATAATTTTGAAAACCCTAGAATGTTTTTAGATTTTAAGATAATTGATATAAATAAACTTTATATCAATTATAATAAAAAATTATATCGTATATTGCCCGATGATAAAGATGACATTATAGATAGTGGTGATCCATATGTCGCTGATTTCAGGGAATTATATAAAAAAGAAAATAAAGATAAATCATCTAGCTTTATAACATTAGATGAAGTATATGTAGAATATTCATTATAAATAATATTAGTTATCTGTAATTAGTTTAATTTCTTCTTCTGTAAATTTAAAATATCTATATATATTTTTTATATCTACATCTTTATTAAAAGTATAATTCATGATTTTACCATTATTATATTGTGATGTTTTAAATATATTAAATATAAATTTATATAATTGAGAATTATATAAGTTAACTAAATTTTCTCCTTCTACATTTGTTTTAACTTTGCAATAATGAATATTATTTCCCACACCATTTTGTCCATTATCATATGTTGGATTCAAATACCCAGATCTAAATAGCAATACTTTTTTATAATCTTGTGTTGGTAATTTATTTTTAGTATATTGTATGTCTGGCAATCCTGTATCTTTTTTAATAAAAGTTATAACTGGATATAACTCATCATCAACTTTAAAATTTTCTTTTGACGAACAATCTTCTTTATTTTTAATTAAATCTCTTCTTATAAATATATCTTTATTATCCCATATTAAAACTTTATCAACAATTGATAATGATTCTTTAGTTAATAATTGGGGCAATAGTTTCATCTTTTTGTTTAACTTTATGCTTGATTTATATATTTTATCATTATATTTACACACAACATTCGTATTTTCATATATATCTGTATTTTTAATCAAATAATATGAAAACGTTGAATTTACTTTTGGAAAATGTTTTTTACAATCCATTATATTTAAATGTAGTATTTGTTTTTCAATCATTTTATTGTAACATGATACAGTCCCCCCCATCCAACTTGTTGGTGTGATAAATAAAAGATATCCATTTTTATTTAAATTATTAAAAGAATATTCTATAAATTTAGTCCATAAATTACTTTTACCATGTTTTGATTTGCCATTTTTATTTATTTCTTGGAATGGTGGATTACCTATTATTAGGTCAAATTTATCAACATTAAATTCTTTTTTAATATCAATAGTAAGTGTATTGCCAACATAACTATTAATTTTGAAGTCCATTATTTCGCTTACTTTAGACCAATCATCCCAAGAATTTTCTCCTAATTTTGAAATGGCATGACATTTCAATACAATTTCGGTTATACATATATTAATTTCATCTATATCAGAAAAATATATACATTCTTCTATAATTATGCGACAACGTTCAATTTCATCTTTTATATGTGTTAATTTATCATAATATTGATCAAATATTTCATATACAAATACCCCCTTACCACAACTTGGTTCGAATGTTTTATTTTTTTCATTGCTAAAGAATTTACTATCGTGTGTTTTAAAAATTGTAATTGTTTCTATTGTAAGTGTGCTTGATGTATCTACTTCTGCATTTAATTTTATCTGTTCTTTTGTTGGTATAAAATGTTTTTCAATTGTTTTTTTTAATTCGCTCGGTTTAGTATTTGCATAAATCTCAAAAATATCATCTAAAATATCAATATTATTTTGAGAATCCATTGCTATTATATATTTATCGTATATATTTTTTAAATATTTATCTTGAATACAAAAATCATCTCTCATTTTGTTTTTAATAATAATAAAATTTTTTTGTGTCTTTAAAAATTGTAATAATTCAATTTTGCTTTTATTTTTATTATTTGGATTTTTATAATCAAATATTAATAATACAACAGACATAATTGTTAGAAATTCATATAGATTTTTTGTTTTATTTATATCATTAAATATATCTATTTCAGGAGAATCGGGATTAATTTCTGGTTCAACGGGATTAATTTCTGATTCATCCTGCTTTATTGGATCTCCTTTTTTCTTGGTTTTATCACCTTTTGAACAATCCGGTTGTTTTCCATTTAATTTTTCATTAGATTTATATGTTCCATCTTTTAATTTAATTTGTTTAATATATTCTGATAATGTATCTTCACACTGAATATTACATATAACTGTATCAATTAATGTTTCTGATTTCAATTTCTGTTCATATTGTTTATAATATTCTACAATTTCAGTTGTAGAATTACCAAAATCAACCTCATTTGGATTAAATATAAATTGATTTTCTTTATACATGAACTGAATTATTTCTCCATATGTTTTTTTAGAATTTGGATTATTTTTCTTATAATTTTTAATTTTATTTCTCATAACAGCATACACTCTTTGTATATTTAAATCTACCGTGATACCGATAGTTTTTTGTTCTTCAATATTATCTGTAATAGGACCTTCGGTTAGACATCTATAACTTACTTGTTCAGCATCATCTATATCAGTTCCATTATCTAAGCGAATAACAACATCACACTCATGATAAGTATAAGCCATTTTACCTTGATTACCAAGAAGTAAAATGCACCCTATTTTACCTTCACTTTTTGCCACTTCTAATTGTTTATCAACAAACTTTTTATATCCCTTTGTATCTTCATCTGAATTCGTTTTACTATTAGAATAAGTAATATAATAATCTGTCCACATTTTATGTTTTTTAAGAAATTTAATCATAGTTTCTTGTAATGTGGCAATATCACCCTTACCCAATGGTAAAAACATTGGGAATAGTTTTGGATTATCATTTGTTGATCTACGACTAATGAAATGACTTTGTGTATTTTCAATATCTTTCATAATACTCGGTTCCATTGGATCATCTGATATAATCGTATTTAATAAACTTTTGAGATATTCTGTTCCATGACTATGTTCATCTAGTTGAAATTTTTCTTTATATTTTGGATCTTTGCTTTTAGTTTTTTTAAGTTGAACTAATGATAATATTGAACCAATATTAAATCCATAATTATTACCATTTTTAATATTATGTTCTCCCATTTTATTTATTAAAATTTCTGCGATTTTTGGTTGAATTAATACCGGGATAGGTTTATTGTGATAGTTTGAGTCTGAATTTTTTGATATTTCTTTAAATTCTTCATTATCTATATTATGTCGCCTTAAAAAAGCATCCATTATATATTTTTTATTTTTAAGTATTTTATTTTTAATAATTTTCAAATTTATTAATTATATATATTTTAACATTTCTTAAATGGTCTCAATATTACACACCCAATTATACCAATTATAATACCAGAATAAAATACTTTTCCTCTAATGGATGCCGATTTTTTTTTAATAATTCTTTGTTCTATAGTTAAACTATCATTAAATGGTGTTCCAATATTCATAGTGTATAATAAATAAAAAATACTGGCGAATAAGTATATTGTCATACCATATGCTAAATATATTGATATTTTACAGTTCATTTATATAATATATTATTTAATTTAATCAATTAATAGGTCTTTTTTTAATGTTTTTTTTTTCTTCTTTTTCTTCTTTCCACCTTGCATTTCTGTTTCGGCTTCTTCATATCCAGATTGATATCCTTCTTCAATTAGTTTCTCGTATTCTTCTTGTCCTTTATCATCTATATCTTCTGGTATTAATTCAAATGGAGGGTTTATTTTTAATTCATCGTGCCTATTATCATATCCGATATCATGTGCTTTTTTTCTAATTTCATTAAATCTTTTTGTTTTAGATGGTTGTTCTTTGAGATCTTCTTCAAGTTCTACTTCATCAAGTGAATCAATATTTGTTTCTATTAATTTTATTTCTTTTTCAGTTAGATTAAAATATTTATATATTTCGTTAATATTAACATTTAAATTAAAACAAAAATCAGCTACATTTTGATTATTAAAACCAGAATATTTTAATATACTATATATAAATCTATATAGTTTCGAATTATATAATTTTACTAAATATAACCCTTCTGCTTTAGATTTAACATTATAATATAATATATTATCACCAACTCCATTATGTCCATCGTCATATGTAGGATTCAAATATCCTGACCTAAAAAGTAATATTTTTTCCATATCTTGTGTTGGTAATTTTTTATTAAAATACCGAATATCTGGTAATCCTGTATCTTTTTTAATAAATGTAATAACAGGATATATATATCCTTCTATTTTATTTACCGGTAATGGATTTGAAGCTGGTCTTTTAATATTATCTTTTCTTATAAATATTTTTTTATTATCCCAATTTAATACATTATTTAATATTGATATACTTTCTTCATTTATTAATTTTGGTAATATTTTCATATTTTTGTTAAGTAATATATCCGATTTATATATTTGTTTATTATAATTACATACTACTTGAGTCTTATATTTTATAATATCATTTTTTATTATATAATATGAAAATTCAGAATTTATATTTTTAAAATATTTTTTACATTCGTTGACATTCAAAAATATAAATTGTTTATTAATCATTTGTTTGTATTCTTTAACATTACCTGCCATCCAGCTTGAAGGTGTAATAAATGCTAAATAACCATCATTGTTTAATATTAAAAATGATTTATCAATAAATGTTGTCCATAAATTCCCTGAACCATGTATTGATATACCTTCACTATTTTTTTTTTGAAATGGTGGATTACCGATAATAACATCAAATTTATCTATACCTTTATCCTCGAAATCACTTGGTGAAAAATCAAGAAAACTTTTAGGTTTTATATTTGGTGTAGATTTAGAGTCAATCATATGAAATATTTTTTCACATACTTTTGAATTGACTGGATTTAATTCAACCATGTAAAGCATTCTATTTATAATATGCTGACTTAGTGTTAATTTTTCCCCAGAATATTTCCCAGGATCATATTTATCTTTTAAACTTTCCATTAATTTATAATAAACAACAACAGGGAAATTACCAATACCATTTGCTGGGTCTAACCATTTTAAATCGGGATTTTTCCAAACTTCATCAGGTATTTTATCTAACATCTCACAAACTAATTCAATGGGTGTAAATACTTCACCATAAAGATTCTTTTCCTCCTTTCTAACAGTTAATCTATCTCTAATAATAGCTAAAACATTCTTATCTATAAAATCGGTTGAACATTGTTCTTTTTCACCCATTATATTTATACTTTTTTTTATATTATTAATCATTTGTAAACTAATATCATATATGTTAAAAAATTGAGAATTACTTGTTATAAAATCAAATATTTTTTTGATATCATCTTTTAGTTTACCAAATTTATCATTTATTTGTTGTTTATTCATTTTATCATTTTCCGAACGAATTAAATTATAAAAATGACAATCTAGTATATTTGCTATATGCATATTTTCACAGGTTTCAACAATGTCACTTATTTTTGATTTGAAAAACTCATCCAACTTATCTTTTATATTTTCTTTATTTATTTCATTATTATCAGAATAAAATAATATAAAAAGTGTGATGAAATCTTTCATAAATAATGTCACTTCACTTTGTTTATATTTTATATTTATATCACCTCTTTTTGGTTTTTCATTATATATGATCTTGTATTTTTCAAGAATACTATAAAATGGATCTATTATTTTTTGATTTATATCTCCATCAAATAAATTTTGAATATTATTAATTTCTAGTTTCTTAATAAACTCTTCTTTATTATCTAAATCAAATTGTTCTAATATTCTATCATACATATTTCGATAATTATCATTCTTAAGGACATTAATACCATTATAATCATATAATAATAAAAAGTCTTCAAAATCTTCCATTCTTTTTTTAATACTTTTATCCTCATCTTCACCTTCATCTTTTTCGGGTTTTTGATAACTAAATAAATCATACATAAATTTAACATTTCTATCTTGGTTCATATCTATAAATATACCTTTATCTTTACCCTTTCTTTCAGTTAATACTCTGAACATGCTTTGATATATAGTATCTACAGATGATATAGGGTCGAAATGTAATGCTACATCAACACAAGGCAAACTAATACCAAGACGAAGCATTTTCCCGGTTAATATTATCACACTTTTTCCATGTTCTTTAGCACAAGCTTCTTGCGCCAAAATACATTCCTTTACACCTATATCTGATTTTCTACATGTTGTTGAAACACATCCATATCCTTTACTTGTATTATCCACAATAGCATTATCCCAATTAACATTTTTATCTATTTTTTTTGCTTCTAAAAAATCTATTTGAGTGTTATCAAATCCAACTGAATGAAGTATTATTACACAGAAATGTTCTCTAAATAATTTTGATATTCCAGTTTTCCCATTCATTAATAATTGTGTCAAATGTTTACACATATAACCAAATCTTCCAATATCATCTTCAATATCTTCCGATTCTCCTGTATTTTTATTTCTTAAAGTAGTTGGTAAGAACCATAATTGTGAATGAGGTTTTATTATATCAATCTTATTTGTATATAAGAATTTGGTATATAATTCATTCCATATATATTTAATTAATGTTTCACAAGGACTAGTATTTATTTTATCTATATTTTGTTTTTGCATTAATGGTCTAAATATATCATCTACATTTATATTACCATTTACGATTATATCATCGTATTTTTTTTCAGAATTATTTTTATTCAGTGTAGCAACAACTAATTCTGGATATATGTCATACTCTTCGGATAATTGATTGAGTGATCCACCAATATCTATATAATCCTTAATTAATTTATTAAAAATGTTGGATTTTACAATACCATCTTCTTCTTTTTTTATATTTTCTATCATTTTATTTAGATTAATAAAATCAATATTATCGACAAATTCTTCATTAATTATAACTGTATTTATACTTTTCATATCTTGAATATCTTTATATCCCCAATTAATTAATTTAATTGGTATGTCAGATTTATTAAGATATTTAATATATGGTTTCGCATATGTTGCTGTAACCATAATAAATGCTTTATATTCATTGTTAAATACCATTTCATCTAACATATCTCCTTGCATCTTTCCACTCGAACCTTGATGTATTTCATCAAAAAATATTAATTTATCTTTTTCTTCTTTTAAAATTTTTAATAGTTTTTGAGGGAGATTTGTGTTTTTATTTCTCATTCTGGCCCATTC
>Ga0307488_10003666_pt1 | contig 12806 bp, 9 predicted proteins | sample SB02metaG_FD_202248 | JGI IMG/M metagenome (GOLD analysis project Ga0307488, IMG submission 202248) | Sea-ice brine microbial communities from Beaufort Sea near Barrow, Alaska, United States - SB 0.2 | ecosystem: Environmental > Aquatic > Marine > Coastal | place: USA: Alaska | collected 2017-05-06
GCTGGTATTAGCTAAAATACCGTCACTATTTGGCCAGTCGTCTTGTTCAAGTACTTCAACTTGGTATTCAGAACGTTCAAATAAATCAACAAAGACACTTCCTAGCTGTCCTTTACCACCAATGATCACCACTTTATTACACTGTCGATTAATACATTGATAGCCACTGGCATCTTGACTAACGTAAGAATCACGCATTAAGCGACGCAGAACATCTTCAATGAGATCACCGGAAATTCCTGAGTCCACCGCTTGTAGACGACGCTTTCTAAATAATGATTTTTCACGCACAGGGTCATAAATAGGCATACCTACTTGGCTTTTCAATTGTCCAACTTTACTGGTAATAGCTAAACGCTTTGATAATAATTCCACTAACTGACTATCAATATCGTCTATTTCATTACGCAAGTCGTTGAGTTTTATTTCATACTCAACATTTTTCTTGTCTGTCATTCTGCTCTCTAATAAAGGTCAATCGAAATAACATTAAGCAATGCGTTCAACAAGTTTGGCTGCTAACATTTCATTGGCTTGTTTAAATAGTTGCTCTGTAGAAGTGAAATCGATACAAGCATCGGTTACTGATATACCATAGGCTAATTCTTCTTTTGGTAAATCTGAACTTTGATTACCCGCATTTAAGTTACTTTCTAACATAATACCAATTATTGATTTATTGCCTTCAAGTATTTGGTTAAAAACGTTAGTCGCAACTAGGGGTTGACGATTATAGTCTTTATTTGAATTACCATGGCTACAATCGACAACAATGCTTGGTTTAATACCTTGGGCAGCAATCTCTTCTTCACACTCTTTAATATTAACCGAGTCATAATTGGGCTGTTTACCTCCACGTAAAATAACATGGCCATCAGGATTTCCTGAAGTTTTAATTAGCGCAACTTGCCCTTGACGGTTAATACCCATAAAACGATGGGGAGACTCAGCTGACTGCATCGCATTAATCGCTACACCCAAGCTACCATTTGTCCCATTTTTAAAACCAATGGGCATAGATAAGCCACTGGCCATTTCACGGTGGGTTTGTGACTCAGTGGTCCTTGCACCAATCGCTGACCAACTAAATAATTCAGCTAAGTATTGAGGACTGATTGGATCAAGTGCTTCTGTAGCTAATGGTAAACCGAGTTCTGTTAAGTAGATTAATAATTCACGAGCTTTACGTAAGCCAGCTTCAACATCAAATGAACCATCCATATGAGGATCATTTATCAAACCTTTCCAACCCACAGTAGTTCGTGGTTTTTCAAAATAAACGCGCATAACTATATACATAGTATCTTTGTATTGATCATGCAGTTTTTTCAGCTTCCTTGCATATTCTTTTGCTTCATCAACGTTATGGACTGAACATGGGCCACTTATCACTAATAAACGAGGGTCACGCTGATGAATAATTTCTGCAATAATTTTTCTTGCATTGGTTACATAGTTTCGACCTCTCTGCGATAAAGTAATTTCAGCTCGCAGTTGTTCAGGTGTAATTAATACTTGCTCTGAGTTAATATGAATATTGTTTAAAGTACTTTTAGGTTGAGCGATTGACATAATTTTTCCAAGTTTTGTGTGACTGAGTGTCTAATTTATAAAGTGTATATCATGCGAGTCAGTTAACAACACTGACAAATCAGTGGGGCTAATAGATAAGTCGATAACTAAATCGATAACTTTGGTTGTAGATAAATAGCATATTTCGTTAACTTCTCAGTTGATTTTATACTTCATTTCAGTGTTAAAAATAAAAATACAATTATGTAAAGATTTTATTACACACTTTGTAAGGAATATAATACACACTTCACTATGCAAGGTATAGTCTTTAGATATAAAAAAAGCGCCTAAAGGCGCTTTTTATTATTATCCATAGATTCACAGAGTAGATCTCAGTTAACTCTTTTGATAGTAGAAGTTAACTTCCGTGGATAATACGCTGCTCGATGAGGTCATTAACAACACTCGGATCAGCTAATGTCGAAGTATCACCTAAAGTGTGTACATCATTTTCAGCGATTTTACGTAAAATACGACGCATAATTTTACCTGAACGCGTTTTAGGTAATCCTGGAGCCCATTGAATATAGTCAGGTTTAGCAAAACGGCCTAATTCGTTAGCAACAAAATCTTTAAGTTCACTATTAAGCTTATCGCTTTGCGTAGCATCTTGCATTAAGGTAACGTAACAATAGACGCCCTGTCCTTTAATTTCATGAGGGTAACCAACAACCGCCGCCTCAGCAACACTTGGATGCAGCACTAGGGCACTTTCGATTTCTGCAGTACCTAGTCGATGTCCAGAGACATTTAATACATCATCAACACGGCCAGTGATCCAATAAAATCCATCTTCGTCACGTTTTGCACCATCACCAGTAAAATAATTACCAGGATATTGGCTTAAATAAGTTTGATAAAAACGGTCATGATCACCATATACAGTGCGTAATTGTCCAGGCCAACTGCCAGTCATAACTAATAGACCTTGATTTTCACCTGTTAATGTATTGCCCTCTTTATCTAATAGTGCGGGTTGTACACCAAAGAAAGGCTTACCGGCACAACCCGGTTTCATACCAACAGCGCCAGGAAGAGAGGTGATCATAATACCACCTGTTTCAGTTTGCCACCAAGTATCAACAACTGGGCAGTTACTTTTACCGACAATTTCATAATACCAATGCCAAGCTTCAGGGTTTATTGGCTCACCTACCGTCCCTAACAAACGAACTGACGATAAATCAGCTTTTTTCACCAATTCGTCTCCGATACTCATTAACGCACGAATGGCAGTAGGTGCAGTATAGAAAATATTGACTTGATGTTTATCACAAACTTGCCAAAAGCGACCCGCATCAGGATATGTTGGGACACCTTCAAACACTAACGTGGTGGCACCATTAGCAAGTGGGCCATAAAAAATATACGAATGCCCTGTAATCCAACCTGCATCGGCAGTACACCAGTAAATATCACCCTCTTGGTAATCAAAAACATACTTGTGTGTCATTGCTGCATAAAGAATATAACCACCGCAAGTATGAACAACACCTTTTGGTGTACCTGTCGAGCCAGAAGTATATAAAATAAATAAGGGATCTTCTGCATCCATCACTTCTGGCTGACAAACTGCTGGCATAGCAGCAACAGCTGCTGCATACCTGATGTCAACTTTATCGTTGTAATGAACATCGCCACCCGTTCGCTCAACGACAACGACAGTATGAACATTATCACAATCAACAATAGCGGCATCGACGTTTGCTTTAAGTGGAATTTTTTTACCACCACGGAGACTTTCATCAGCAGTAATGATGACTTGACAGTCAGCATCAATAACACGGGACTTAATCGCTTCAGCTGAAAAACCGCCAAATACGACGGAATGAATGGCACCGATTCGTGCGCAGGCTAACATTGCATAGCCAACTTCGGGGATCATTGGCATATAAATGCACACACGATCACCTTTTTTAACACCACGAGCTTTTAATAGGTTAGCCAAACGACAAACATGATCATGTAATTCTTGATAAGTTATTTTAGCGTCTTCAGAAGGATCATCACCTTCCCAGATTATCGCAGTATCGTTTGCTTTTGTCGCAAGGTGGCGATCAATACAGTTATAGCTAACATTTAATTTCCCACCAGTGAACCAATTAACTTCTGACTCTTTAAAGTTAATACTGCTAACGCTATCGAAAGGTGTAGTCCAATCAATAAACTTCAGTGCTTGCTCACCCCAAAACTCATCAGGCTGTTCGATAGATTGTTGATACATAGCATCATATGTTACCGCATCAATGTGAGTACGAGCTTTTGCTTTATCCGAAACGGGATAAAACGTTTTTAATTCGTTCATGCTTTGTCCTTGATGTATTTTTTAATAAATTTCGGGTGTTAAAATAAGAGTGATCACATTAAGTTATTATTTAAGCTAAAGATTTTATTTAAATCTCTGTATTAACTTATCATTAAAATTGATTGATGTAATTACTCTATTTTTTATGAATTGATGACAGTCTACCTTGTTATTTTAATCTGTTGCATCCTACTTTAGTCTTATTCATAGACTTATTGATAGTCTAATAACAGATGATAATAAAGAAAAGTGATGAAATTAAATTGGCAGAACAATGATAGAATCAGCTACTATTTAAAGCCGCCTTCATAGCGCTCTTATATGACTGTAAATATTTTAACAGGTATAGTGAAGGAATGTTTTAAGGAGTAGATCTTCAATTACCACTGGCTGATAAGTTATTTAAGTTGCAGTGATAATGTATAAACGTTCAACCAAATGACTCACGTCAAAATTTCGTTGAGCGAAACGTTTATCTACTAAGTCTCTTGAGGCAATACATTCTATTTGACAGTGCTTATTGGCCGATAAAAATAATTGGTTGATATCTTGCTCAGTAATTGGAAATGGCGGTCCTGACATTTCCTGCTTTGGAAATTCAACTGAAATTAAAAAAAGCTTGGTCCCTTGGCCAATAAAACTGACTAAATGATCAACATAGGCCTGTTGCATTTTAATTGGTAGAGCAATCAAAGCAGCGCGATCATAAATCCAATCTATTGATACGTCTTGCCCTAGGGTAAGATGTTGAACATTAAGTTTAAAAAAATCCCCTTGCCACAAAGTTATGTTACCAAAAGAAAATTGATGAAAATCAACGCCTGATTGACTCTCCTGATATACTTTAACTTGGTTTTCTATATTGGCATCAATAAAAAAGTCTCGGCAAGCAATCGCACTTAATTCACTTCCCGAAACCTTCATGTATTGGGCAAGCCAAAACATATCTAATGATTTACCACAAAATGGCACAAAGACATGACTGTCTTGCTTGTTAAGAAGTGGTGCTAAATATTGAGATAAAAATGGGTGCACTTGTTCTTGATGAAAACCTATGCGGTTTCGCTCCCAACATTTATGCCAAAAAGATGTTTTCATGATCCTATAGCCTTGACTACTTTAGCGATTATCGTTATTTGTATATGCTCACTGATTAACTTGGAAAAATCCGATTAGATTGCCACAACTTACCAAAAACATTGGTTATTGACAAAGAGGCCGCTTTTGAGAATTTTTCCGTCAAGCTTTTATGAATAACATACTTTATAGCGACAATGTTATGAGTTTTACTTGAAGATTGCAGGTAGTCATCACTGGTTTGAATTTTATCTACTAAGCCTAGCTCTAATGCTTTTGTGCCAAACCAATGTTCGCCTGTTGCTACTTTGCTCAAATCTAAACTCGCTCGATGATCACTGACAAAGTCTTTAAATAACACATGCGTTTCTTCTAGCTCTTCAGTAAATTTTTCTTTGCCTTTTTCGGTATTTTCACCAAACATGGTCACTGTACGCTTAAATTCGCCTGCAGTGAATTGTTCAAAATCTATATTATTTTTCTTTAACAACTTATGAAAATTTGGCACTTGAGCAATAACGCCAATTGAACCTAAGATAGCGAAGGGTGCAGAGATTATTTTAGTAGCGACACAAGCCATCATATAACCACCACTAGCGGCTACTTTATCAACTGAAACGGTTAAAGGAATATCATTTTGACGGACTCTATCTAACTGGGAAGATGCTAAACCGTAGCCATGTACCATGCCACCGCCACTTTCTAAACGAACAAAAACTTCATCTTCTTTAGTCGCAATAGATAAAATAGCAGTAATCTCTTCACGTAAAGAAGACACTTCTTTAGCATCTATGCTGCCATGAAAATCAACAACAAAGAGTCGAGGTTTGTCATCATCTGGGTGTTTCCCTGACTTTTTTTCTTCTTTGGTTTTTTCTTTTGCACTTTTTTTATCTGCTTTTTCTTTCGCTTTTAATTGCTCTTTTGATAATAAAGCATGCGTAATATCATATTCTACTTGTTCAAACTGCTCTGATAGATCGGTTATGTCAAGCTCACCTTTTTTAGGCTTTTGTTTAATAGCCGCAGCAGCTATAGCAACAATGATTGCGACAACAGCAATAACAAAAGTTATAGTTTTAGCTAAAAATAAGCCATATTCATACAAAAAATCCAAATTTTCTCTCCTGAAACTCACCAAAATTTATGATAATAATTATCTATTATGGATAATATGGGGGTATAAATTGCCATATCAAATTTTTGCCATAATTCTACAACATTTCTTATCTATCCCTTCAATGAATGTTTCCGTTATAAGTAAAAAAACGACAAAAAAAAGTCCTCATAATGAGGACTTTTTTGTATTGAACCATGATACTTAGTTAACTACGTCACCATCGGTAATAGTAATAACATGATCACCTAATATCGAGTAACCACCGGATAGAAAGAAACCTGCTACTTGACCTTGCATTTCTTGAGTAGCACGACCTGTCATTGCTGCATCTGAGGCCTCAGGACGAGGACTTGGGTCCAATATTGAACCATGATGACCCACCACAAATCTTACTACACCAGAGCCAAGAGTAGTTTCACTAACGCTAGGTAAACCTAATAAGGCAACTGCTCCTTCAGTGCCGGCTAGCGGCGCTGTTGCAACACTATTAGGAATAACCTGATCAGATAAGTTGTCACTACCATTACCGACCACTTCAATTAAGTGGGTCGGTGTTTGTGAGGCAGCCATTGCAGCCACATAGTTTATTGGGTCACCAGCGTCAGTGACAGTTTGAGCTGCAAAAGTAAATTGAGCAAAAATACCTTCTAATGCACCTTGCTGTTCGAGGGTCAGTAAAGCATAGAAGTCTCGATAATAGCCAACCATCTGAGCTTCTGTTGGCGGAACTGGACCAGGGTTAACTTGTCCAACATACCCTTGGAACTCAGGAGATTGTGCAAATGTTAAACTAGACTTAATTAAATCACCAAAGGCGGGAGACTCCATTAGAAAGTTAGCGACCATAATTCCGGGCATTGCTAATGAATTAGATGATACCGAAAATAAAGCATCTAACGCTGGGCTTAAAGGAGTGTTTGCTACGGCTAAAAAGTTAATACCTGTAATAGCGCCTAAAGAATGACCTAGGAAATGAACATTGGTTCCATTAATGTTTGGAATAGTACTTAAACCCAAACGAAGACCTAACATGTCAACTGTACTTTGACGTAAGTTATCGCGGGTAGTCAGTAAACTAGCCAAATTCATGTAGTGAGTGGCAGAAACCCTTGAGGCATTGATATCATCAATACCGTCAGGAACATTATCTGGACCAGTTATATCAAAACCACGACTGCCATGTAATGGGTGATCAATGGCAACAGTTGCAAAACCAAAAGCGGATAAGATACCTGTCATTGCAAGCATATCTTCTTTCTTAGAGGTAATACCGTGTTGAAGCATAACGATAGGCCAACCACCTGCTGGTATCGCTGTTAAAGCAGGTAAACCAAAGCTTGCACGAACAGCATCTGTGGTAGGTGAAATATCAGGGGTCGTCATTTGGACATCAAGAGGCATCATTGCTTTTGGCGCAGGTACCGGGCTAAATTTAGTTAAGTTACGCTCAGTATCAAGCTCCATTACCGAACTTAAATCACGCAAACCAGGTGCTGATAAGCCTGCCGCTTCAGATACCGCCATACAAACACCATCAGACTGAGAAAGAGGTCCTGCGGGAATAGCCGATGGGTTTGCTGCTGCAAGTCCAGCGAGCATAACACCTGAGTCACACAAACCTCTCCACCAATCATTGATAGGCGCCATAGGATTTTGGGCGGTAGGTACGCCCAGATAATAGGGTAACGTTACTGAACCTGACCATAAATTAGCTGTTGAATATAACGCTTGTAAGTTGGGCGGTAACACAAGGCCTTGCATTGCAAAAGCTTGGGCAACAGAAATAGTTGTATCAGTCACAGAGATAACGGGTGGTAGGCCACCTTGAGCTAATGGTGCTGCTAATAAAGCTTTAGCAGTAAACAATACATCGGTTGTTGATTGAGTTGTCATCGCCATAGTATAAATTAGGCTGTCGTGATCAGCTCCAGCAGCTACAATAGCATTCTCATAACTATTGATAACTGCTTGTAGTCCTCTTTGTGCATCACTACCTAACGGGTACTCATTAATGTTTTGACGAACTGACTCATATGTACCAGAACCGGCAATAGCTCTGCCACTGTCATCTTGCAGATTATTCGTTAATGCCAAAATATATGAGGTTTTACCTTTTAAAGGTTTTATGGGGACAACAACAATACTCGCGCCCGACTTTTGCGAAATAAAGTCAACACCGAAAGTTAACTCGCTGACGACTAGACAAGCGGCACCACGGGGTACTTCTTCACACCCATTATCACCACCCATTAAGGTTTCAAAAATACGTACTGATGCAGGATTAGAGACGCTATTACCATCTAGTAATGTACCCGATGGTAAATCAATATCAATAGTAAAAGGATTAACGGTCGACCAACCATCAAGTGCGCTTAATGCAACGAAAGGATCTGAGCCGTTCAGTGGGTCCTCTACAGGTAAATTTAATGTGCCGTCGACTGTACCAGAAAATAATAAATCATTAGGTACAGAGATGACCGCATTAGCGGGATCAAAGATCACACGTGCAGGTGCCGTTACTGGCGTACCATTGTCAGAAAATTCTTTTTTTACATCTTCAATGGTTTCACTACCGCAACCACTTAAACCAAGTGTGCTGATAATAGCAAAACTGAGAACTAGCTTATTCATTTTATCTCCCCAAGGACTAATCTATTGATTTATTTTATATTTTACGCTTCATTTATGGGAATTTTCACTATCACAATATATGATGGAATTCACAAAAAATAATACATATTGTATACATATTATCTACAAACAACTTGTTAGACCAGTTAAATTTAAACTAAGATTTAACAATGTGCTAGCCTTTTTAGCTTTCTATCGGTTTATTTTATTTTTTTGGCCACAAATTAAGGAATTTACTCGTCAGTCAACTTGCTAAAGAGTAGAATTACTTAACTATAGAACAAGAACTGAAACGAAAATGTTCGATTATCAAATAAAAGAAAATTGCTTAACAGGTAAAAATATTCTGGTCACTGGCGCAGGTGATGGTATCGGCCGTCAAGCGGCATTAAAGTTTGCCCAATTAGGTGCTACGGTTATTTTATTAGGAAAAACTGTCAAAAAATTAGAAGCTGTTTATGATGAAATAATTGCTCAAGGGAGCAAAGAGCCTGCAATTATTCCTCTCGACTTAAAGGGCGCCACAAAACAAAACTATATTGATATGTCTGCCACCATTGCACAACAATTTGGTCAGTTAGATGGACTGTTATTAAATGCTTCTATGCTAGGTGAATTAAGCCCTTTTACTCAAATACACGAACAAATATTTAATGAAGTAATGAAGGTTAATGTCACCGCTCAGTATTTAATTACTCAAGCGCTTATTCCAACATTGCTTTTAGCTAAAAAGGCTTCAGTAGTATTTACTTCATCAGGAGTCGGAAATCAAGGAAAGGCTTTCTGGGGTCCCTATAGCATTTCTAAATTTGCTACTGAAGGCATGATGCAAGTTATTGCTGATGAATATGAAAACACGACACTACGCACTAATGCCATTAATCCTGGGGCAACAAAAACCAATATGCGCGCCAGTGCTTTTCCTGCTGAAGATAAAAATACATTAGCAACACCGGCTGATATTATGCCACTGTATGTTTATTTAATGAGTGATGATAGCCTTGAAGTTAACGGAAAAACGTTAAAAGCCCAATAGTTAAAGGTTAAGGGCCCAATAAAAAAAGATGTTTCACTCCGTTAAAGTGAAACATCTTTTTAATGAATAAGCTTTCATTTTATTAACGCAGTTCTCGGCGTAAAATCTTACCGACATTGGTTTTAGGTAAGTCGTCTCTAAATTCGATTACCTTGGGTACCTTATAATTGGTTAAATTTTGACGACAATGATCAATCAGTGATTTTTCATCTAGATTTTCATCTTTTTTAACTACGAATATCTTCACTAGTTCACCAGAGAAATCATTAGGAACACCGATAGCAGCGACTTCTAAAACCCCCTCATGCATCATGACAACTTCTTCAATCTCATTAGGAAATACATTAAAACCTGAAACGATGATCATATCTTTAATGCGATCGACTATCTTAAAAAAACCATTTTCATCCATAGTGGCAACATCACCTGTTGCTAACCAACCATCCTTTAAAATTTCATCCGTCGCTTCTTGGCGATTATAATAGCCAACCATCACCTGTGGACCTTTAACCCACATTTCACCTGCTTCACCAATATTTGCGTTTGTACCATCGTCTTTGACAATTCGGATATCAGTTGATGGCGCAGGAAGCCCTATACTGCCATTGTAACTTTCTTGATTATATGGACTCAATGTCACCATAGGCGCACATTCAGTCAAGCCATAGCCTTCAAGTAACTTAGTTGATGTCACTTGATGCCAGCGTTCTGCAACAGGTCGTTGCACTGCCATTCCACCGCCCATCGCCATTCTTAAGTTACTAAAATCTAGATTCTTAAAGCCTGCAGTATTGAGTAATCCATTAAATAAGGTATTTACACCGGTAATGGCTGTGAAAGGATATTTGGCTAACTCTTTTATAAAGGCAGGCATATCACGGGGGTTAGTAATTAATAAATTAGTCCCCCCTAGCGTAAGAAAAGTAAGACAATTAGCCGTTAATGCAAAAATATGATAAAGCGGTAATGCGGTAACCACTAATTCTTTACCTTCTTCTAACAAGGGTTTAATAGCTGCTTTAGCTTGCTCTAAATTGGCTACCATATTTCGATGAGAAAGCATCGCACCTTTTGAAACACCAGTAGTACCTCCGGTGTATTGTAAAAACGCAAGATCTTCCCCCTTTAAAGCCACCGGTGAAAAGGTCATGTTTTTGCCTTTTACCAAAGCAGTATTAAATCTTATGGTATTAAGTAAATTAAACGTTGGAACCATTTTTTTGACGTATTTTACAACGGTATTAACTATTGTTCCTTTAACTAAACCAAGGCGGTCACCTAGTGACGTTAAGACGACATGTTCAATCGGTGTTTTATCAATGATAGATTCGAGGGTATGTGCAAAATTTTCGATAATTAATATAGCGTTAGCGCCAGAGTCTTTTAATTGGTGTTCTAATTCGCGAGCCGTATACAAAGGGTTAACATTTACTACAGTCAGTCCAGCAAGTAATGCACCGAATAGAGCAATAGGGTATTGAAGAGTATTGGGTATCATAATGGCAAATTTATCGCCTTTAACTAAACCCAACTCTTGTTGCAAATAGGCGGCAAAAGCTTGTGATTGCTCAGCAAGTTCGGTGTAACTAATTTTCGCGCCCATATTAATAAAGGCAGTTCTGTCACCATACACTTGAGTATATTTATTGAACATATCAACAAGGGATGCGTATTTATCGGGATCAATATCAAAAGGGACGCCAGGGGGATAACTCTTTTCTAACCAAATTTTTTCCACTGTGCAATTCCTCATACTAAAATTATTTATTTATTTATTTAAAAGTAGGTTAATTTTAGGCTACTTTTATTTATTATTAATGACGGTAAGTTAGCAAATTTAAACTGGTAGAGCCAGTAATTTAAAACGCTTATTTAAAACGCTCGTTTAAATAGACGTTGATAATCTAATAAAATTCGAAGCCAACAATATGAATCAATTATAATAAACGACAAATACAGCCAAGTTTTGTCATTTATCTAAGCGCTTATGAAATTGTTAATAAACTTAGCTGTTTCTTCTGGTTGTTCCATATGAACATGATGCCCACCGGCAATATCATAATAAACAAGGTTACAAAATAGTGGATAAAAATGAGCAATGCCACGGGTTATCATATCAAACCCTGTTCCTGTAGTACCGTGCAATAGTTGTACTGGACATTTAATATCTCGAATAAGTTGCTCAGCTTGAGGTAACGTTAGACGATACGGAGAAGCATTTCTAAGGCGGCTATCAGCACGCCAAACATATCCGTGCCCTTCTTTAACCAAGCCTCTTTTAATAATGATTTTTGCTTGTTGATAATTCATATCACTCACTGCAACCCTCGCCTTAATGGCTGAGTCTGAGGTGGGATGTAAGTTTTTTTCTTTTTTAATATTATGATTTTTAACGTAATTAAATGAACTTCTTAGGCGACTTGTCATTCCTTGTCGCAGCTGAGCTGTTGTTTTCTCAGCTTCTGAACTTATAAAACCAATGGAGTCGAGTAGCGTTAACGATTTAACTCTCTCGGGAAATGCTGCAGCAAAGGCAGAGGCAACCATTCCCCCCATTGAATGAGCAACTATGTCAATATTATACCAATCATTTAATTCAAATAACTGCAGCAAATCATAGACCCAATCCATAAAATGATAATGAGCATCTTCAGAGCGATGTGATGAAAAGCCATGGCCTGGCCAATCAATAGCAATGAGTCTTTTATTGGTTAAATAAGGCATTAAAGGCGTAAAACTTGCGGCGTTATCCAACCAGCCATGTAAGCACAAAACCACTTCATCTTCGTCATCACCACAAGCTAAACCATGCAGCGATAAGACACCGATATCGTAACAAATTTCTTCTATTTCAATTACTGACATATAAATTTCTGACACTTATTTTTTGATACGATTATTTGTTGGTCGATAGTCGCTTAAAAGCTAAGCGACTATCGCTAGCGATAAGCTGTGGCCTTCAACCGGCTGAGTAAAAATATCATTGTCAAAGCGAGAGCCAACCATATTGTTACCCATAATATTTCTGGAATTGCAGTTGATGCAGAGAGTGTTGCACCATC
>Ga0307488_10003668_pt1 | contig 12800 bp, 10 predicted proteins | sample SB02metaG_FD_202248 | JGI IMG/M metagenome (GOLD analysis project Ga0307488, IMG submission 202248) | Sea-ice brine microbial communities from Beaufort Sea near Barrow, Alaska, United States - SB 0.2 | ecosystem: Environmental > Aquatic > Marine > Coastal | place: USA: Alaska | collected...
CCAGCGGCCAAGGCAGGTTTAGCGGTTAACGACACGCTGATCGCGATAGATAAAATCAAAATGACGGAGCAATCAATACAAGCCCTATTTGATCATTTACCGGCAGGCAGAGAGCTAACCTGTGATTTTTTTCGTGATGACCAACTGCTGAGCTCAACATTGAAAGTTACTGACTCGCCATTAGCAGGTATCGCCTTTAAAGTGGTTGATGACAACTTAGTAAAACGTTGGCAGCATATTTTACCGAATGAATAAAGTAGCTTTGTAAAGCCCTATTGTAAACTAAAGCGTACGTAATTGCTGACAACATTTAGCGACTAAACTCACCAGAAAATTAGGCCGCATTATCGAGTTATGGTAAAAAATAACTCATTCGCTTAACTACTCACTTAAGTAATAATATTATGATTAATGTAAAACGTTTGCACCATGTGGCTTATCGATGTAAAGACGCAAAAGAAACCGTTGATTGGTATGAAAAACATTTGAATATGGCACTCACTGTCGCCATTGCCGAAAATGAGGTACCGTCAACAAAAGCGCCAGATCCCTATATGCATATATTTTTAGACGCGGGTATGGGCAATGTGTTGGCCTTTTTTGAGATCCCCAATTCTCCTGACATGGGCCGAGATGAAAACACCCCAGAATGGGTACAACATATCGCATTAGAAGTTGAAAATGTTGACGCTTTAATTTCAGCAAAAAGCGATTTACAAGCACACGGCTTAGACGTTTTAGGCCCGGTTAATCATGGTGTATTTAAGTCTATTTATTTCTTTGATCCTAACGGCCACCGCTTAGAATTAGCCGCCAATATCGGTACTACTGAACAATATGCAGAACTTAAACGGGTAGCGGCATTAATGGTTGAAGAATGGTCACAAACTAAACAAGCGCCAACACACGCGGCTTGGTTGCATAAACTAGACAACTAAGGCATAAAACAGTGCTACAAGCCCCTATTAACGAAAGCTTTCGTCAGTAGGGGGGAGAAAAATATTTCTATTTGCCAACTTTTATAAACATTCAGCCATGTAATTTCTTCTTAAAAACTCACGTTACATTTATTAACAATAAATTACACTTAAAAACAAAGACTTACTAAGCATTAGACTTTAGTGCAATAAATAAACGAAAAAATAGCTTGAAGCTTTACTCAACTCACGTACAGTATGGCCAGCTACATAGATAGCACTCGACAAAATGGATAGTATTTGCACGGAAAGCCACAAGCGTTTATTAACGCAGTATATTATTTAAAATATGGATTGTTTACTAAAGCTCAGGATGAGTACTGAAATATTTAGCCCAAAAGGGCATCAAGGATATCACTAAAAAAGTGTCAGGATGACCGAAAAAAATAAAATCGTGTACAAAATAATAATAAAAATAACATTGAAAATTAAAAAATTCACATGGATTGTAAAAAAGGCTAGGACAGCCACTTAAGAGTCGGAACTATAGATGTTGGCTTACGCTACATTTTTTCCCAAAAGCGACGTTATTAACGTCGCTTTTTTTCTTTCTATCGCTGTTTAGCGTAGAATGACGTAAAATGAAAGCAATTGTTTATTATTTTAAGTTATTACTATGTCTCGTACTAAAAAATCACGCAAACCGGGTACCGGTTCCCTTGGCATCGTTAAAGATGACAACAAAAAATTAGTCGCACCCACACCTCGCAGAGCAAAAAAAACAAACGGTAAGGAGCCGGGTAACCGCCAAAAAGAGGCCAGCCCTGTCATGGCTAATGGCCAGAACTCTACCAAAAACAAAGATCCCCGCATTGGTAGCAAAACGCCTATTGATTTAGGCAAACAAGTGACTGCACCGATCAAAACTAAAGCCACTAAAAAGGTTCAAGACAACTCACCTATTGCCGCAATTCGTGTCGTTGAAGTCAGTGAGTCATTAGCCGAGCAATTAAGCCGTATTGAACAAGACCCTAGATTGCTTGAAATACTTGAAAAGCAAGATGATGACTTGGCACTAACAGCAGAAGATGTTAACTATTTCAATACACTAATGGAGCAGCATGAAAAAATTAGTCAAGCATTAGGTCTTGATGATGAAGATGAGATTATAGCACCCACTAAAAAATCAGACTCTGAAGATGACTTATGGGACAAGTTCGATAAGAGTGATTTATCAAAATTTGAATAGGAGTATTTAATGCTATCCAACCCTTGGATATATCTAGCTTTATTAGCCATCGTTATTATTGCTGTATTAGCAACAGTAGCCACTAGGCTACTACGCCAATTAAAACGACAAAAGCTTGAGCAAGAGCAGAAAAAAGTAGCTCAACAACAAGCCCTGCAGCAGCACGATAAAAAAATTATCTCCAGTGTTATTATTATTGTGCGCGCGATGAAAGAAGAACAATGCGACATGGGAGAGGGTTGCTGGCGCTTAAGTGTCTTACTAGATTCATTAAAGTTAAGCCAAGACTTAAATGTACAATTTCCAGCCGTATTCAAGTTTTATGATGCGATAAAGCATATGCCTATTTTAGCGGCACGTAAAAAACTTGATAAACAGTCTCGCATGAGACTTGACTTAGAACGCATGAAACTTGAGGCAGAAATGGCAGAAGCTATTCGCCAAGATATTGATCTACTGCACCAATACGCTAATGAACGAAATAGCATGCTAAGCGATTCCTAGAGTTAATCTAGGCTTTATCGAACTTATGTTTTATAAAACTTAGCTGCAAATAATAAAACGGTTAGCTTGCCACTAACCGCTAAAATTGCACCGTTAAGCCAAGGTAGCCATTAATCAAACCCGTAATAAATACCCCTAAGTGACAATGAAGCCGTCAGCATTGAGCTTGATCAATGTTTGCGCGGCTGGTTTATCTATAATAGCGTCAAATAGATAAACTGGAATACTGATGCAAGCAGCTCAATTTTTTGATAGCACACTCTTAAAAAAATATAACACCAATGGTCCTCGATATACTTCATATCCAACCGCATTGGAATTTCATGAGCAATTTAGCCATGAAAATTTAGTACAAGCGATAGTTGCATCACCGAACCGTGAATTGTCTTTGTACGTACACATTCCTTTTTGTCATAGCCTTTGCTATTACTGTGCTTGTAATAAAGTTATCACCCGTCATCGCGATAAAGCCGATACCTACCTTGGGTTTCTTGCACAAGAAATTGCCTCTAGAGCACCATTATTTAAAGACTATACCGTTAAGCAATTACATTGGGGTGGTGGTACACCTAGCTTTTTACGACATGAGCAAATTAGCCAACTAGTGGCACAGTTAAAAGCGCAGTTTACCTTTGCATCGCAAGTAGAAATGAGTATTGAAATAGACCCGCGTGAAATTGAAATGAACTTAGCTGAGCACCTTTATAGCATAGGTTTCAATCGCTTAAGTATTGGCGTGCAAGACATAGATGTAAAAGTTCAACAAAGCATTAATCGTGTGCAATCAACCGAGTTTATTGAAAAATTTATTGCCCATGCCAAACAAGTTGGCTTCAAAGCCATTAATATCGATTTGATCTACGGCCTACCCCATCAAACTATAGAGACCTTCACTCGTACGCTAAACAAAGCCTATGAAATGGATGTCGAGCGTATTTCATTGTTTAGTTACGCCCATATTCCCTCTCGCTTTGCCGCCCAACGTAAACTCAAAGGTGAGTGGTTGCCTAGCGCAGATGAAAAATTTTCTTTGATGAAGTTAGCCATTGAAAAGCTCTGTGATTTTGGCTACGACTTCATTGGTATGGACCACTTCGCTAAGCCTGAAGATGAACTGTCCATTGCGCAAAAATCTGGTGATCTACACCGAAACTTTCAAGGTTATACCACCAAAGGCAATTGTGACTTACTCGGTTTAGGGGTGTCGTCAATTAGTGCTATTGGCCACAGTTTTAGTCAAAACACCAAAGTGCTACAAAACTATTACCAAGCCATAGAAACTCAAGCACACGCCCAAGTAAAAGGGGTCAGCTTATCTCAAGACGATATTATTCGTGGGGAAGTTATTCGCGAGTTGATGTGTAATCTTTATGTCGATAAAAATAAAATTAGCCAGAAGTTTGCGATTAATTTTGATGAATATTTTACTGAAGACTTACCCTTGCTGCAAACCTTCATTAATGACGGATTGATCATGGTGACTATTAATGAAATTCGAGTCGAGCAAAAAGCCAGGCTGCTAATACGTAATATTTGTATGAGTTTTGATGCCTATATGAAACAAAATCTAAACCAACAGCGTTTTTCACGGGTGATTTAAGTTAGCTTTCTAGTTGGCCTAAACTAAATCTATGTTCGGCGCTGAAAAATACTAATTCTGTGCCGTGACCCTCGTTATCTTCACGGGCTAAATCTACCCATTGATAATAAACATTACGATGCACCTTCGCCTGCAAATTTCGTCTGACCGTAACATATAAACTACCCTCTTCGGTAATTTCGAGTGGATGTTCAGCATTTAGGATAAAGCTGTCGTCTAAATTGGTCGTTACTTGCATACTTGTTTTCTGCTCATCTAACCATCGCCATTGCGTTAAAATAAAGGGCGCATCAGCAACCACGATGCCAACCTTTTCGACAGGTGTGACTAAAAAATAGCGTTCATCTTCTTTTTTTAATACTGAGGCAAAGAGCTTAACCAAAGACAAACGTTTAAAGACCGTGCCGTTGTAAAACCAACTACCATCTGACTTTATTGCTAAATCAATATCACCACAAAAAGGAGGATCCCATAATTCAACCGGTGGCATTTTTTTCACATTACCGGGTTGTGAATCGGAAATTTGGGCAGAAATTTTTTCTAATGACATAATAATTATCCTAATTACTAACTTTACCTAATAATAGCAAGTTAACCGTAAAACTTAAAATAGCCACATAATTCAGTCTTACTATCCGCTTATTTACCGCGTCTAAAATCATTAGCCGCTGGCGTAATTTTTCGCCAACACACTCAATAGCAATCATACTCACTGATAATTATTTACCCAAACCATAAAATTCAACAAAAGTGAGTCAAAAGGCAATATTTTGCTTGTCATGTCACTATAAAATGCAATACAATCCTCGCGCCTTACCACTAGGCGCTTTCAGTAAACTCAGTGGTGGCTATAGCTCAGTTGGTAGAGCCCCGGATTGTGATTCCGGTTGTCGAGGGTTCAAGTCCCTTTAGCCACCCCATTCTTATACCCCTTCAAAAAAAATTATAAGTAATTTATCAGTCTACTCTGGCCTACAACTACAAATGGCAACCCAAGCCATACGTGTTTTTGACACTAAATTCAGCGAATATATAAGAATATGCCTGATACAGGGTTATTTAGTTCCTTGCCCGGTACCGCCCCTTGTTTAGCACCTAGGCTATTGGTGGCAATGGGCGAAAATAGAGATAGATTTAAAGATGCAGCAGAAATACAAAGGTATGCAGGAATAGCTCCTGTCACTGAAAGAAGTGGTAAAAAATGTTGGGTGCACTGGCGTTGGCAGCGCACCCAAGATTTCTAAGACAATCGTTTATTGAATGGTCCGAACAGTCGGTACCCAGATCATGCTGGGCAGGTCTTTATTACCATCAACAACGTGAAAAAGGAAAATTACATCAGGCTGCGCTAAGGAGCTAATCAAAGACTTCTCCTTCACGAATAATTCTGTTATTACCACCGCTCACACCAAAGTTGACCGTAGCAGTAGGGTTTTCATCCAATGATTTGGTCTCAACGCCATTCCAGTTCCAGTCATACTTAAGCCATGAGTAAATATCATACTCAATATTTATTGCGCCCTGATTACCTGCGCCTGGAGCCATTAAAGTTATGGCTCGGGTTCCACCTTGCTCAAGTTTTCCTGAGACGTCATTCACACTGTCTGAATTTATATCTAATGTACTTGAAGTAAGTATCATCTTGCTCGCATCATAGGGTGTACAGCTGTCTTGTTCATTAACCACATAACTGCCACTAGCACTTAAATACTCCGTAGAAAATTTTTGAGGTAAATTGTCGGTTTCCGAGCCATAGCTATTTTCGATTAACGCACGGCCAAAACGAAGGTTAATACTGGTTGTTTCGGTAATATCTTTGGGATTAGTAATGCCAATACCATCACTATCAACAAAGTTAACTTGATCAATTAAAAAATCAATATCAGTGTTTTGTGCTTTTACTTCGGAATTTGCATTACGTGGATAAAAAAAGTTATCACCACCGTCTAGCTCATAATGTAATATCCCTGCTTCTAGTGGTGAACCAAAGCTAAGGGAGCCAGCGAATAGGTTGGCGGTTAAAGGCAGCAAATTATTGTCTTTGCCTTTAATATCAAAGTCTGTTGTAGGTCGTATAAAAAAATTAGCCGCGGCAGTAAATTTGTTATAACCCGGTTCTGTATAATTTTGTACTGTGATACCTTCAGCATTCTTTGCCGTTAATTTAACAACAGGATTAGCAAGATAAGATATTGCCCCTTTGGCATGATCAGCCACCATCAATTGTCCAGTATAGGCAAAAGTCGTATTTTGATTGCAAACGGCAACAAGGGCTCCTTGTTCTACCACCGCTTGTTCAAAATAATCAGGGGTAAAACGGCCAATATTAAGACTACTGGAGGTAATGGTATTATCTGGAAAACCATAGTTGGCATCTTTAAGATCGAGAGATAATAAACCCACTTCAGCATAAGAGGCACTGTTAGTAGAAGACACTCCTGAATCAAACGCACTTAACCTAACGCTTTGATAATTTGGCGTAAGGTTACTTTCTATTGTGCCATTACCATAGTTAAACGTACCATTAACGCCACCTGTCGTTGGACCTGTTCTCGTTAATAACAGTTGAATATCATTAGGAATATAATTAGCCGTAATGTTGGCCGGTGAAGTGCCAAGCGGGTTGTTATAGGCTGTTACGGTAAAATCAAATGCTTGTCCGGCTTTATGTTTTATAGCTGAGTTACTCGAATTACCAATGATATCCTTGCCACTACCAATGATACCGTCGCCACTAGCTGCTGTTGCAGTAACGACTAATTTTGCTGGGCTCACCCAAAAATCATTACTATTACCCTCTAAGCTAACACCATCCACATTGTATTTAGCCTTCAAACTAATTTTTCCGGCGTCTAAATACACTGGCCTTGGAATGGTTGCTTTGCTCTCAGCACCAAAATTAAGTTTGATCTTAGTATAGTTCGGATTATCAGTGGAATATTTACCAATACTTGTGCCTGAAGCGCCATTGATTTTAAAACTTAATCCTGTTGTTCCGCTAGGTGCCATATTTTGTTGCGACAATTCAACATCGATATCCTCATCGACATCGAATAAGCCGGTACAAACTCCATTGACATTCTCTACTGCTTGCAGCTTTATTATAAACTCATTGCCACTTGTTTGATGACTGATGGACGTTGTTTCATCATCACCATATAAAAACCTAAAGCCTGCATTAGCAAATATCAAATCACAACTGGTTGAACCGCCATTTTTACATTGATACGTTTGATTTAAACTTAACGTTGCCGGGCCTACATTGGTATAAGCGACCTTAGCGACAGAAGTGCCTCCAACAACAGTGACCGTTTGATCACTCCCATTAAGGGATAACTTCACATCAATAGCGTCAGTGTATAAAGAAGAACATGTCGAATCAGCACAAGCCTTGACCGTTACATTCTCGGCATCGCAAGTCAAACCTTGGCCATCATGCTCGATTTGAAAGTGATTGACCGCAGGTGCTGCTACCGAGCAACTGGCTGGCACTGTCACGGCCAGTGTCGTGTCGTTAGTTACACTGCTGGTTATGGTGACGACCCCTGCACCCGATGCAGCCACACTGCCACCCACTCGTGAGTTCGTTAAAGTGATAGCGCCTGCTATGGTGGATATATTACCTCCGATAAGATTATTCGTTGACGTCACGACACCTGCACCTGTAACGATTATATTGCCGCCGACCGTGCTGCCACTATTGACAGTAATGGCACCTGGAACGCTGCTGATATCACCGCCTATTTGTACATCGGTTGTTATTGTGACGACACCGGCGCCAGTGGTGATGACGCTGCCGCAAATCGAACTTCGAGCCCCAACAGTGATGCCACCTGCGATCGTTTCAATATCACCGCCAACTGAAACATTTGTCAAAAGAGTAACAACACCTGCTTCGGTGGAAATACCGCCATTGACAATTGAACTTCCATCCCCAACAGTGATGCCACCTGCGATCGTTGCAATACCACCGCCAACTGAAACATTCGTCAAAAGAGTAACAACACCTGCTTCGGTGGTAATATCGCCACCGATAATAGAACTTCCACCAACCGTGACGCCACCTGCAATAGTTTTAATACCACCGCCCACTGAAACACTGGGTTCAATAGTGACAACACCTGCTTCGGTAGTAATCTCACCACCGACAACACTCGATACGGCAATATTAACTGCACCAAGATCAGTGTGAATAAAACCACCCACAGTGCTGGTTGCACCTAGGGAAACGACGCCAGTAGTAGTGCTGGCTGTGATATTGCCGCCAATAGTACTACTGGCGCCCAAATTAATGGCGGCAGTGGCAGTCACATTTACATTTAAAATAGTATCGGCACCTAGTGTCAGCACCCCATTAGTGACAATATTTAAGTCCGAGGTAGTGCCTTGGGCATTAATCAAATTACCCGCGACCGTTGTGAATGCACCAGTGAAAGTCACAGTGACAGGTGTTAGCAATCCTACTGTGATGGTGTCTCCATCGGCAAGAGTGAGCGCACCACAAGTATAGGAAGTTGTGCTTGGTAGATTAATACTACAGCCGGCTGGCAATTGACCAGTCGGGGAGAATTCGTACTCAGTCGCCGCCTGAGCTGGCATTCCAGTCAGTAATATCGACAGCAGCGCAACCAAACGTAACAGCCCACGACAGGCGGCATTTGAAATAATGTCATAGCGGTGTATGGTTTTACCTTGTTTCATTTTTTAATACCTGTTGTCAAAGTGAATTAATTTTTTTCAATGTTTAATAATATTTTCTGCTTAGAAATAGGTAAAACTACAATACTTGGTATCGGTACTACAAACGGTTTTAATGTTGACTATATTATCATTACAATTTCAAATATGCGCTTAAAGTTCAAATGTCAGGGCAAGATCATAAAATTTTATTTTTAGCGCCAAGTATGATCAAATATACTCACGGAGTTCAGTCGCCGGTGCGACTGTAATGGTCGCATAAATTTGGAGACTTCTTTAGGCATTTCTCTAAATTTCATCTAATAAGGAGATAAACATAACAAGCGAGAATGGCTATTCGAATGTATGCAACTTTCATATTTGATTTTACCCTCAAAAACTAACCTGACAGATCCAATTAAGACTTATTAATATAAGGCAGTCGATTAGTTAATGTCCTAGGTGTATACCCATCACACTTCAAGCTGCAGAATTTAGCACCTGACAATTATCATTAATTCCAATACCTAAAACATCACCTATCTTAGGCAGTGTTTGACTAAAAAACTCATCAATTTTATCTCTGAATTCCTTCGCGGTCGCAAAATGTTTATGATTGCTGACATGCTCATTAATTACCTTCCATAGCCGCTTTATTGGGTTTTAATTTGGGCTGTAAGGCGGAAGATAATGAAGTTCAATATTAAGCTCATTCGCTTTATCTTTAACAACATCTGCTCGGTGATAGCCCTAGCCAGCGCCAGCTAAAATCAAGTGAATGCGTTTATCACTGCCATTATCTGCGCGTAATTCAGTGGGAATTTTGGATAGTCTCACTATATACTTTTTCATAACGCTTAACTTGAGCTGCCGCGAAATGATGTAAATCAATAGCGCCATCGTGTTCGACTACCGATGGTTTCAATCACTTTATCATACCCTTTTTTTATCCAACCGCAACTTACTTTTTTCGCAGGGCAAGATCATGAGATGTATTTTAGCAGCAAAGTGTGATCAAAGAGGATAAATATACCCTTTGAGTTTCCTATGCTATCAACAATTGAAGAGCATTTTTCTGCCATTACCGATGAACGCCAACAATATAAGGTGAGATACCCACTGCACGATATATTACTGATCACACTTGTCGGTGTTATCTGCGGTGCAGATGGCTGGGAAGCCATTGAAGATGTAGGCAAAAATAAATTAAAACTGTTAAAAAAGTATGGGTACTTACATTATGGAATGCCTGTTCATGACACAATAGCGCGTATAATTTCAGCGATAGAGCCAACGCAATTTCAAGACTGCTTTATCAATTGGATGAAGGACGCAGAAATAAACACACAAGGTGAAATAATTGCCGTTAATGGGAAAACCATCAAGGGGAGTTATGATAAGAAAAGTAAGCAAGGCGCTATCCATATGGTAAGCGCGTTTGCCGCAGAAAATGGCGTTGTACTTGGCAAGTTAAAACACATGAAAAATAAAATGAAATTACCGCCATTCCCGATTTATTATCTAAGCTAGAGATTAAAGGAGCGGTGGTCACCATAGATGCAATGGGATGTCAGAAAGCGATAGCTAAAAAAATCATTCAAAAAGAAGCTGATTATGTTTTAGCCGTTAAAGGCAATCAGGGGCACCTATCGAGTGCGATTAGAGATTTTTTTGATATGGCGCATGAAGAAAATTTTAAGCAACTCAGTCACCATTTCCATGAAGAAATAGATAAAGCGCATGGCCGAGTAGAGCACCGTCGTTATTGGCTAACAGAGGACTTGAGCAGTATTAAAGACTTAACGTCTAAATGGGTTGGGCTAAAAAGTATCGGAATGGTAGAGTCACAGCGACATATAGGCGATAAAGTGACGGTTGATAGGCGTTATTTTATTTGCTCCTTACATGAAACGGATGATTTATTTACTAAAGCGGTACGCCGCCACTGGCGTGTTGAGAATGAACTTCACTGGGTACTTGATGTAAGTTTCAGGGAAGATCACAGCCGTATTCGCAGGGATAATGGTGCTGAAAACATGGCGACAACACGACACATAACGTTAAATATGTTGAGACAAGAAAAGACATGCAAAAAAGGAATAAAAGCTAAACGGTTTAAAGCTGCGCTAGATAGTGATTATGCAGAAAAAGTCATATCGACTGTTTTTTAAACGCTTATGTTCTTGCCCTACCTGGCAATACTCGTTTCATGAAGTCGTCATGCCTGAGCAATCATCGACGTTGACCAACCTTCTAAACGAAGTAAAATGGCTTTAATGCGATCTCGAACACGGCCATCACGACTTGCATCGTGCAGGGTTTCAAAATCTATTTTTTGGTCGGTGGTCAGTTTGATGTTTTTAATGAGGGATATCATCATTATTATATAAATCAAGCATCTTCATTGATCACGGGGATATGACCTTTTACTCAGCTTAAAGTGGGTTAACTTGCTTTGCTAAATTGTATTACAAACATCATTTCTCTATTTAAAGCTGCATAATAATTTTCTCTAAACTCATGCGTTCAGTTTGATAACATTCACCTTAAATTTTTGTCGATAGTGAGCGTTATTTTTCCGCTTGCTATGAATTAACCAGCATCAATAGATCCAAAATGTTGCATACTACTTCATCAGCTCAGCAACAACTAAAGAGCTGGTTGTACCTGCGAGTAAAGCAACGCGAATAGCATGGCTTAAAAATTTTTCTGAATACATTAAATGCTCCAAACATCGATTATAGCTTTTTTATAAAATGGCGTTTTATCGCCTAAAGCAATTTTGCGACAAAAGTTCAGCAAGGTTTGTTATTTAATGTTGAAGAGTTGGAACTTTTATTGTGATTATGTGACTTTAAGTTAAATACTTACCTTAACCTAGATTTAACTTATTGTTTTATAATCACAATATTATCTTGTCGCGATAAAGAGTTTTCTATTATCATGCTTCAGCGCTAGGTAACCAAGACAGACTGTTTATTTTGCACATAAATTCTACACATAAAAAAACCGGCAGAAAGCCGGTTTAAATTATGTTTTTTTAGCGCTACGCTGCCATGGCACCTTTTAACTTTGCTAAGGCATTTTTCTCTAATTGTCGAACGCGCTCTGCTGATATTTCATATTTATTCGCTAACTCTTGTAACGTGGTTTTTTCGTCATGCAACCAACGAGTACGAATAATATCTTGGCTTCGCTCGTCAAGACCGACTAAAGCATTACTTAACCTTTTATTGGCGTGCTGCTCCCAATTTGAATCTTCAACTTCAGTAGCAAGATCGGATTGTTTATCTTCTAAATATTGCGCTGGAGAATAAGTACTAGCGCTAGCATTATCATCATCATCAGTTGATAATTCGAATGCTTGATCTTGATTACTCATCCGAGATTCCATTTCCAAAACATCTTTTGGCGTTACACCTAAGGTTTCAGCAACATTATGGACTTCATCGTGACTAAACCAACCTAAACGCTTTTTATTTTTGCGTAGGTTAAAAAATAATTTTCGTTGTGCCTTTGTGGTGGCAACTTTCACGATACGCCAATTTTTCAGCACAAATTCATGAATTTCAGCTTTGATCCAATGCACAGCAAATGAGACTAGGCGCACACCCACTTCTGGGTTAAAGCGTTTAACCGCTTTCATTAAACCTATGTTACCTTCCTGAATTAAGTCAGCTTGTGGTAAACCGTAGCCGGCATAGCCTTTAGCAACATGAATAACAAAACGAAGGTGCGACATAATTAACTCTTGCGCCGCTTTTAAATCATTTTCAGAATATAAACGAGTTGCTAATTCACGTTCCTTTTCAGCTGTTAGCATTGGAATGCTATATGCTGATTGCACGTATGC
>Ga0307488_10003670_pt1 | contig 12797 bp, 17 predicted proteins | sample SB02metaG_FD_202248 | JGI IMG/M metagenome (GOLD analysis project Ga0307488, IMG submission 202248) | Sea-ice brine microbial communities from Beaufort Sea near Barrow, Alaska, United States - SB 0.2 | ecosystem: Environmental > Aquatic > Marine > Coastal | place: USA: Alaska | collected...
GGATAAAGATGCGCCGTCACCCGAGCCAACTCCCGGGTTCAAGCGCTTCTACTCTGATCGGAGTTTGGGATATTTCCTGTTGGACCACCCGGTCCGACAGTTCTGCATTTCGCTTTCGGAGCACCAGATGTTCGACAACTTCATCCTGCTCGCGATTCTGGCGAACGCGATTATCCTCTGCCAGATGGAGCCCACGAAGATGCCGGGGCGCGGGTGCGCCGGGAGCGACTCCGCGTCCCTGGGCGGCAACGCGGTTATTGAAAACACGGAGATCATGTTCACCGTGATTTTCACGTGCGAGTTTGCCGTGAAAGTCGTGGCGCAGGGTTTCTTGTTGGACGATAGCAGTTACTTAAAAGACGGCTGGAACGTGATGGACTTCCTCGTGGTGCTTGTGTCCCTGCTAAGCAACATCCCGGGGCTGGGAAGCAACGTGAGCGCGCTGCGCGCGATTCGCGTTTTGCGGCCGTTGCGAACGCTGTCCATGTTCCCCGGAATGCGAGTCCTCATAGGAACCATGATAAGAGCCGTGCCCATGATCGCCAACGTGATGCTGTTTTGCGTGTTCTTTTTTGTCATCTTTGGCATCTTCGGCTTGTTCGTGTTCATGGGCGCCCTTAGGAACCGGTGCTTCACCGTGGTCAGCGACACGACCTGCGACGACCACGCCCTGAACGTCAACAACAAATTCTGCCGCCAAGTCGTGCCTTCGCACGGCGCCGATTTCAACGTCACCGCCGCGGTGTTGCTGTCACGTGACGACGGGCAGACGTGCACCAACACGTCGACGCACTGGCCGGGGTATTTCTGCCCGGAAGGCCAGATGTGCTTGAAGGCGAACAACCCGAATTACGGCATCACGAGCTTCGACAACATCGAGGTACTTATTTCCTTTCCCAAATCCAAACGCTGTTTACCGCGCCTCTTTTTGTACAGTAGGAAAGTACTACCCTGTTTGCTGGTACAAGTTACGAACGTGGCCCGAAAGACTGACCTTTTCTTTTCTTCGTCTCAGTACTCGTGGCTCACTATTTTTCAGTGCATCACGCTGGAGGGGTGGACGCCAATCATGTACTCCGCGATGGACGCGGTTACGGGGTGGAGCGTGGTTTACTTCGTGTTGCTGGTGTTTACGGGTGGGTTTTTCTTGTTGAACCTGGCACTCGCGGTGATAACCGAGGTGTACGACGAGGAAAACACGGACGCGAAGGAACGCGACGCGAGCGAGGAAATCGAAAACGAAGAAGCGGTTGAGAAAAAAGAAGCGGCGGCGCGCAAAAAAAAACACGACCTGGGTTTGCTCACGGATGACGAAAACAGCGACGATGAGGCGTTGGTAGACGACCCGGCGGGTCTGGGTTTCGCAGAGCTCGGGGACGAGAGTGGGGTGGGTCTGAAGACGATTTGTCGCGCCGTCGTGGACAACGCCTTTTTCGGGCCGTTTTTCACCGGTGCGTGTTGTGTTTCCCAAATCCAAACACACCGTTTGCCCATACAACACTGACTGACACTTTGTTTTATTGTTGCCAGGGGCTATTATTTTAAACACCCTTTTGCTAAGCATGGAGTACCACGGCATGCCCCGCGATTACGCCAGGACGTTGGAGATCGGTAACCTGGTGCTCACGGTTCTGTTTATCATCGAGTTTTTGTTGAAAATCACCGGGCTGGGGTTCCAAACCTACGCGAGCGATCACTTCAACAAGTTCGACGCGGCCGTGGTTCTGATTTCGATTATCGAATTACTTGCAGGTACGTATTGGGGCTTTCCCAAATCCAGGCGCACTGTTTACGGCTCCTACGTGACTCTTTGAGTGCACCACGGCCGTAACATGTACGGCGTACTGGCAACTGTCTACATACATCGCAAGTGCACTGTTTTATCTCTAACGCTGGTGACTTTTTGTCCATACATCGCGATACACGGTACACCTCCTCAAGACTGACACTTTTCGTTCCCAATCGCAGCGGGAAGCGGGAGTTTATCCGCGTTACGCGCGTTTCGCATTCTTCGCGTGTTGAAACTGATCCGGAGCTGGACCTCGTTGCAGCACTTCCTGTACACCGTGTACCTCACGGTTTTGGACCTTGGGAACTTTTCGTTCATCATTTTCCTGGCGATATTCATCTTCGCGCTTTTAGGGATGCAGCTGTTCGGGGGGAAGATGTGCGGTTTGGACGACGGCGAGGTTCCGCGGCACAACTTCGACACGCTGCTGTGGGCGCTAGTCACGGTGTTCCAGGTGTTAACAGGCGAGGACTGGAACGAGGTGATGTACGACGGCATGGCGGCTACAAGTAACGCCTCCGCGTTCTACTTCGTGTGTTTGTTGGTCATCGGGAACTTCTTGGTGCTGAACCTGTTCATCGCCATTTTGCTCACGAACTTTGGACAACAGGAAATCACCACCGAGTACGAAGGCACGCGCAAGGTTCTGGAGAGCATATCTTTTTTCAAGTTCCTGTCGAAAGAAAAAAAGAAAAAGGAGAAAACGCCCGAGGAGATGGCGGAGGCGAAGTTCTGGCTGGAGTTACCAGAGCGGGACATGCCCCAAAGGGCGTTGTCCAACTGGGAGAGTTTAACAGAAAGCGTGCTGACGAGGCTGTGGGAGGAGGACCTCGCGCGAAACGCGGTGGAGAACGAGCGCATCGCGGCGGAGAATGTGGCGCGACAGACACGGATTGACGAAGAACGCGCCGTCGCGGAAGGACGGTTGAAATCCGCGAAGAAAGGCCAGCTTGTTTCCTTCGCCGTGGACACTAAACGGTAAGGGCCTTTCCCCTTTGCCACGTTCCGCCTCCCTGATCGGCGCGATTACCGATTACCCTGACTATTTACGTAATACACTTTACGAGAGACTGACACTTTCTTTTTTATCGGGCCAGGGGCGCCGGCAAAACGGGGTGCGGGGCGATGCCCGGCGCCGGTCCGAAACCGCTTCACGAGTTTTCGGGGAAAAAATCCCTGGGCGTTTTCGCCAAAACGAACAAGTTCCGGGTTTTTTGTCACAAAATAGTGGACGATAAGCAGTTCGAGTACCTCATCATGAGCTTCATCTTACTCTCGAGCTTCACCATGGTGTTCGAATCACCTAAAGCCATGGAAAACGCCACCACCGCGACGTCGCTCGAGGCGGTTGACGTACTGTTTACCGTAATCTTCGCGCTTGAGATGTGCGCGAAAATCGTGGCGTACGGGTTGTACTGGGAAGACGGGGACTCTTACCTGAAAGATCCGTGGAACTGCATGGACGGGTTTATTGTGGTTATTGGGATCGTGGGCAAAGCCCTGAGTGGCGCGGATTTGGAGTGGGTCAGGGCGTTGCGCACGATGCGGGTTTTGCGACCGCTGCGGGTTATTTCGCGGGTTCCGGAACTAAAAGTCGTGGTAAACGCGCTGATGAACTCGTTACCCGGGTTAGGGAACGTCCTGATGGTCTGCTTGTTGTTCTGGATCATCTTCGGGATTCTAGGTATGCAGCTGTTCATGGGAAGCTTTAGCAGGTGCGACGACGGCGGCGTTGAAACGAAAGCTGACTGCGTGGACGGGTGGGTCAACGCGACCAAGGACGCGGCGTGGGACTCAGTCGCGAAGACGTGCACCAACCCATCCCTGATCGCCAACCTGACCGCAACCGCGATTGCGTCTGGGACGACTTTCGCGGTCGCGTCGCTGAACATCACCACTTGCGTCGGGAGTTACGACGAAACTCTGTTCGTGCAACGCACGTGGAATTCGGACGACACGAACTTCGACAACATTTTAAACGCGATGCGCGCGCTTTTCGAGATGTCCACCACGGAGGGGTGGACTTCCGTGATGTACGCCGGGGTGGACGCGAGGGGTCCGGAGCTGGCGCCCTCGCGCGACCACCAACCCGCCGCCGCGTTTTTCTTCGTTGCTTTTGAAGGTACGTGTTGCATTTCCCAAATCCAACGACTGTTTGCCAACACAAGACTGACACTTTCTTTTCTTTATCTCAGTCATCGCCAATTTCTTCATCCTGAATCTCTTCGTGGGGATCATTTTGAATAACTTCGCGCAGCTTTCCAGCGAATCGGGCGACGGCGGCAGCGCCACGATGACCAAGGCGCAAAAGATGTGGGTCAAAACGCAACAGAAACTGCAAAGCGCCAGCGAGCCGAAAAAGGCGGAGTACTACCCCCCCGACGAAAACCGAACGATGGTGTACAAAGTGGTGGAAACAGAAACGTTCGAGTGGGGTATTATGGCCGTGATCGTGGCGAACGCGGTTGTGATGGCGTGCGAGCGGTACGACGCGAGCGATGAGCTGCGGTCCGCACTAAACGGCCTCGGGATTTTTTTTGCCGCCGTGTTCGTCTTGGAAGCCGCCGCGAAGATGTACGCGATGGTACGTATTGGGCCTTTCCCAAATTCCAAGACTGTTTACAGCCCCTCTTTGAGTATTTACTGTGACTACGTACATCACACACGCACTGCTCGGCCCGATTACGCTTACTGTTTGCTCAGGCCACAATACGAAGTACACCCATACTCAGACTCAAGACTGACACGGTTCCTTAACAACCGCAGTACCCGGCGGTTTACTTTTCCAACCGCTGGAACCTGTTCGACTTTTTCTGCGTCTGCACCACGCTCGTCGGTTTAGTGAGCGGAAGCGGGGGCGGCGCTTCCGTGTTGCGGGTGTTACGGTTAGCGCGGGTGTTTCGTTTAGTGCGGAAACTGAAAGGGCTGTTGATGCTTTTCAACACCCTGATCGTGTCCCTCCCAGGGCTGATCAACATCGGGGCGCTGCTGTTTTTGCTTTGCTTCGTGTACGCGATTTTAGGCATGAACCTTTTCGGCAAAATAAAGTTTGGCGACGACTTGAACCAGGACGCGAACTTCACCAACTTCGGGAACTCGCTTTTGGTGTTACTACGGATGGTCACCGGGGAGGCGTGGAACGTTATTATGTACGACTGCATGGTAACGGAGGATTGCGACGCGTCGCCTGATTGCGTGCGAGGCACCTGTTGCGGCAGCGCCGGCGCGCCGCTGTATTTCGTCACGTTTGTTATTTTCGGGAGGTACGGAACTTTCCAGATCACCGCGCGCCGCCGGACTGATCGGCCCGATTACCTGCCCGACTGTTTACTACGGGTAACTCTTACCAGTACTGTCTGACTGTGGTAAATTGACACAGTACTAGTACTGCGTCACTTTACCAGAGGTCACACTCCGTCTACCCTTCCCACTCCCAATCCCTGATACACGTTACGAGGGGCTGACACTTTTCTTTGCCCAATCAGCTTCATCACCCTGAACCTGTTAATAGCGGTGGTGCTCGATAACTTCAGCAACAGCAAAAAAGAAGAGGGCGTGACCGTGACGGACGACGACATCGACGACTTTTCCGTTGCCTGGAGTAAAGTGGACCCCAAGGCGACCGGTTTTATCCCGGTGACAAGAGTCGCGACGCTGTTGCGGTTCGCGGCGCCGCCGCTTGGCGTGCGCGGGACGAAGATTTCGAGGTTAGGATTACTGTGCGTGTTGCGCGTTTCACCAAATCCCGCCTCCCTGTTTGCGTATACAAGACTGACACTTCTTTTTTCACAATCACAGACGGTTCCAGAAAAACCTCAACCTGAAAGTAGAGAGCAACTATCTGCACTACCAGGACATGCTACAGGCGGTCACCGCGAGGGCGATGGGAATCAACATCGAGCAACTCCCGATGGAGGTGCAAACTGTGTTGGAGGTGGGTAAAGTCCGGAAACGGCTCACGGCGGAGCGGCGGTTGAGTAAACGCGGCGCGCGCGATTCTTCGGCGGATGGGACGCGCGCGGGTGGTAATTACTTAGACATTACCCACGGCATGGCCGGTGTGGATGGCGAGGAGCTTGATGTCGCGCAGATGTACGCTGTGGAGCGGATACAAGCTGCGTTCAGGGGAAGGCAACAGCGACGCCAAGCCGCTGCGGCGGCGGCAGCGGCGGCGGAGGAAAGAAATCAATCCAAAGCGACGATTGTTTTGCGACACGTCCGCGATTTGATGCGGTCGGTGGAGGATGATTATTCAGAGCGAGGTTTTCCTGGCGGCACCGCCCTGCGGGGGGGAAGAAGGGGAGACAGCGCGCTCGCGTCGGAGAGCGAAAAGGATGGCGAGGACCGGGACAGCGCGCGGCTGAGCGAATGAAAGGGGTAGCCGGGGACATACACTTATTATCTAGAAAACAGGCAATGAAAAATTCGTCGTGCACGAAACCGTATTTCGACCTGCAGAACCCACCATTCGTGAATCTTCCATTCGTCGCGCGCGCGCGCGCGTGTGGCGTGTGTGTCACGGTGTGGACCCGAACCAGGTACTCCCGATTTGATCGGTGAGGGCCTCGTTGATCGGCCAAACACGATGCGGTTCCAAAACGTGTTGCTCGTCGTCCTGATCGCCTCCGTTACCACCCTAGCCTCCGCGATCGACGGAAAGTGCAGCGCCTGCGTCGCGGTCGCGTCTTCCCTGCAAGCCGCGCTTGAGTTGGAACGCCCTCGTGTGCACGTGGATATGCGCGGCCGCTTAGACTCCAAAGGAAAGCGGTACGGCAAGCTTATCGAGTACAAAGTCTCTGAGTTACGGTTCGTGGAGTTACTAGAGGGGCTTTGCGAGGCCGTCGGGGAGAAGTACGGTTTACAGGGCGGTATTTGGCGAACCGGCAAATCGGACGGGAAGCTAGCGCAGCGCAAAGCGCTGCGGAAGGAACTGGAAGGGTATTGCCACCGAATCGTAGAGGAACAGGAGGATTTGTTACAAAGCGCGCTTTACGGTGGGACCTTGGTCAACGAGGAGGTGGAGACGCTGATGTGCCGCGTGTATTCGCCGAAGGATTGCGACGGCGTCGCGAAGGACAGGGATGACGAGACGAGCGAAACCTCGTCAGACGAGAAAAAAGACCTGTGACGTACCGCGAAGGTATTACTACCTAAGCTTATTTACCTACTACTTTTTTATCACGGACGTGTACTCAAGCCAACCAAGTCTACCGCTTCCGACGCTTACCCCTTCCCGAATCACCACTGCTGGAGGAGTCCGATGAGGAGGAGGAAGCAGAAGACGAATCGCGGCGTCGCCGTTTACTCTTCTTTTTTTCGGCTTTCTTGTCCTTCTTCTTCGCCTTTTTTTTCACCTTCCGCGCCGCCTTCCTTGCCTTCTTCTCTCTTTTGTGCTTGGCCAAGATTTCCAGGGCTTCCTCGACGCTGCCCACGGCAGAAGTGGAGTTCGTCACCACGAAGCTCCCGCCGCCCCCTTTTGGGGGCCCGCCCGGCGGCGGCGGCGGCGGGACGCGGCCATCCGGCCCCCGGCCTGAGATTGTAAAAATAAATGTCAGTCTCGTATATCGCGATGTATGGACAAACAGTCAGATGTAATAGTCCCTTCTGGTACGAGTATTGGCAATCAGTCGGCGGAATGTGGTGATTGGGAAATGCTTACCGTCGAACCGCGTTTCCGCCATGGCGCGCTCCTGGTTTACGTCGTGTTCCAGCAGGTCATACCCCTTTTGTCCTCCGGAAGTCATTTGCTTCACGTCCCCTAAGTGGTGTCCCCAGTCGATGACGCCCCCGGGTCGCACCGCGTCACCGGCCGCGTTTTTGGTGACGTCTTTGTTGAAGCCGCCGCCGTCGCCGCCGTCGCGCGGGCGGTATTTTGTGTTATCCGGGTCAAGGTCCTCACCAGTCTGCTGGTCGCACAGTTTCATGGACCCCGTGACCCGCTTGTTGTCCCCCGTACCCCCCGGGCCGTCTCGAATTTCCACGATCTTCACGAAAACCGTGTCCCCTGCAGTGACCACCCCGGCGATACCGCCGATCCGGTCCTCCTCCGTTTCTTCCTTGGCGAAGGACAGGTACTCGCTTATTTGGTGCGACGGCACCAGGACCTGCGATTGGTACGCGAAAAGGGGTTAACGTCCCGTGTTGGGCGCGTATTGGACGATGTATGGACAGCAGTCACCAGCTTCGGTCGGAACAGTCAGAGTAATCGGTCCGAACAGTCACCAGCGTTAGAGGTAAAACAGTGTACGTACGGCCAATCGGCAAACGTAGGTGTGTCGGATTTGGGAAAGCCCCAACACGTACGTCCCGCCGGAAGCCGTTTGGCTTGCAAAACACGCCGTAGCCCTTGATCGTGGATACCGTCGCTTTGTGCGTCGTGCCGTAATCAGGGGGCTCGTCGCTTTGAAACTCAAATCCACCTCCGTTTCGGTTGTTACCGTTGCCGCCTCGTCCTGCGCCGCCGCCGCACTGCGAGTGCGTCGGGTCCAAGTCCTCGCCCGTTTCCTGGTCCGCCAGTTTTATGGACAGGGAAACTTTCGGTTTCGGCGGTCGCGGGTTAACCGCGCCTCCGTTCGGGTTTCGGTGATCCGCGTACCCGTCACGCGTATCCTCCACGTCGAGCACCTTACAAAAAACCTCGCTGCCTCTCGGGAAGAAATACTCCATCGCCATCACCTTGGCGTCGTCCGAGTCGTCGCGCGTGAATGTTAAGTCATCCGAAACCTGCGTGCAGTGCACCAGCCCGTCGCCGGCTTTGCCGCTGGGTTTGACGAAGATCCCAAACGGACGCACGCTAGTCACGGTGCCTTTCACCACCGTGCGCACGGCGGGGGGGGTCGGGTCGCCTCCCCGGGGCGGGGGGGGGTTCGCTCGCGGCGGGGGGGGGGGCAAGTTTTGGTGGCCGCGGTCGGGCTGATTGCGATTGGTGGTGTCTTCCCCACCCCAACGCGAAGGTCTTTCTCGGTCGTCACGACGAACGTCGTCCCTTCGCGTGTCACGTGCGCGGTCGCGACTGCGGCTGCGTTCTCTTTGGTCGTCAATTCGGTCGCGACGGTCACGCGACAAGGACCGCCGGTTCGTGTCTCGCCGGTCTCTCGACACGGACCGGGACCGGACTCGACCGCGGCGAGGCGGGGTCGCCGATCGCGACCGTCGGCGGTCACCATCATCGACCCTCGGTCCCCGACGAACCGGCGACCGGGACCTTCCTCTTTCTCCTCTTCGTGGGCTCCGGACCGGGCTGGGCGAACGACCGCGGAACGTGGTGAACGCCTCGTCGCCGCCGCCGTCGCCCAACATCGCGCGTGCCACTGTGGCGCGCGAGGTGATGAAGTGGATCTCTCGTCAGTTCCGATTCACGAACTTCACTTCCCATCGCAGTTTCGTTTTATTCGACAGGCCGCGTCTCCGTCACCTTCAGATCTGGGAACGGCGAGCGTGGTGGCCCTCTTTTGACGCAAAAAAGTCCTGGGTCCGTGCGATGTCCGACCCGGACCCCGCGCCGGGTGTTTCCCCAAACAGTGACACCGCCACAGACGCCACCGCGGGCAGGTACAACCAGAGGAATCCCGCGGTGAAGCGGATTTTGCGCGAGATGAGGGAGATGGGAAGTGACGACTCCTTGGCGTACCACGCGGAAGCGGTGGAGAGCGACATTTTCGAGTGGCATTTCGCGATTCTCGGTGCGGAGAACACCGAGTTCGAGGGAGGGATTTACCACGGCCGCGTGTTGCTTCCCCCCGAGTATCCGTTCAAACCCCCCTCGTTCGTGTTGCTCACCCACTCCGGGCGGTTCGTGGTGAATGAGAAAATTTGCTTATCGATAACGCAGCACCACCCCGAGCACTGGCAGCCGAGTTGGAGCGTGCGCACGGCTTTGACCGCGGTCCGGGCGTTCATGCCCACTGCCGCGGAAGGCGCGGTCGGGTCACTGGAGTACACAAAAGAGGAGCGCGAGGTATTGGCGCGCAAATCGCGAGCCGCGCCACCCGCGTTTGGCGCGAGCGACGAGCGGCGAGAGATTTTGCAAAGAGTGCACCAAGCCATGCTTCGAAAGTGGGAGACGACCCGAAAGGACGTGAGAAATGAGGAAGAAACAGAGAGCACAATCGCGCAGAAGTGGGAGACGAGCCGAAAGACAATGAGAATTGAGGGAGGCACAGAGAGCGGAAGTGCGGAGAGCGCGAGCGCAGAGAGCGCGAGTGCCAGCGCGAGCGCCAGCGCGAGCGCTGCGCTGAATGAAAACGCCGCGGACCGGGAACGGGAGGGACGACGCGAGAGTTGCGGCGCGACGGAGATTTCGCCGCCGGGTGAGAGCTTGGGTGCTACGGAGTTGAGCCAATACGTGCCGTTTCAAACGGAGTTGATTGAACACGACGTACCCTCGACAAGAAGCGAATACAAAACTGAGGTTTGCAAGACGAAAGAAACCGAAAACGAAAAAGCGGAGGCGTCGGCGTCTGCTTCTGAAAAAATCGCCGAGGACGACTCCGCGTCGCCGGCGAACGCGCCGGCGCCGCGATTCGGCGTTTCCAGTGACGAGTTATCGACTCAAGAAATGCGTCTCAATGATGTGCCCAATGCACCGAGTGCCGTACCGAGCCCTCCCACTCGTATGGGCAATCAGTCTCAATCGTCTCGCCGAACGCGGGACACGCCGGAAGTCGCCAAGTTGAAACAAAAGCTGGACGTCGCCGCGCTCGTGCTTTTGGTTTTGATCTTTTCGATCCTGGCGCGGCGAATTTTAGGCAATGGACACACAGGGGATGACGAGCTTTAGGGATGAGAATGACAAGGTTTCGCCGCGAGTACTTGTAGTGTGTTGGTTTTAGTAAAAAAGAAGGTACCGCGACACAACCGTGGGTACGAGTAGTACACGCGTGTCGGTTTTTCCCACCAAAGGAACACACGCTTCGTGACACCACGGTAACGCACACCGGGGCGACTACAGCTCGTCAAACGGATCAAAACCGTCCCCGAGCAAACGCGCGGCGACGGTGTCAAACTCGGGCGTTTCGTTTTCGTCGCACCGCAAGCTCACGTTTGACCCGAGGGTCGTCGATCTCCGTACAAGCAATTGTTTTTGTGTCAAGTCCGACTCGTGACGTCTCAAATCCCCAAAGTGTTCTGGCGTTTGCCGGTAGTCGTAGTCCGCGTGTACGAACGCGCGTTCCACGAAATCGAGGTGTTCGATTTTTAACTGCAAGCGTAACCCCACGTCCTGTGATTGTGAACGAAAAGTGTCAGTCTTGTATGGGCAAACAGTGTGTCAGGATTTGGGAAACGCGCAATACGTACGTGCGCTTCTAACAGCGTCGTAGTAGCGGGCATCACGATTTCAACCTCCACCACGACGTTCTCGCCGCCGTGATACGCGCGAATTGTGTCGATTGCGAACCCAGGGTTTGTTACGCTGTTTTTTGGTGAGGGTGGGTACGCGTCGTACAAGTACGCGTCGTCGTGCAAAGCCTCGGAAAGGTTTTCTTCGCAAAGCAGTTCCTCGCGAAACGTTTCGATGACTGTTTTTATTGTATCGTACTTCTCGCGCGAACAGCGCACGCCCACGAGCTTGCAAATCGTGTGCCACGCCTGCCACGACCACCCTAGTAACACGAAGAGCGAAATACAAAGACCGCCCACGGGGTCGGCGAGCCGTTGAAGAGTGGTATGGGTATTGGGTCGGGACGTATGGGTATTTAGTTTGAACGGCGGCGACGCCAGGCACGCCGCGAGCAGCGCCGCGGCGTTTGTTAAGACGTCCGCCGCGTGGTCCGCGGTTATCGCGGTCAGGGCTGGGGACAACGACCCTTGGGGGTCCGCTTTCTTTTGCCTTCGTAGAAACCCGAAGCACACCACGAACAGCACGAGTTTCACCACCACCACGAGGGTGAGAAGAACGAAGTCGTTTGTTTGTATATGCGGGACCTTTGCGTTTTTTCCCTTGGACAGGCGCTCCACGCAGTGCGTCGCCACGGTCGCGGCGCCCACCGCGAACACGCAGGACACCACAACAACCGCGGACGCTTCTAGCCTCGCCTTGCCCACCGGGTACCGGCTGTCGGGTCTTTGCGCGCCGTGCGCGGCGAACGCCAGCGCGGCTTGCGCTAGTAAATCAAGGGTGCTGTCCAGCAACGACGCCGCGACGGCGAGGGACCTGGCTTGTTCCCACACCAAGAGCTTGGCGCAGAACAGGAAGGCGTTCGCGGCTAGGGACGCCCAGACGGGCCAGGACGCCATCGCGCGAACGGACTCTTCTCTTCGTGGAATGCGGGGATTCCCTCCAGAGGCAGGCTCCCGAGGCGGGATGTGCGCGGTACGACTGGAAAGGACGACGACGGGAACACCACCAGGACGTGTGTCTCGCGTTTTTCGTTGCTCAGTGGATCAAAAAAACGCTGACGAGGCAAATTTTCACCGTTTCCAATTGTTACCGTCCCCACAGCGACGCCGCGCTGGAGTGTTGTCCCCATGTTAGCGGTGGCGGCGAGACGCGCCGGCCACGCGCTGAGGCACGCCACCACCCGACCGGGTTGGTCCAAACCGAAACCCGTTGACCCGGGGTTCGTATGGGCAAACAGTGAGACATTGGCGAACCACAAATGGACACTTTTCACACGGGAATTCAATCACTCCACCCCGAGCCCGTCTCACGACGATGCCGCGGTCGCCAGAGGCGACCCCGAGTGGCACATCGTGACCCCCGTTATTTCGGACCAGGTCTCCATTCCGGACGGCGTCGTCGGGGACGTGGCGGAAATCAACGTGCTCGTTGGGGACGTGGTTGAGGAAGGCCACGTCGCGGTGATTATCGAAACGCACAAAGCGTGCCTCAACGTGAAAGTCACGGGCGCGCGGCGCTTGCGGGTTTTGGAAATTCTCACGGAAATAGGCGCCGAAGTAAGGGAACACGACGCGCTGGTGCTAGTGGAGAACGCGGATAAGGAAGAGTGACGATAGTGTGGTATCCGTAACGAACGTACGAAGTACTCGCGCGGGGTGTATTTTTAAA
>Ga0307488_10003671_pt1 | contig 12796 bp, 15 predicted proteins | sample SB02metaG_FD_202248 | JGI IMG/M metagenome (GOLD analysis project Ga0307488, IMG submission 202248) | Sea-ice brine microbial communities from Beaufort Sea near Barrow, Alaska, United States - SB 0.2 | ecosystem: Environmental > Aquatic > Marine > Coastal | place: USA: Alaska | collected...
TTTTTGAGTTTTGCACTCGTTAAAAGATGCGCAGAATTGGCCTCATTCAAAGGATCATAAAAAATCAAATAAAAGGATGAGACTACAATTTAGATGATCTAGGGGGTTTAGTTCTTTCGGTATTACTGCTGCAATGATGGCCTGTTAATGTATTGTTTTTACATGAACGGTGGTAATTTTTTATATGCCTACAGCGGTCCCAATATTTTATGGGTATTGTTACCAACTTTAGGGTATTAGCGGATGCGGATGTAGGTGAAAACGATGAGGGGCGAGATGCATGGCGACCCTATTATTTAAAAGATCGTGGTAGTTTGGTTTGTATTTTATTTATGGTGGTAGTAACCACTTCGATGATTGCTCATTTACAATAAAGGATTTAGTTTAAGTGAAAAAAACATATCACGGTTACAAAACGCTAACTATCTTAGGGTCAGTATTACTCTTAATTATGTTGCTGTTTTTTATTCATAATTATCAAGGCACAAAGCTTTTATTCCATGACGAAGCTTGGGCAGCAGCAGCTGCAAATGGCAACATGCTAAATAGTTTAATATTTACGTTGCGGTTTGATTTGCACCCGCCCCTATACTATTTATTCGTGCATATATGGGCATTAGTTGATGCAAGCGATCCATGGCTGCTTACTAGTTCTTACTTTACCCACACACTTACCATAATACTAAGCTTTTACTACATTTTAATAAAAAGTAACTGGAAGTATGCTATCGGGGGAGGGGTGTTAGTAATGTTTACTCCCTTACTGTTTGAGTATTCGAATATGTTAAGAATGTATAGTTGGCTAGCATTTCTGAATATTCTTTTAGTAATAGTAACTGATCGATTACTGTGTCAAGGCAGCTATACAAAAAGAAACATAGTGATTTACTCAGTTGTTGCTCTTTTTATTACTTATTCTCACGCAATAGGCATATTGTTCGTGTTTTTTCATTTCTTATTCTATTTCATTTCTACTATCAATTTCGCTAATTCAAAAGACATGTTCAGATGTGTTCTACTTAATGCTGCAATAGCCATAGCAAGTATCCCCGCAGTTATAAATACACTGATCCGCTCTGTTTCTCACACTCAATCACCAGACTTTTTTAGCGCCATAAAGTCTTTCATCGGAATTTATTCAGGCCAGCAATCACTCCAATTAATGACGGGGTTAGTGTTAGCAATACTGCTACACATTAGCCTTATTAATAAAAACGTGCGGAGTATGGCTATTGCTTTTGTAATATTACCAATAATCATATTTGGTATTATTTCGTTCTTATTTAAACCCATGTGGCTAGATAAAAATTTTAGTTTCATGGTTCCTATTTCAATTTGTGTTTTTGTGCTTGGTGTAAGCTTTGCAAAATCAAATTTGTTAAAAATTGTGGGGATTGTAAGCCTTTCATTTTTGTTTGTTATATCGGTCACTAATGCTTTTTTTATAAAAGCCAAACCTAGTTTAGCAATAGAAACCTCATATAAAGAAATTATTGAGTACGTGAACAAAAAATCAAAAACGAATAGAATTTGCGTAATGACTACAGGGACAATGCCAATGTTTTGGACTATTTTGCGCTATACTCATGGACCGGATTGGGGTAATCCACTAGCAGTTCAACCAGTACCAAATGACAATTGGAAAAATTACTTATCGAAGCTACCAACCTCAGTAACATCTTCATTAATGCTATCAAATCAGCCAAATTATAAAAACTCAGGCAACATTATGATAGCAGCTCAATACACTGAAAAATGTACTCACGCCTCTGCCGACTCTATTTATATTATGAGTGGTCTAGAGAGTTTCCCAGAACTAGATGGTCTGGGAGGGGTCTTGATATTAAAAACTCATAATTTCATTTTGACTGAAGTTGATCAGGATGCAGCCAAACAATTTTTTGAATAAAAGGCAGATTTAACTTTGAAGTGCATAACCCCTAAGTGGCTATAGCGTAAGCGGTCATTTTGGGGCGTATTTCTAAGTTGGCTCGCAGATGGTAAAATGTCGTCATTAATATAAATTTGCGCTAGCGTAAGGTGGGTATGCTTAGATCACTTTTCAGCGGGTTATCTGCGAGTTTCGTTTTCCAGACTCTGGGCACAAGATTGAGAACATCTTTGGCCGGTTGTATACCCTCTGGCTGCAGTACATCAACCAGATAAGTATAAGGGTTAATGCCTAGTATTCGACACGTGATCATCGGGCTTTGCAATATGCCAAGCTTATAGCTTCGTGTGTTTTTAAATTTTCCAAAGAAACGTTGCAATCTTTCTTCTAAGCCCACCTCTGGCATACAAATTTATAACGCCAGCAGAAAAAGACCAGGTTGAATAATTACTTAATCCATCTACCTTAAGAAAGTATTCAGCGATAGGATGTTTTTGTTCTGCATGATATGCCAAGTTGTTGTATTCACAATCGTCCATTATCTTGATCGGATAAAAGCCACATTGTGCAACAGCTTCAATAATTTTATGCTTCAAGTTTATTTTTTTACTTTGATAAGAAGTCCCATAAGGTAACCACATCATAAATGGTCGTTCAAGATGAGCTAGTCGAACGTTGTATTGTAACGCTTTTCTATTATTTTCTCTTTCTCCTGCTATAAATACGCCGTTGTTTTGTTCAAATCTTGGAACACAAAAAATACCCACATCAGAAAAAGCACTTAGATCATCAACATCATTGTCTGAAACAAAACAGTTATTATTTTTTATATGGGATAAGTGAGATTTATAGTGCTCTACTTGAAGATTTTTTAAGAAGCAGGATTGAACTTGCTGAATATCATCAAAGTCGTCAAAAATTTTTTCTACAATATCAAAGTCTGATTGATAAAGCTGCCTGACAAATTGCATATCGTCCTGAATGAAGACTACATATTTCTTACCCTTCATTTTGGCAACGTTTAAAGCAGTGTTCATGTTTCCATATAAACCACCTAATCGTTTTTCTTGGATGTCCGCTTTAGAGGCTTTAATTAATTCAAAACCATATTTTGATTCTACGGTGCTTAGAATTTCATTGGTTTTATCGTCATCACTATTATCATCAATAACCGTTACATCAATATCTAAACAACATTGTTTTATAGAGTCTAAACAGTTTTGTAAAAAGATCCCTCGATTAAACGAGAAAACAAAAATATGCCACGTATTCATATCAATTTACCCACTAAGTTACTATTTTAATTATGTTTTCTTTTGATTGTAGATAATAAAGCATCTTTAATTGTTTCGTGACTTAATACCAGTCTTGGTGAAAGCTTTCTAATTACTCCCCAAAAAAAACTAAACATTACCGTTTTAAACAATTCAATGTGGCTGCTGCCCGAACCTCCTAAGCAACGTGTCAAATCAATATTTTGTTGTTTTATTAGGTTCAAACTCTCTAAAGTCAATCTATATTTATTTAAAACCTCTTCTCGAGCAATTTTTATATCTGCGCTAATGTCACAATCTACTATAAATTTTAAGAATTTTTCTTCATGATTTTCACCAAACTGAACGTTATATTTTTTAAGGTTAATTCCGGTGTCAGTCCAGCCACGTCTGTTTTTCTTGAATCCATTGGCTAGTTTGTTATTTTCATCTGATGTAGAATTTGATAATAGATACAAGTATTCTTTTTTGGATCGTAAAACCCTGTGGAGCACCAGCGCATCGGTGCTAATAGGACCAATGTCACCTTGAATAGAAAATCGATGTGGGTCTTCAGCTCTTACTTCAATATTCCGGTTTGGAACAACAGATTTAAATGACGGATCAATATATCCTTTTGTACATGTCGCTAAGGTACAAAATTCTTCTTTATCACCTGATAGCAACAACCACTTAAACCTCTTAGGTAGTTCATTTGAGATATCTGCTGAAAAAATTTCGTGCAATGGTTTTTTGGGAAGAAAAAACTCATCAATATCTAAAAATGCCATATAGTCTATAGCTTGATTTTTTACATGACACAGCGCGTCAGTGTATATTACAGCTTGTATTTTGTTGGTGTTATAGAAGTTATCATTGGTTCTTTCTTTGTACTCTTGAGGTGGATTACTTATTAATTCGTCAGCTACAACATATGAAACCTCTGGATAGTACTTAATAATTTTATTCAGTACGTCAAGTGAGTTATCGTCGGTGTTGTTGATGTAAATTTTTATGCTGCTGAAGCCAATATCTAAATGATAAAAAATCCATTCAGGAAGATAAGCCGCTTCATTTTTAGCACATGCGACTAACTGGATATTGGGGCTCTTGCTCTGCAATTCTGTACTTTTCATGTACTTTCCATTTTTAACACCAATAGGAAAATTATCATTCTATTTTATAAAGAAAGAATAAAACGTACTCTATAAACAGTTTATTTTCTTAAAGTATAAAATAGCGTAGTTGAGTTTAAAAATAAATTTAGTACCCCTCAGTTGATCCAGCAAAACATGCTACTCCATGACCATTTTCCAAATTTTATTAATAAATGTATAGGCGTCTTCATGTATATGACCCGTTAATAAAATATAAAAGGAAAATACCCAATATGTAAAAAATGTTAATACTGCCAAGGTAAAATGATTTATAATCGTCATATCAAATTACTTCTTTCCATAATTTTATTTTAAAGTTGCCCTTAAGCATCCAACCACTATTTACAGCTGACAACATTGGTAAATCACCAGATGTATCACCATATCCGTAAGTTTTTACAATTTTCCGACCGTCTAACCATATTTTAATTTGCCTAACTTTCTCATCACCATAACAATTTTTATTTAATATTTTACCGTTTACAACACCTGCAACATTTTGAAGCCGGGTAGTGATAGCCGTCTCAAATCCATTGTTTTTTGACCAACTATCAAGATAAACATCCATAGAGGCGCTTACCAGCACACAATGATGCCCTTGGTTTTGATGCCAGCGCAAACGCTCCATTCCTTCTGGCTGGAGCATGTGAGGTATAACCTCTTCACTAAAGCGCTTTCCCAGTGCACACAGCTCATCAATAGTATATCCAGCAAGATACTGTTTAAGGACAATCGCTTTGGCGACATCATTTGGGATCACCTTAGCAAAATATGCCACTAAAACGGGACTAATCAGTAACAATTTTGCATAGTATTTGGGTTTGCCCACGACAAACTTCAAAAATGGCATTAGAGTATCGCCAGTCGTTAAGGTGCCATCGAAATCAAAGAATGCAACGGTAGTCGTCGCTTTACTCATAACGACATCCGTTTAAAAATAAACTCTGGGATATGCCGAATTATCAACATGAGCAGGCGCCAGAATCCAGGCAAATACACCTCATTTTTCCCTTTGGCCATAGCATTGATAATACCCTGAGCGATCTGCTCTGGTTTGGCCCACAACGGTCCAGATTTGTCTAACCCAGCGGTCATTGGGGTGTCGACAAAACCCGGTTTTATAGTGACGACATCAACCCCAGCGGGTGTTAATCGATTACGTAATCCCTGCATAAATAGGGTAACCATGCCTTTAGCTGCACCATAGACATAGTTGCTCTGCCGACCACGGTCCCCTGCTACCGAACTGATCACTGCAATCACGCCTTTACCTTGGGCTTCAAACTGGTTGGCCAGTAACGTCAGCAGATTGATAACACTGAGTGCATTAGTTTGCATCTCTTGTAACGTTAGATTGGTATCCGCCTCACAGGCCTTTTGATCCGGCAATGAACCGTGGGCAATTAACACGCCATCAAGACCGTTAAGGGCTGTAGTCGCTTGCGCTATAAGCGCAGGGTGCTGGGTGCTGTCGGTCAGATCGGCATCGATGCCATCGATAATCTGCCCAGCGCCCGCTCTGACTTTCAGATCAGCAAGTATGGTAGCGAGTTTATCTGCGTTGCGGCCAACACAATAAACAGAAGCGCCTCTTTGTACCAGTTGCCTTACGGTATGCTCTGCAATTGATGAGGTTGCTCCGAAAATAACAATACGATTTAAACTATTCATTTGGTTACTCGCTGCCAAAAGTGGGAAGAGAATTCTGGGTCAATAAAACCAGCGAAGCGCTCCCAATCGGGATAGCCTGACTGAAACAGTGATGCTGGCATACGCGCATCCTTGGCGGGATAAAGCGCACCGCCTGCGGCGCTTACAATTGCATCCAGTTGATTGAATAAATGCAGTGTTTTTGCACCTCTGTTTGGAAAGTCTAGCGCCAATGTAGCGCCCGGGCGTGCAAAAGAAAGCATACCAACAGAAGCCCTCTCGCCAAAAGTTTTAAGTACCGCCAAAAACGAGCCCTGGCCACTTTTTGCAATAGCAACAAGCAACTCAGCCGTGGCATCCTGCGCGACTGCAGGGGGTAAGACACATTGGTACTGATAGAAACCTTTATGACCGTAGATGCGATTCCAGTGCTGAATTTTATCTAGGGGATAAAAATATGGCTCATAGTGGCAAAGGCTGCCTTGAGGTTTGACCGGCTGGCGATAATACAGCGCATTGAAACTACGCAAACTCAAACCATTAATCAATGATAATGGTGGATCAAATGGCACTTTCAGGCTACCTTCCTGATAAGCAGGTAGTTGTGTTTGGTTAGCTGCATGTTTACCCGCAAAGAGTATGCCTCTACCACGGCTATGGCCACTTGCTAGGCAATCAATCCAGGCAACGGTATACGGCCAGTTGCGCTCTGCTTCTTTATTCAGTAACCAGAATTGCTCGAGATTGCTAAAACGATGGGATTCTACCCACATCCAGGGGTTCTGAACAGGTAGCAACTTGATTTCAACCCAGGAAATCAAGCCCGTCAAACCCAACCCCCCAACCGTAGCTTGGAACATCTCACTATTAAGGTCGGGCTTACATAGGAGCATTTCGCCCGTCGAACGGATTAATTCAAACGCGGTGACATGATGACCAAAACAACCTGCCGCATGATGATTTTTACCATGGATATCGTTGGCGAGTGCCCCACCCAAGGTAACATAGCGCGTGCCCGGCGTACTGGGAAGAAACCAGCCGTGCGGCACAATCAGCTGAAATATTTCGTTTAGCGTCACTCCACTCTCGCAACGCAACAAGCCAGCGCAAGGGTCAAATGAAATAAAGCGATCCAGTTGTCTTGTTTGTAACAAGGTGCCCTGATCATTCAGACAAACATCACCATAACTTCTGCCGTTACCATAAGCCAACAAGGGACGCGGTGCCCGCAAGCTATCGGGGAGTTTGCGCTCATTTAAAGTATAAACGGCTTCCGGTGTGAGCTTGGGCAGCCTGTTCCAGGATAATGGCTGAGTTATAACATCTCTCCTTTACGGCTGCGATAAAGTGCCACCAGGCCGATAGCTACGGCAAACCAAAGTGTTGCCAAACGGATAAAAACGGTTGCGGCAATAGCCACCGGCATCGGCATGCCTTTGAAAACAAGTAATGAGATCATTACCGCCTCTGCACCACCTAAGCCACCAGGCAAAAAGCTGAGTGCGCCTGCGAGCATCGACAGGGCATACACAAAGACGGCAAACGAAAAGCTAATATCAGCGCCAAGCCAACCTAATACCCAGTAAAAAGCCAGCGCTTCCGCTCCCCATGCTACAACGCTAATAATAGTGGCCAGCACTAATAAACCTGGCGAATGACAAACACGCGCTTGACTCAAAATATGAGTGACCTTTAATATTAGCCTACTGATCCTGTCAGCACGCCTATCGGCCCAAGTATGGATCTTCGTCAGCAATGTTTGACTAGAAACACAGGCGAGCACCACAACAACGCCTGCAACGCCTGCAAATACAATTCCCTGCGCTTGCGGGTATTGTGATAATCCAACCAATGTCAGCAATATGATGGCAACCAGGTCGGATAAACGTTCGCTGATAAAAGCGGCGAAGGACGATGGAAAAGGAATAGCCCGCTGCTTCAGTAACACACCTCTGAACACCTCACCTGCTTTACCCGGCGTTGTTGTCAGGGCAAAACCACTTAAATAGATACGCAAACTGGGCAAGTAAGGTACGCTATGCCCTAATTGCGCCAGGTAGCATTGCCAGCGGACAAAACGCAGACCATAATTTACCAACGACAATAGCAAGGCGATCAAGGTACCCAGCCAGCCAATCATCACAAATGCTTGTATTACCTCCTCCCAACCACCCCAGAGTGAGAAGGCAAGATAACCAGTTGCAGCTAACACAATAGACAGGATCAAAGCGGTAAAACGCCAGCCCGCCAGATAGGGTGCAGCAGCACTCAAGACAATATCCACAATGTTGCAATGACCCAACTGAGAGCAGTCATGAGTAAATGAATATCTGTCAGCAGGTCCTTCGCCGTATCGTTACCTTTCGCTTTATGATGCAGTAAAAACAGATACCGGAAAATACCATACATAACAAACGGTAACGTGTAGATCAGTTTATCGCTACTATGCAGTGCAATGGTCTGCAGGGAGACAGTATAAAGACCATAGCTAATAATAGTGCAGGCTGCTGTTACCGCGCTCAGCTGTTCTAGTAGCGCCGGGCTGTAATCATCCAGTACTTTGCGCGTGTGGTTATTATAGGGGGCACCGGCAGCCTCCAGCATCAGCAATTCAGCACGGCGTTTTGAGAAGCCAAGAAATAGCGTTACCATTAGGCCGCAAAGCAACAGCCAGGAAGAAGGAGCAATCCCCAGACCTACCGTTCCCGCAAGAATTCGTAACATGAAGCCTGCAGAAATAATAAAAACATCAAGAATAACCACATGCTTTAACCTCCATGAATAGAGGATATTCATCAGAAAATAAATCGATACAAATAATGTCACCCAACCACTAATAAGCCAGGACAACAACAAAGAGGCAACCACCAGACAACCCAGAAGTCCCTTAGCTATTGGCATTGATATCTGTTCTTTGGGCAAAGGACGATGGCGTTTAATTGGATGTTCACGGTCTGCTTCAACATCCATGATGTCATTCAGCACATAGACAGCACTTGCCATACAGCAAAAAGCAATGAATGCCTGCGCTGCATCAAACAATGTAAGGATTGACCATTGGTGAGCAAACAGTGTGCCGAGCAGGACAAAACAATTTTTTATGTATTGGTGTGGCCGCAGTAACTTAATAAGAGGGTATATAAGAGTCATCCTTAACCCCACCTAACTATCAGAATAATCAAGATACTCGATGTGGGTAAAATTATTGTTTGGTACTGGCTTAAAAATAATTTCCCAGACATTCAGTCAGAGAATTAAGAATATATCACCGAAGTCACTATTTAATAAGACTAATTCTTGTTTTTTTAATGAATCGCTACTACAGACGGCACATTGATTACAGTAGGGCAAGTTCGTGAACGTTATTTTGTAAAAAACAGCATTATTTGACGTTCTAATTAAGCTGTGTTGTGAGGCGTTTTTTTGTAAGCGTCTAGCAAATACCGTCTTTTAGATATCAACCTGGTATCTCACAATAATATCTTTGGTAATTCATCGAGGATATTATGCGACAACAACGTCAATCAACAGAAGAGTGGGAAAATACGGTTGCTGCCCAGCAAGCCAGTGGTTTAAAAGCTTATGAATACTGTGCGAAGCACAACATTCATATTCAAATCTTTTACGCACGAAGAAGTGAAATCAATAAAAAGACAACTCAGACAAGCAGTAAATTAGTTAAAGTGATTCAATTCACCCCTTCCTTGATATCCACAACACCACCGCTAGCGATTATTTATCATGGCGGAACACTGAGTGTGACTCAGCCAGTTGAAGCAAAATGGCTTACAGATGTCATGAAGGCATTGACAACATGAAAATGTTTTTAGAGCCTAATGAAGTTTATTAACTTGGATATTTGTATAACTATTGCTTTATAGTCCCCTATCTTCTGGCATTCTTTACAAGATATATATATCAGTTCTTCAATGCCACGAACTTGTTGATCGGAGGATGGATACCTATGTGAATTCGATAATGTCGATATGTTTGTTTCCCAGATAGAACAAATTATGGCAGTTCACAACTTGCCCTCTTTGATAAAAGCTTTTAATCGTCATCAAACAGAATCTAAATTTTCGTTGCGACGATGACTGAAAAATACATCAAGTTATACAAAACTCTGTTGTAATTTTTTTAAATTAATTTAGTCAAAAAAATTAAGAATGTTTTGCTAATCCAAGTTGACTCAATCGGTTCTCATAAACGCTCCGGAGGAATCTTAATATCGGTTTTTCAATGTAAAAAGTCAACAATATAGCGATGAAGAAGCTTATTAAAGTTGCAGAGGATATCGCTACAAAAGCTGAAATGTTGTATTCGTAGCTCTTGTTAATGATTACGTAGCCAATGTTTTGATGTACTAGGTATAAAGAGTAAGAAATTGACCCCAAAAACACGAGTGGCTTGATTTTTAGGAATGAAAGTTTATTCAGAATGAATAAAGTGAAAGTACTGTAACAAATAAAAATAGGCAAAAAATGTCTTTGATTGTGCGTAGAAATGACAAAAATAAAAACAACTGAAAGGGCTAATATCAGGTAAGACAGATTAGTATTTTTATTAGTATAAATTAGATAAAAACAAATGCCTGATGCGAAGTAGTATATATATTCAGTCAAAAACAACTTTTCTAATTTCCAAGAAATTGAGAGGCCAAGTATTTCGGCTACAAATGTCACAACCCCCGCCATCGTAATCCAAAAAAGTAACCACTTTTCAATGTTTATTAGCTGCTTACATATCAACAATATCAAAATCCAGAAGTAAAAAAACAATTATAGTAACAGGGTCCAATATGAGCCATCAGCATGTGGGACCCCTAAAAAACTCTGGACCATAGTTAGATTCAGTAAAACTTCGTGGAGTAGCAATTCTTTATTTTCAAGTCCAAAAATGGAAACAATAGAAGAAGTAAGTAGAACCGCGACCCAGTAGACAGGGAACAGCCTAGACCAACGCGACCATATAAACCCCAAAGGACTAGCCTGATTGCTAACGCTCATAAAGATTACAAACCCACTTATCATGAAAAAGAGTGGGACACCCATATGACCCGCCTCTATCCAATCTGGAATATTAAATGGGTGCTTGTATAGTTGGTTAAAAAGGTAAAAGTAGTGAAAAATCAATACGCTAATAGCTGCAAGACCTCTTAGTGAATCCAACTCTTCGAGTCTTGACTTTCCGCCCATAGTTGTTTAATTCCTTTTTATTTCAATAATGACTAGCAAACTTACAATACTCATTTTGGCCAATCACAATCTATTAAGGAGAAATAACCACTAAGTTAAAATTTGTCTCGTAATTAATAAATTAGCAAAAATAAATTGTATCAATATTGGCTGCTCATCACTTAACTGGAAATTAATATCCTGCGCTTGGCCGGCTAAATAGTCGTAAAAAACTCGAGGGTTACTTGCAATTGTTTTTTCTTGTCTATGATCGAAGTAACGCTTAATGAATCGTAAGTTATCTCTGAAATCCAAAATATATTTTTCCTATGGTTATGGTACTCCATCAAAATAAAAAAGTGTGCATAGATGAAAATCGCTTATCTGGAAGCCATATTACAAGCGGATTTCAGGAAAATGTCTCATAAATGAACATCCATACTGTTACCCTGAGGTCTTTACTACCAAGGTTAGCGAGGCAGCGTTTAAAATACCGCTTATGACATTTCTTTTTATAGTTCTTGAATGTGAACTTTGCCTGTCTATTGATTTTTTATTTCAGAATTGAAAGTAAAAATTGATTCTATCAGCTAATGATTTTTTGATGTGAAAAAATCTGCTTTTCTTAAAAATTTGCAAATAACCGCGCTTTTAGAGTGGTGCTACACCTTAGTAATAGAGAGGGCAAAATTTTCTTCTTTTGAACATCAGATCAATATTGAAATTTCCCTACCAGTTTTTATTCAGATGTTTTCTTGTAGGATTTTCTATCCAATAAAATGAAGCGGCCCCAATCCCAATACTTAAAAGCATCAATATTAATCCAATAAGTGTGAAGGCATCACCTCCTTTTGTTACATAATAATATAAAGGCTGTTGCCATAAATATATAGAGAAAGACCAAAGACCTAACAACCTAAGTGGACGGAAACATAACATTTTTTTAAAAAAATCGGGTGTTAAATTCAAGTGATTTACAGTAAAAGCTAACAAGAAAGGATGCAATACCTTTAATACTGGGAAGTGCTGATTTAACTTACTATAACAAAGGAATGCCGTTAATAAAGTGATAATAGGTAGCCATTTGGAAATGTATTTTTCAAATTTATCTTTTATCAAAAAGTAACCAGCAGACAGTAAAATAAATTTAGCTACGATTTCTGTTTTATAACCATAATTATCGGAGGCTATAGAAGGGTATTGGCTATAAATAATGTGTAATGATACTGAAGCCAGTCCCAAAACTAAAATTGGTAAATATGGTTTGTTTTTTATAAAGGGGATGACAGTAAACACGCTCAATAAAATATAAGAATGTTCTTCTACATTTAAAGACCACAAATGACCTAATGGCAAACCACTATTAGTGAAGTTAGGTTCTACAGGCCAATAAGCGCGGATAAATAGTAAGTTATAAAAATAATTTGAATGTTCTTCTGATAATGTAAAGAACCAACTGATAATGCTCACGCTAGATAAAAATATGAAAAACACGGGAAATATTCGACTAATTCTTCTTTTATAAAAAGTCGTTAGACTAACTTTTTTTACGAACAATATATTAGCCATAAGCATCCCTGATAATACAAAGAATATATCAACTCCCATTCTCCCAAAGTTAATATAATTGAATTGCATAAAGTGACTAACTAACACAAGAAATATTGCTAT
>Ga0307488_10003672_pt1 | contig 12794 bp, 20 predicted proteins | sample SB02metaG_FD_202248 | JGI IMG/M metagenome (GOLD analysis project Ga0307488, IMG submission 202248) | Sea-ice brine microbial communities from Beaufort Sea near Barrow, Alaska, United States - SB 0.2 | ecosystem: Environmental > Aquatic > Marine > Coastal | place: USA: Alaska | collected...
TAGAAGAAGTGTCTACCATCTGTACCTGCTGTCGGACACCAGTCGTCTGCATTCACAAGTTTAAGTCTAGTAGCAAGGTTGCCAAAGAAAGGGTGCTTCAGTAGTAAAGCAATTCTTCCAGTGACTAGCTTGTCTATAATTAATTGATCTTTGTAATTACTCATTAATAACTCGCATATATTACAAACACAATACAAGCAATGAAGCCTGTAATCAAAACATGATTACCTAGGTTGCCCCAACTCTTCCCTACAGTGTGTTTATTTTTAGGATCGATTATTTTTGCTTTGTCCATTATTTAGACTCCATAGCAGTAATGACATACTTGCCAAACTTCTTATGGAACCTATCAAATGATTTTAACTTGCTAGGATCGAACGGAAGTTTGTAGTTCGTCAGTGCAATCTTGGCACCCATAACAACCAACTCTGTTTCAAAGTTGTCCATCATGTAATTGAAGAACCTGTCTGCTTGTTCGTTCCATGTCTTGTCTTTCTTCTCATGTGCCTGTTGTAATTCATAACACAAAGAAACTGTTAGAGAGTACATCGCTGATATCTCTTTTGTTTTAAGGTCTTTTACCTTACCGCTCAATATATCAGATGGGTTAGGTAACTGGCCGCTAATTTTACGATGATTCATAAACTTAACAGCCAGGCCTTCTCCTACGCAACCTGCAACGAGGTCAGTGAGCGTACTTTCTGGCAGGTCATCTGATAGAAGTTGGGAAACGAAACTCCATGATCTTGGAGTTGCGAATGATCTAGAACTACCTCTAGGATCAAAATCGTATAAATCTTGTTTTGCGAATGTGCAATAACCTACAACATCAGGGTGTATGTGGTTAGTAGTCGCCCATTCCATCCAATCTTCAAAGTCCACTCTTAATTCAATGTGGACAAATCTGTTTGCCAACGGAGCCGGCATTCTGTAAGTGACACCTTTGTCTGAATCTCTGTTACCTGCCGCTACAATTGAAACGCCTTTGGGTAAATGATACTGTCCTACTCTTCTGTTTAGGATAAGTTGATAAGCCGCCGCCTGTACAGCCGGTGCCGCCGAGTTTAACTCGTCTAAGAATACGATTGCAGTTGACTCGGGATCAGTTGGCAGTTCTGCCGGACTTGCCCAAACCATGTTGTTCTCTTTTGCATTGTAATAAGGAATACCTTTGATGTCTGTTGGTTCCCACAGTGGAAGTCTGATGTCAACAACTTCTCTTTTGTGTGCATCTGCGATCTGCTTAACGATGTCTGACTTACCAATACCTGGTGCACCCCACATCATTATGGGTCTCTGTAATTGGATACAATGTGTTAGTGCTGACTTGGCCTCATTTGGACCAACTGTTCTATTTTGACTGCCTACTGCCGCCTCTTTGTTTTTGTTTGTTCTCGCCATTTTGTACACTCCTGTTTAAAATGTTTATAGTATCATTATAACAGAAATGTGTTAAGCGTCAACCTTGTAAAAGTCGCATAATCATTGACTTTTTTTAAATATATTTGTAGAAGTCAGGGATATAATTCGTAATTTTTATGTTTCTTGAAGCATCAATGTCCTCAACAAATTTAATCAAGGCATCACTGTTGTCTTCTTTGTGCTTTTTTATGAGATTATCCTTGATGCTGGCGATTTCCGTGTTGAATTGATGATGATGTCTAGCGGGGTCTATTTTGCCCATGTCGGTTATCAGCTTCTCTTTCAACTTCAAAGGAGCATTTTGTATATCCAATGGTTGTGGCATTTGTACTCTGTTGATACTACACTCTATATACTTGTTATTTTTTTGAAACTGTTCCTTAAGGTAATAGATCCACTCTAAAAACTTATCAAAATTGTACATACTCAAGGCCTGCAATGACATTATTATACTCACATCTACGTTTTTCTTTTCTGATAGGGCAATAAGATTGTGTTCTACTGTTTCAAAATGGCTAGGATGTCTGATATAGTCATTGGCTGTTCCAAATGAATCCACACTTGCAATTATTTTAACAGACTTACACTTTGCCAGTTGGTCATAGAACCTGTTGTTTATGTTGGTCATGTTACTGATGCACTCAACCTCAACGTTCTGCAGTATGTTGTTCTTGTCTAAGTAATCAAAATAATATTCGAACTCAGGCATCATAGTGGGCTCACCACCTTGTAGTGTGAGGTGCCTTACTTCCCCGGAAATAGAGCAAAGGTCGTCTAACTGGGCCTGTGTAACTTTAGATACTTGTCCTGCCCATTTTGAACTACGATTAGGTCCGCACATTATACATTGTAAATTACAGAAATTACTGAAGTCAAGATCCATAACAGTCGGCAGGTCTTTTTCTGGTATAATGCTGAAACGATTATACGTCTGTCTAAGACTCCACCTTTGCTGTTTTTCCCGATCATGGCATTTCCAACAGTCTTTTACTTCCTGCCCATTGCTCATCTTACTTCTGACATCCTTGATGTACTCACTATTCCAAAAATCAGATGCTGTTGATTTTGATGAAGATCCTGCAGAACAGCACAATCTATTATCTCTGTGTGTAAACTGGAATCCTCGAAACGGAGCAGTACAGTATGATTTATTCATCTGTGTCCTTGCTCATAGAGAGATAATTGTAAAACTCTGGTATGTAATTTGTTACTTTTATGGCTCTGCGTGTGTCTATAGTATTGATGTAAGATTTCAGCTCATTGATATAATCATGTTTTTGTGGAGTTGTTAGTATTTTTTCTAGATTTTTTAAACCTAATGCAAATTTTAAATTGTTGCGTATCTTTTGTGTTTTTGTAAACTTAGATATATCATCAAGCATTTTTTGTTTAAGTTTTTTTGGGGCATTTTGGATCTCAAGATATTGATGTCCAGTAACGTAAGATAAATTAAGTCCTAGCTCTTTACCATTTTGTTTGAATTTGTCTTGCATGTTACTAATCCAAGTTAAAAAATCATAAAAATTAAACATACACAGTGTCTGTAAAGTTATCTGTAGGTTAACCTGTATATTTTTCTCTGTGAGTTTGATTAGATTCTCCTCTATCTTTTCAAAATCACTGGGGTATCTGATATAATTGTTTGCCGGTCCAAAAGAATCAATGCTGGCATTAAGGTCCACCGTTTTGAAGTCCTCCAACAATTGGTAAAATTTATTGTTTACATTTGTTAAATTGCTGATGCAATCTATTTCGATGTCCTGAATTAAGTTATTGTCTTTCAAGTATCCAAAATAGTATTCAAATTCAGGCATTAGGCTCGGTTCGCCACCTTGTATTGTAAGATGCCTTAGGTTATGAGACATTTTACAAATGCTGTCTAACTTCTCCTTTGAAATAGATAATACTTCTTTATTGCCTAATTCTTTTGACCATTGTGAACTGCGGTCTGGCCCACACATTATACATTGTAGATTACAAAGATTACTGAAGTCGAGATCCAGTGCCGTTGGGGTTTCCATTGTATCTAAATTTTTATATCTAGAGTTGTAATGATTCCTTAGACTTAACTTCCCGTGTGCTTCTTCGTCGTAACATTTCTGACAGGCCTGCACACGATCACCTTTTTCCATTTTCTTTCTTACTTCCGACAAGTATTCGCTGTTCCAAAACTCTTTGCCGGATACCGGTTTAGATCGATCCGGACCTGATGCACCACAGCAAAGTCTACAGCCACCGTGTGCTGATTGAAATCCAACGAAAGGCATCCTACAGTATGTGTTGTTATTTTTAATCATTTATGTATTTGTTGAAGTCTGGTATATAATTGTTTATTTTTACATTCCTTTGCTGGTCTAGTTTTTTTACAGCGTCTTTTAACAAGTCTAATGCCTCATTATCTGCAGGAGTGGAGTTTATGCGTTTCATTATCACCATCATCTCAGTTTTCCAGTTGGTGTTGTGTATCAAATTGTTTTCATCCATGAATGATCTTATATCTTCAATGAACTTATCTTTTAAATTCCTTGGTGCACAAAATGGACTGTATTTTTTTGGACCTTCGACCTTCATGGGCACAATTTTAAACACCTTTCCTTTGGCATCAAATATGTTTTCTATCTTTTTACACCAATTTAGGAATTCATAGTAATTGAACATGGACAGGATATTAATTGTGTTGAATATTTCTACTTCTATGTTGGCTGGAAGCTCACTCATTTTAAGTAAATTTTTCTCTATCTGTGTGAAGTTGCTAGGCCAACGTATGTAATCATTTGCAGACTGATAGGCATCTACACTAACAGTCAATCTCACTTTCTTGAATTTTTCTAACAGTTCATAAAATCTTTTGTTTACGTTTGTTGCATTTGTGATCATCATCAATTCTATGTTCTTGGTCAGCCCTTTTTGGTCTAGCAGGGAGAAATAGTACTCGAATTCGGGCATTATGGTTGGTTCTCCGCCTTGTATACATATACGTTGTACATGATCAGATATTTCCGCAAGGTCGTCTATCATTGCAGTTGTTACAGTAGACACAGGTTGGCCAATATCCTTAGCCCATTCTGAGCTCCTGGTTGCATCACACATCACGCATTTAAGATTACAAAAATTAGAGAAATCTAAGTCTAAATGAGTAGGCAAATTTTTGGTTGGCAGATCGTCATAGATGTTTGCAAATGTTCTCGGACTGTTCATACGATCAGATTCAGTTTTATAACAGTTATGACAGCCCTTGACATGAGCATTGGCGTTCATTTTTTCTAGTGCAATAGCACGTACATTGCCTTTCCAAAATTCTGAGGGCAGTATATCTTTGTGTTTGTCTGGATTAGTACAACAAAGGCCAATACCTCGATGGGAAACAAACATACCTTTTGATATGTGATTGCAGTAGGTTTTACTAATCATCCTTCTGTTCGTCCATCTTGCTCATAGCACGGGCAAGACCATATTTTGTGATGTCTCCAGCAAACAACATAAGTTGCAGAGCCATTTTCTCCATGGTCACTATGATCTTTGCCTTGTCCACGAAGTATGGACAGTCAACGAATTCATCCAGCCATAGGTATGTCTGTGGTGTGAATATGATCTTCTGTGGGAATTTCACGGTGTATGTCTTTAGATCTATTTCTTCTAGTATTTGGAAACCTGGTTTGGTCAGTCTCAGTGATCTGGCCTGGTAACTCTCACGTACATTCTGCCACCATGTGTAATAGTTGTTCTTGATGGTCTCGTCATGCACTGGTTGTTCCAGCAGTTCCATGAAGGTCCTGGTGTAGGCTGTCTTGCGATCCATTGTGTAGTTAATTATCTAGTGAATTTGTCGCCGGTTTTTAAAAGATACACACCAAACTTGTCTGTGTTGTGTTGTGTGTTTAACTTTTTGGCTAGATTCTCTGCGTGTCCTGGATTTGAGAATGATACTTTCTTGTATTTTGGTCCAGGATAATTGGCAACCAAACTTGACGATTTCAGGTTGATGGGTTTGCCATCATAGAACACCGCCCAAATGCCCTCTGCCGCGAGGACCTCATCCATTTTGAAGGTAGACTTGTTGCTGTGTTGCAACAACACTGTGGGTTTTGGTCTGCTCATATTTTGCCTCTTTACAGCAGTATTTACCAAAAAAATGCTTCGGTGTAGTGTATTGGAATCCTTACAAAACTTATCTTTGCAGGTGTATGACTTTATTCTTTTTCACTGAAGTTACCACCGTCCATTTCTATGTCTACGGTTTGTGCTTGTTTGGCAGTCTTCAATGCTTCTATGATTTCTTCTTGGATTGTGACCATACGTGTCATCACTTGTGTGAGGCTGTCTGCCAGTTGGTCCGCTTCTTTGGCCGGGATCACTATCTGTCTTTCGCCCTTTTGTCGCAGTGTTCTAATTCTGCCTATAAGGTCCTCAATTGGCCGTGTTTGTATCTTGGAATTGTTTGACTGCATCGTTTAATACCTGTTGCATTTCTAGTTTAGATTTCATTGGTCCTTTGTATTCGTATCTCGACAACGTGATCATCTTAGGACAGTATGCCTTTCTCCATCCTTTTTCAAAGCATATGATATAGTAACCTGCACAGAACTGACTTTTGCTCTTTGGTGTTTTGGTATATACCGGTAATTGATTCTTAACATCAAACATCGGATTGTAAGGATGTTGGCTACAAGGATAACCATGGACATCAAAGTTATCTGTCTGTACTTCGTCGTCTATTTTTTTTATATTTGCTTCATCAAACATTCCAAATCCAAATTTTGTGAACAGACTCTCTTGTGTGTGGAACACTTCTTTGCTTTTCTGTTTGCTTAGGAATATCCATCCATTGCCTGCTTGTTTCTGAAGGGTTCCTAACTTCTGGCCGTTTTGCTCTACTATCCAGAACTTGTCCTTGACTAGGGTCTTTGCTCTCACTGTCATGATTCTAACCTCGCATTAAAAGGCTCAACATATAGTTGCGCCTGCTCACTAATTCTATTTAAATCATACTTGCCACAGAACCTCATGAATCTGATTCCAACTTGATCTATGCTCTTGTTCTCTGCGATAGCCTGTGCAATCGTTTGATCAAGTTCTTCTATAATAGCCTCTGGTTGTGCATGTAGATCTACCAATGCTTTGTTCCTTTCATAATCTTCCATCACCCTATGCTCATTGCCATCATGATCCACCCACTTGCTCAACATCAGGTTGTTCCATGTGTATCCTTTTTCGTTACGATCCGCGTATGCTTCTTGTAATCCTATTTTGTTCTTTGTGCCCTTTGTACGCACACCTGGGTATGCACTAAAAATATTATCACTTGGGTCACCTCTCATTGATTTCTCGAATATAAGCCATTCTGTATCAGGAGCAGGCTTAGGTGCTTTTAATTTTTTGTCTATCACAGGTTTGCCTTTACTGTCAAACCAACCCTCATGTGTCATTGTTGTTTCGTTAACACCGTTGTACTGCCTAACTTTGGGTGTAATTAACTGATTTAGGTCTTTGTCTGTGCTTATGATTACATGGTCCTGGTCAGGATGCTTATCTATCCATCTTGCGATAAGGTCATCTGCCTCTGTTCGACCATTCCTCAAAACTGTGCAATTTGTTTTTGTTTTTACAAATTCAACGAAGTCGTCATATACTTCCCAGAATACCTCGTTCTCTTCTTTCTCTTGTTGTGTCATGGCATCTGCCATTACTTTACGATTTCTCTTGTAGGGTGCATACATATCTTTCCTGAATGATCTGCCTTCCAGACAAAATACCACATGAGAGCCCCCGAAGTCTTGCCATGCTTTTTTTATAGAAGCGAACATGATGTGTATGGCCATGCCCACTTTCTCAGAAGTATCTCCCCTGATAACGTGTCTTGCTCTGAAGAATGTGTTTGCTGTGTCTACGAGTATGTGTGTCATTATGACACCTCAGTCTTGCCGTCGTCTCTTCTAGTCATCTTTACATAACCCGAGGCATTGACGTCTAGCCCTTGCTCATTGCCTATGGTCTGGCACAGTGTCTGGAACCACTTGTCAACGATCTCTTCTTCGCTCTCACCTTGATATCCAGATTGTTTCAACATGTTTACAAACTCAGGATTCCAGTCTAGCTCAAAGAAACCATTCCTGGGATTCTCAGGATTAACATTTAGATTGAGAACTTTTACAATTGGCTCTTCGCTCTTCTTAGAACCTTTCTTGTTCTTTTTCTTTATTGTTGTCTTTGCTGTTTTTTTTACTTTCATATATCTAATTATACACTACTTCTTTAAATTCCACAAGTGGAAAGGGTTAGGAATATCGTTGAATGTTGGTAAATTTGGATTCATCGCTTTGTAGTGTTGGGGATAATGCTCTAACCAATCTACTATCTCTCTAGTGCTCTTAAAAAAACTATTAGTTAACGGTACGATAACAAATTCGTAGTTTTTTTCAATCCATGCTGAGATATATGCTTCTTCGACTATGTCTATGTTAGATATATCAAAATCTTCTTTGTTCAGTATCTTATTAAAAATAGTTTTACATCTATTCCGAGTTTGAAACACATGCAAATTTTTTAAGAATAGTAGATGTAGGGTAGGTGCCTGAGCATCTGCTGTCAATAGATTGAGATCTAACTTAAGATTGCATTCTTTAATATATTTTAAAAATTTTTCATGATTCCAAAAAGCATCAACAGGAAAAAAGAATGTATTTTTGGGGGCAATTTTTCTTAATTGGGCGTCGTCTTGCATCATTCCATCTTTACTGCTATCTAAATAGAACAATTTAAAAAAATCTCTAGCTATATATTTTGGTAAAACTATCTTTCCTGATAATAATGATTTTAAATTATAAAGTTTTTTTATTTTTTCTAAATACATTTTACAAAGTTCGGGTGGAAATTCTACATAATCATCATTAAGTTTGACCGAAAGATCGTGACTCTGATTGTCGGGATCACGTGTGTAAATGAGCCTATACAGATAATGCAAGTCGTCTTCTGTAATTGTTATTAAAATATGAGGTTTGTCGATATTTATAAATTGGGTATCGTAATAGTCTGGATGGTAGCGATCAATTAAACTAGAATATTTTATATTAGGATTATGTGAATTACCGTTTGATAAAAAAGGCAATTCTGTAATCTCTGGAGTGAGAGCACTGAAACGATCTATAAAATATCGTAGAAAATTTCCATGTGTTCCGCGCTGGTATGCTATGTTGACTATGTCCCCCATATATCTTTATTATACGCTACTTCTCTAAATTCCACAAGTGGAAAGGGTTAGGAATGTTATTGAATGTTGGTAAATTTGGATTCATTGCTTTGTAGTGTTGGGGATAATGCTCTAACCAGTTGAGTATTTCACCTGTGGATCTAAAGAATTGGTCACAAACAGGAACTATTACAAATTTATGATTCTTTTCTAGCCACGCCGACACATATGCTTGTTCCACTGTATCCAAAGCCCGTATGTCTATGTCTTCTTTGTCTTGTATTGCTTTAGTTACTTCCAGTGCCCTGCTTTTGGTGTTGTAAAAATTTAACCTATCAATGAAGCTATCGTGTATTGTTTTGTCTGTGAGATCAAGATTTAGATTTAATTGTTCACTTGCTTGTTCTAAAGTACTGAAAAATTTATCTTTGTCCCAAAAACTCGACACGGGAAACTGAAAAGTATTCTTTGGCTGGTCCATTCTCAATTTTTTATCAAACACAATAAATCCATTCTTATCATTATCTAAAAATATCAGTTTGTAAAAGTCACGCAAAAGAAATTTTGGTGCTTTATTTTTTGTTAAATCTAGGTTGTAGAATTTTTTGAATTTATCTGTCCAAGGGAAATTAGATAAAAAATTACTGTTTGTGTGAACTAAGTCTTTGGATATATCAACATTATGATCACCTGCTCTGATAGTTATCCATCTCTCTAAGAATAACAGATCTTCTTTTTCTATTGTTATGAGTATGTGGGGTTCGTCTGTGTTTTTAAAAAAGGGTGCTTCGGTTGTAGGATGGTAACGATCTACCTTGCCTGAATACTCTAAATTAATGTGTGATGTATTATTTTCAGTGAAGGGTGTTCCCACAATGTCTGGTGTAAGGGTACTAAATTTATCTATACAAAAACGCAGATAGTTTCCGTGTGCTCCGCCTTGGAATGCTATGTTAACTAGTTTGCTCATTATGTTCCGATCGCATTGCCAAATAGATACACATGGACTCTGGCCGCTACGTTGTAGCCTCTCTTGAATGCCTCCTCTGCCACTTTACCTGCACCTGCTGTCTGCTCTTCTTCTCTTGCTCCCACAGGCATGATCCAAACAGGCCAATCTACGCCAGCGTCTCTGAATTTTCTTACTGTGTTTTCAAGTTCTTCCCATTCTCTTCTACTTGCTCCTACTACAAATTTTAATTGTCCTCGGTCTGAACACTCTGCGTACTCTTTTACATTCTCAGGTTTGATTGCTTTCTCAGTTTTCTCACCTGACACCGTAAAAAGTTTAGGACTCACACTAAAGAATATCTCTTCTGGAATATCTTTTATCCATTTTTTAAAAGGTTCTGTTAGTTTTTGTGTGCCATTTGTTTCAAAAGTCATTGAACTTGGCAGGTTGGCTTGTCGTTCTAGTTCTCTGTATATGCCTATACTTGCGGCCTGTCCTGTGATCATTAATGGTTCACCGCCTGTGAAACATAAATGTTGATGTTGCCTAGAGTTTGGATGTAAGAACAACCCATTCATGTTTGTGTCTGTTTTCAATATATCCACAATCTTGTTTGCTAGTACAGTGGGTGTTTCATGGCCCATTAGTTTCTTAAACTTCTTTGCCCAAGTGTAACTAGAATCGCAACCTTTCTCCCACACGGGTAAATCTTCTACTCTTTTTACACTGTCAACGTCAAAGTCCTCAAACGGAAGTTCATATGTGTCTGGATTAGTTGGATCCACTTGTCCGAATCCACTGCACTGTAAATTGCAAAGGAAGAACCGTATCCATGCTGTCGGAATGCCTGTGTAGTGCCCTTCACCCTGTATGCTGTGAAATATCTCTGAATAGTAATATTTTTTCTCGTCTACCATATCTCTGGTTTTATATTTTTTGTTGCCTCTACTAGCTCTTCAATTGTATACTTGAATTTAGGTTTAGTCAACTTAGACCAAGTAACAGTGCTGTCAACAATAACAACTTGCCATTTGCCGTCTGGTGAAACGTGTCTATTTTTTTGATTTGTCATTTTTTTTGTCCAGCCTAACTACGTTGCCTGTCTGTAAATGACCCACAGATTCTCTTTTTATATCGTTGTGTCTGAATTCCGCCCAATACAACTCAAACGCAACACCATCTTCTAATCCCTCGAAAGAGTGCATTAGACCTGGCTTCACTGCTGTGTAGTCACCGGCTTTAAGTATGGTCTCGTCTACTAGGTCGTAGTCCTTCTGCCACACACGGATCTTCATCTCGCCTGACATCACGTAGAAACCGTTCCATTTGTATTCGTGCATGTGTTTAGAACACGTGCCACCTTTTACAAAATCTATTCTGTGGAATTCACAAGAACCGTTTGCTTCGATCAGTTCTGTTGATCCCCAAATTTTACCCGCTTTGTTTCCCATAATGTCTTTTTATTATATTACTATTTAGATGTTTTGTCAATGGGGGGAAACAAATCCCCCAATGATTTTATATTAATGAAAACACCAACACAGCCGTTATGGCAAGTATTACTGCAACTATGCCGGCGCCTGTGTAGACTTTGTTCATCATACTATTTCAGTTTGTAATTCTTTTGTAGTCTGTTCAGTAAGATACCATATGCTGGTAAGAATACTAATAAACCGACTGCAATTTTTATTACAACTTGAGATCCTGCGATCTCAACCCAATTCAAGGCCATGTACTCGTCTGCACTGTTGTTGAATGCAACTGCAAAGAAAGTGTACGTGTCAATGATGTTAGCCGCGATAGTCGATACCGCTGGTGCCAACCACCAATTGTTTTTGAACCCTTCTCTGATGTATTGGAATACATACACGTCAAGCATTGTACCAACAGCATAAGCAGTGGCACTTGCGAAACCAATTCTTAATGCAACCGATCCCGGTGCTCCTTCGGCCAACACAACTGCGATGGATCCAATTATTGCTAACGGATATGCAACTGCAATAGTTTGTCTTGCGATATGTTTACCCAGTAGTCTGACAGTCAAGTCAGTTGCTATTACTACTAATGGGAATGTGAATGCCGCCCACGTAAGTTTAACTCCGAGTATCTCTACTGGGATTGCCACTAACGCATTTGAAACAGTAATCACTATCACGTGCAGTGCTACTAATTTCATCAGCATTGATTTGTCTATGTTTTTGAACATTAAATCTCCTATAGGTTTTTATTAATGTCAGTAATTGTAGCAGTTTTGGATGGAAAGGTCTATACAACCTTTAGTTTATTTGTCCCATTCTTCCCATGGGAACACTATCCATGCGGGTACTTCGTCCTTGTTGATCTCGTAGCCATGGTAGTCCACTTTGACCTCACTTGGTTTGTTGTGGATCAAGGCCGCGAACTTGATTCTGCCGTCATGTTTGCCAAAGTTTTCCAGGATGTATTTGAATGTTGCTCCGGAGTCGTTGATGTCATCTATGATCAATATCTTCTTCTGGTATGCGAATGCTTTCTCCAGCGTCTGTAGGTTTGGCTTGGCTGTGTGATCCCTCAGTCTAACGTCAAGTGCCTCGTGCGGCACTTTCAATCTGTGTGATAGGTAGACTCCCGGTATGCAACCGCCCCTGTTGATCCCTAGTATGATGTTGGGCATCCAGTTTGAATGCACTATTTTGTCTTCAATCTGAATCAGTGCGTTACGCATCTGTCCTGTGGTGAAATAATTCTTTTTAACTTCTTCGCTCATATTCCAAAATAGTAGTTCATTAAACCCATTATCAATAGTGTGACTAATACTGCGTTAAGGAACAACAGTGCCCTGTCGTGCCACAGGTAGCCTACCCATGCCCATCCAACAGTACCAACGAGTCCAAACCACATGTCGATATGTGGCACAGTGCCTACACTTCTCGCCGCGGTGGCTATCAATATGAATAAGACTGAAACCCACTTAACGTACCAAGAAAGGTCGCCTTTGGGTGTTACTTTCTTAATTACTCGCGATGAGTTAAGTTTCTTGATCTTATCATCAAGTTTTTCTTTAATTGGTTCTATGTTATTTGGTGTATTGCTCATAAACTCTGTTGATTACGTTGTGTGTTGTCACGAAACTGGCACACTTGGCCATGTCTTTTAATCTTCTAGCACCTATGTATGTGCAGGCACTTCTCACTCCGCCTAGTATGTCTTCTAAAGTGTTTGCAACAGGTCCTCTATGAGGCAATGATATCAATC
>Ga0307488_10003673_pt1 | contig 12794 bp, 6 predicted proteins | sample SB02metaG_FD_202248 | JGI IMG/M metagenome (GOLD analysis project Ga0307488, IMG submission 202248) | Sea-ice brine microbial communities from Beaufort Sea near Barrow, Alaska, United States - SB 0.2 | ecosystem: Environmental > Aquatic > Marine > Coastal | place: USA: Alaska | collected 2017-05-06
CTCAAGCTCTACGACGTCAGTTTCTTCAACGTCGCTTGCTGCAATCTCAAGCTCTACGACGTCAGTTTCTTCAACGTCGCTTGCTGCAATCTCAAGCTCTACGACGTCAGTTTCTTCAACGTCGCTTGCTTCAACCTCAAGCTCTACGACGTCAGTTTCTTCAACGTCGCTTGCTGCAATCTCAAGCTCTACGACGTCAGTTTCTTCAACGTCGCTTGCTGCAACCTCAAGCTCTACGACGTCAGTTTCTTCAACGTCAGAATTAGCAACTTCAATTTCTTTGTTTAGCGCATTTGCATTAGGTGCAGGTAATGCAGGAAGCATATCCTCCGCTAGATCGGTAATGTTACTGGTAAGCTTGCTATTCACTTCGTTGGATGCGCTAACCGTTTCTTCGATGGGTTTAAATCCTGAGGCATCGGCGGTCAGGGAGGCCGCCTTTTGATATGCATCTAACTCTTCCACACTGACAATATCTGTTACGGCGTAGTCTTTAACTATAGCGTCAGATTTTGGCTCTTTTAAGGTTGCTGGCGAAGATAACTCATATTTTACTTCGCTGGTGATAGCTAAACCAGCAAGGACTAACTCAGCAACGGATTTTTGTGAGTAATCTACCTTCTTAACTTGTACTTGTTTTGGCACTGATCTAGTGCTATTTGATGATTGCTTGCCGGTATAAGACGCTAATTGAAGGTTCACGCTCCGAGAATCTAGTAGTGCAGTTAATGCTTGCTCGACTTGGGCTGGCGTTTTTGACTTTGTATTGATTTGATTAGCTGTCGCAGAGGCTGATAAAGAGGCGATGACAACAACGGCCACTAAGCTTGGTAGTAGTTTTGCCAACGGTGTGTGCTGCATATTTGTGGCTTTCATTGAATTTCTCACTGTGTTCACCTGCCTTAAATGCTGACTCTCGCTAAATTGCTGTTTGTGTCACCAATACTGAATAACACTATTGGGTGCTATTGCTTTTAAATTCTGCAATAAGTTGTTTAGGTTACCTCACAACACGCAATCGAAAGTGATACCCTCTCATACGAACTATAAAAGTGTCATCGTAAGGATACTAGCTGTACTAAAGGTTTGTAGTCTGCTAAATAATAGCTAGGTATAGTAAGTAATAACCTAATAAGGCATTTGAACAATACTTGAGTGATACTTCAGATTTGTTTTGAACGAGGGTAAAATACATAGGAAAGGCGACTGCGCAGCAATGTTCATTTTTCTCTGCTACGCGATCGCTTAATTAATAAAGTTATTTTTATATGTTAAGTTAATTAAATACCCATATAGTCAAGTATACCATCTGCCGCTTTGCGGCCTTCATCTATAGCAGTTACAACCAGATCTGAACCTCGTACCATATCACCACCTGAGAATATCTTAGGGTTAGATGTTTGAAACGCGAAGCGACCCTTTGCGGGTGCTCTTACTCTGCCTTTTTCATCTAGCATAATACCGAACTCGCCAAACCAAGGAGCTGGACTAGGTTGGAAACCAAATGCAATAATGACCGCATCAGCTGCTAAAATATGCTCGGAATCGGGAATTTCAACTGGACGACGACGTCCTGCTGAATCCGCATCGCCCATTTGTGTTTTAACGACCCGAACGCCTATGGTATTGCCATTTTCATCCACTGCAATATCGAGAGGTTGCAGGTTAAATTGAAAATGCACACCTTCTTCTTTGGCATTCACTACTTCACGTCTTGAACCAGGCATACTCTCTTCATCTCGACGGTATGCGCAAGTCACTGATTCAGCATTTTGACGAATTGAGGATCTCACGCAATCCATCGTCGTATCGCCACCGCCAAGCACTACTACTTTTTTACCCTTCATATCGATAAAGTCAGCTGGCGATTTTTCGATGCCCATTACGCGATTAATATTAGCAATAAGAAAGGGGAGTGCTTCATAAACACCCGGTGCACTCTCGTTTTCAAAGCCACCTTTCATTGACTTATACGTGCCCATTCCCAAGAAAACGGCATCGTAGCTGTCTATTAAGTCCTGAAATTGGAGATCCTTACCAATTTCGGTATTCAAAACAAATTCAATACCCATATCAGCGAATATTTGATGACGTAGTTTAATAACTTCTTTTTCTAGTTTGAAAGAAGGAATACCAAACGTTAGTAATCCACCTATTTCTTCATATTTATCAAAGACAACAGGCTTAACTCCGTTTCGCACTAATACATCCGCACAAGCCAAACCTGCTGGACCTGCACCAACAATAGCTACTTTTTTATCGGTCCAAACAACGTCGGACATATCGGGACGCCAACCCATTTTAAATGCAGTGTCGGTAATATATTTTTCTATACTACCTATAGTAACAGCACCAAAATCGTCGTTTAGAGTGCATGCTCCCTCGCATAAACGGTCTTGCGGACAAACACGACCACACACCTCAGGCAGACTATTGGTTTTATGCGAAAGCTCTGCAGCTTCAATAATTCTACCTTCTTTTGCTAGCTCCAGCCATTGTGGAATGAAGTTATGTACTGGACATTTCCATTCGCAATAAGGATTACCACAGTCCAAACAGCGATCAGCTTGTCCTTCTGTTTGCGATTTAGACAAGGGTTGATAAATTTCGCCAAAATCTTCTTTTCTAACCATAATTGGTTTTTTCGGAGGATCGATGCGTTCAACGTCTACAAATTGATATATATTTTTAGCCATAATATTTTTCCCTTCTTATTGCGCTTGTACGCGAAGTTCTGCAGTAGAACGGCTGATATGGCCAAGCAAATTTTTGACGTCACTGGTTTTAGGCTTAATGAGCCTAAAGTTTTTACTTTCTTCAGCGAAATTAGTAAGTAATGCTAGTGAGTGGTCACTACCCGTTTCTTCGTAATGGCGATTGATGAGGCCACGCAGATGCTCCGATAGAATAGGTTTGTCGTCAACATTCATAATGTCAACAAGGTCTTCATTCACTCTGTTATCCATATCATTGAATTCATCATACAAATAGGCAAAACCACCCGTCATACCGGCACCGAAATTTATTCCAACGCTCCCAAGGCAGGCTACAATACCACCAGTCATATACTCACAACCGTTATCGCCCATACCTTCAATAACCGCTACTGCACCTGAATTACGCACAGCAAAACGCTCACCTGCACGACCTGAGGCGAAAAGCTTTCCGCCGGTTGCGCCATATAAACAAGTATTGCCCATAATAGTACTGCTATGAGTGTCAAATGACACATTACGCGGTGGGTGAATGACTAGCTTTCCACCCGCCATGCCCTTCCCTACGTAATCATTAGCATCACCAATTAAGCGCATATTTAAGCCGCCTGCGTTCCAAACACCAAAGCTTTGGCCTACGGTACCAGTTAATGTTAGTTGAATAGGATTATCTGCCATGCCTTGGTTGCCATGTATGCTGGCAATATAGCCAGATAACGTTGCACCAATACTTCGATCCGTATTACGAACATTGTAAGTTGCCTGCGCTCCTTTCAAACTTTCAACAGCATGTTTGTTGTCCTCTAAAATTCGTTTGTTCAATACACCTTTATCAATTGGTTCATTATTTGTTCCTGCAGAAAACAAACGAGTGTGTTTGCCGGCTTCTGGTTTAACTAAAAGGGGTGATAAATCAAGACGTTGTTGTTTAGCCGTTTTGCCTTCCACCAGAGTCAATAATTCCGTTCTACCTACTAAATCTTCAAAATGTACGACACCAATACTCGCCATAATTTCGCGCACTTCTTCTGCGAGAAACTTAAAGTAGTTCATTACCATTTCTGGTAAACCAATGAAGTAATTTTCACGTAAAGCTCGGTCTTGTGTTGCAACACCTGTCGCGCAATTGTTCAAGTGACAAATACGCAAATATTTGCAACCTAAAGCGACCATTGGGCCAGTGCCGAAAGCAAAGCTTTCCGCACCTAGAATACCGGCTTTAACTACATCCAATCCGGTTTTCAATCCACCATCGGTCTGTAATCGAACTTTGTGACGCAAGCCGTTTTCAACCAGTGCTTGCTGTGTCTCAGCTAAACCCAGTTCAAAAGGACTTCCCGCATATTTAACGGACGTTAATGGACTAGCTCCTGTGCCGCCATCATATCCAGAAATTGTAATTAAATCGGCATAGGCTTTCGCTACACCTGTTGCAATAGTACCTACACCGGGTTCAGATACTAATTTCACAGAGATCAGCGCTTTAGGATTGACCTGTTTAAGGTCGAATATAAGCTGCGCCAAATCTTCAATTGAATAGATGTCATGATGAGGCGGTGGCGAAATTAGGGTAACACCGGGCACTGAAAAACGTAAATCAGCAATGTATTTATTCACTTTATCACCAGGTAATTGGCCACCTTCACCTGGCTTAGCGCCTTGCGCCACTTTAATTTGAATAATGGTCGCATTCATTAAATAATGAGGCGTTACACCAAAGCGCCCAGAAGCTACTTGCTTTATTTTACTGTTTTTTTCTGTATTGAAACGAGCTGGATCTTCACCACCTTCACCTGAATTTGATTGCCCGCCTAAACGGTTCATTGCAATTGCTAGCGCCTCATGTGCTTCGGGACTTAACGAGCCCATTGACATCGCCGCAGTGTCAAAGCGAGGATATAAATTTTCTGCAGGTTCAACCTGATCAATATGAATAGCTTCTTTAAAGCTCTTGATTTCCATTAGATCGCGCAAATGTGCAGGAGCTCTGTCATTCACTAGACTGCTATATATTTTATAATCTTCATACTTTCCGCTTACAACTGCTTTTTGTAAACAGGTCACTACATCAGGGTTGTAAGCATGATATTCGCCACCGTGAACGTATTTTAACAAACCGCCATGAGAAATTGGTTTACGCTTTAGCCAAGCAACTCGTGATAAGTTGATTAAATCTTGCTCGAAATCAATAAATGAAGCACCTTGAATACGGCTAGGCACGCCTCTAAAACAAAGTGATATGACATCACTGCTAATGCCTACAGCTTCAAATAGTTTAGAACTTCTGTAACTGGCAATTGTGCTAATGCCCATTTTCGACATTATCTTATACAACCCTTTGTTTATTCCCTTACGGTAATTCAAAACGGCTTGCATAGGGGTAAGATCTAGTTCTTTCTTTTCGACCATTTGTTCGATAGTTTCATATGCCAAAAACGGATAAACAGCAGTTGCGCCTAAGCCAATGAGCACGGCAAAATGGTGAGGGTCTCTAGCTGAAGCTGTCTCCACCACAATGTTTGCATCGCAACGCAACGCACTATCAATTAGTCTGCGTTGAACTGCCCCAACAGCCATGGCTGCGGGAATAGGTAAGGTGCTCGGGCTTATGTCTCGGTCTGTCAGTACGACGAAAACGGCGCCGCGCTCGCGAACCGCGGCCTCTACTTCATCACAAACCCGGGTAATTGCTGCGGCAAGACCTTCTTCAGGCTGATAATTAAGTTGAATTTTTTCATTGTGATAATGAGTTGCATCTAGTTCTCGCAATTGTTTTAAGTCGGTATACATCAGAATAGGTGACTGAAACAGCACTCGGTTCGCATAGCCGCTTGTTTCATTAAAGACGTTTTGTTCACGACCAATGCAAGTTGCTAATGACATAACATGATTTTCACGCAGTGAATCAATCGGTGGGTTGGTAACTTGCGCAAATTGCTGTCTAAAGTAGTCATATAATGTGCGGTTATTCGACGACATAACCGCCATGGGCGTATCATCGCCCATTGACCCCACCGCTTCTTGGCCATCTTTCGCCAGTACTTTTATTATTTGCTGCATTTCCTCGTAACTGTAACCATGCAGTTTGTGGTAAGTCGCCATTTTGTTGTCATCAAACGCGCGTTGCCCTATTTTACTGTGGTCTGCTTTTTCAACAGGAACAAGGTGTTTGATATTACTGTCTAGCCATTCCTTGTAAGGATGGCGAGACTGTAAATCCTCATCAATTTCATTGGTACGCCAAATTTTACCTGTGTAGGTATCGACCGCCAGCATTTCACCCGGGCCGACACGACCTTTTTCAATAACATCTTCTTGTTTATAATCCCAAATACCAATTTCAGATGCGAGCGTAATAAGACCATCTTTTGTAATTACGTATCGAGCCGGGCGTAATCCGTTTCTATCCAGATTACATGCAACATGGCGACCGTTGGTTAGTACAATGCCCGCCGGACCATCCCATGGTTCCATATGCATCGAGTTAAACTCATAAAATGAACGTAATTTTTCACCCATGGTTTTGTTGTTTTGATATGCAGGTGGAACTAATAAACGCATGGCGCGAAATAGATCCATTCCACCGGCTAAGAATAGTTCGAGCATGTTATCAAGTGAGCTTGAATCAGAACCGTCGGTATTTACAAAAGGCGCCGCTTGCATTAAGTCAGGTATTAACGGTGTTGCAAACTTACCTTCACGCGCCGCCGCCCAATCGCGATTCGCCTTTATCGTATTAATTTCACCGTTATGTGCTAGGTATCTGAAAGGTTGAGCAAGGGGCCACTTAGGTAATGTGTTGGTTGAAAAGCGCTGGTGAAATACGCAAATACTTGATTGCAGGTTTTCGTCAGCAAGGTCGAGATAAAAGGTGGGTAAGTCTTTTGGCATGACTAAGCCTTTATATATCGTTACCAACGCCGACAAACACGCAACATAAAAATCAGGGTCATCTTCTAAACGCTTCTCAGCGCGGCGTCTTGCCATATATAAACGACGCTCTAGATCGTCAGTTCTCCAGCCATTAGGGCAGTTAACAAAGACTTGTTCAATTTGTGGAACGCCAGTTAAAGCCAAATCGCCAAGGACGGTCTTATCAACAGGAACAACTCGCCAGCCCAAAATGGGTAACATTTCTCGTTCTATTTCTTCATTGAGAATTTGACGAGACTGCTCAGCTAGCGTTGGATTTTGACTCAGAAAAATCATGCCCACGCCATAGTCTTTGGTTAGTTTCCAACCTTTGTCTTGGGCGATTTTTTGATAAAAAGCGTTGGGCTTTTGCAATAATAATCCGCAACCATCTCCTGTTTTACCGTCAGCGGCTACGCCTCCTCGGTGCTGCATTCGGTCTAACCCTTCAATTGCCGTTTTGACTAACTGGTGACTTGCTTCACCTGTTGTATGTGCAATTAGTCCAAAACCACAATTGTCTTTAGAATCATTTTGATGATACAAACTCATATTTTTCTCCTTCCTCAGTAACGCTCACTGAAGCACGTTGTCCTTGAACAAGCGTGATACTTGTTAAAAAAGCGACAGAGTCACTGTATTTCTTTTTATTGTTATTATTATTTGAGTTTTTTGCTGTCGGTGCTGATTGAATTTTTGAGCCGTTTTGAGATTCAGTTATTTCGAATTTTTATGCATTCAAAAGCGGGACACACAAAATACCTATTCCCTGCAAGAAAATCAATTATAAATAGAGGTAATATCAACATTTATTTCATGAATGTTGTTTTTATTCAATAATAATAAGAGTAATGGTGAAATACAGCTCCTAATAAAACCTAAAATTTGGCATTTCCTCTATAGTAATATTAAATTTTAGCTTTGGAATTGTGGCATGAATGTTGATTTTTTAAGGAGGTAAAGTCACTTTTTTTGAATGAAAATGCAAAATCAGCTACATAATTATTGGGCCGTATGGTGTTAATTTCGCCTGAAGTTATTTCTTTATTGTCACTTATTTTACATTCTTGGTAGCATAGCGTTCTACCTCTTGTTTAAGACGATTTCCTTTTATGTACTTAAAAACACCAAATAATTCTTGGGCAATCAAATTTGCAAAATTCGTTGACCGCTTTGGCACCTTAAAAATCAGTATTGTATTTGTCATATTTACTCTTCTATTCACCATCGCTGGTTCGTACGTAATAAGAACTAGTTTAGGCAGTCAAATTGAAACGGTCGACTTCATTAGTCCGCTGGTTCTGACATTATTGAGTGCACCCTGGCTGCTGTTCTTTTTCAGTAAATTAATTAAACAGCTCGAGCATAGCCGAATTAATTTAGAAGAAGCCGTCAGCCAATTAGAGCGACTGCGAAAAAACGACGTTATCTTGAACCGTGAATTACAGAACAACATTCGCCAACTAAATCATGAAATAGAGCAGCGTCGTAACGCTCAGTCAGAGCGCGAACTTGTTTTTGAAGAGTTAGAACGAGAAATAAAAGAAAAGTCGGAACAAGAAATGGAGGCAAGAAGAATGTCTACTCTGACGCGCTCTATTATTGATGCATCTCCTGATTTAATTTATTACCGTAATGAAGAAGGGCGCTTTGCTGGTTGTAACCGGGTAGCAGAAGAAGTTACAGGTAAAACAGAAGCTGAACTATTGGGGTTAACGCCACATCAAGTTTACGATGAAAAACTTGCTCAGCAAGTTGCGGCGAGTGACCATGAAGTATTAGAGACAAACGCAAGTTTGACACAAGAGCTCTGGTTACAGTTTGCCGACGGACGCAGACGTTTTTTCGAAATGCGCAAAGTGCCATTTTTTGATCACGATGGGCATCGATTAGGATTATTAGCGTTTGGTCGCGACATGACCGACCGCAAAAAGGCGGAAAGTGCAATTGCGCAGGCCAGCAAAGACAAAACTAAGTTTATCGCTACTATTAGTCATGAATTGCGCACCCCATTAAATGGTATTGTTGGTTTGAGTCGAATGTTACGAGACACCCAACTAAGCAAAGAGCAATTTGATTGGGTAAGTACAATCTACGCAAGTTCAATTACTTTAGGCAATATTTTCAACGACATTGTTGATCTCGACAAGCTTGATAGAGACAAAGTTGAGATCGATCTGAAAACGGTTAACTTACGTGAATTTACGAATGAAATTAGTAGTATTGTGGGCTTGTTAGCGCAAGAAAAAAACCTAACATTCCAATCTGAAATACTCGAGCCTATTCCTATTTCAATTGAGGCTGACGGAACTCGGTTGCGTCAAGTGCTGTGGAATATCCTGTTTAATGCCATTAAGTTCACCCAAAAAGGAGAAGTGAAGCTTACGGTGGAAGCGGCTGAACACGGCGCAGGTAAAGCTAAAGTGACCTTCAGGATAACGGATACGGGCGTTGGCATCCCCGGGGGTGAGTTGGATAAAATATTTGCTATGTATTATCAAGTTGATCACCCTGACCACAAATCTGCGACTGGAACAGGTATAGGACTGGCAATTTGCAAGCAGATGGTTGATAAGATGGGCGGTGAAATTCTTTTGCACAGCGTCGTTGGCCAGGGCACCTGCTTTGAAATCGTGTTGCCAGTGGCCATTAGTCAGCAACAGGCCAGAATGGCAGAGCTGGAAGTCAGTAACTTAAATATTTTGTTAGTTGAAGACATTGAATTGAATGTACTTGTTGCTAAAGCGTTATTAGAAAAATTAGGACAACGAGTAGAGGTTGCTATGACCGGCACCGCTGCAATTGAAATGGCTCGAAAGACTCAGTATGACCTCATTTTACTTGATATCCAACTTCCCGATATGACTGGCTTTGACGTAGCAAAAGTGCTCCATGAAGAAGAATTAGTATTACAAACGCCAATAGTCGCATTGACTGCGAACGTTATTAAAAAACGTCAAGAATATTTGCAAAATGGCATGGACGACATCATTACTAAGCCAATCAAAAAGAGCCGAGTGATCGAAGTGTTCAATGAATTGTTTGGTGAAGAGCAGAAAAATGATGAAAGGCGCCCAACAAGCAATGTAATGAGTATTCCTAAAGTAGATAAGATATTGGATGTTGATATGTTGCAGATGCTAATTGATACCATTGGTGAAGATATGGTACGCACAAGTTTAGGCATATTCAAAGACAAGATACCTGAGTATATGGAATTATTGAGTGTCTCCCTAGCAGCAAATGAAAAGGCCGAAGTTTGCTCTCAAGCGCATAAGATCAAAGGTGCAGCCGGTTCAGTTGGCTTATTGCGTGTGCTACAAACGGCAAACAAAATTCAAGACGGGGATCATCCTGCGTGGTGGGAAAACGTTCATGATTGGGTCGAGGAGCTCGAAATGGCAATCGATAAGGACGTTGAGCACTTGATTGAATGGGTTAACGCTAACAAGATAGATGACTAAAATTGAGCTCACGCTCATATTGGCAGGTATCGAGAATAAACATGAATACAAGTTACCCGATACCAGCTGGCGAGAATAAGATTGAATTAGAAATAAAGCGTAGTAAATTTATTGCTTATGCGATTAATGTCACTGATAGGGAACATGCTGATGCCTTTGTAAAGCATCTAAAGAAGACTAACCCTAGGGCTAATCACGTTTGTTGGGCATATATTGCTGGGGCGCCTGAGACCACTGCGCGCTCTATGAGTGATGATGGTGAGCCAAGCGGCACTGCTGGAATGCCTATGTTGAAAGTACTTCAATATAGTGGCTTGGGTGATGTGGCGGTTGCTGTAGTAAGATACTTTGGCGGCACAAAGCTAGGAAAAGGAGGTTTACAACGGGCATATTCAGATGCTGTTGTTCAGGTATTAGAAAACTTGCCATCAACGCTAAAAGTGAGCCGACTTCAATTGAGAATTGAATATGATTATAACTTCCAGGGAGCTATCAGTCGATTACTGCAACACTATGCTGTCCAAGAACGTGCAGAAACATATCACAGCACTGTTATTAGTAGCTTTGCGGTAGCGGTCAGTGAAGCTTCTGCACTAGAAGCGGAGTTGATTAATGTTACATCGGACAATATTGTTATTTACCGACCTGACGAATAGCGCGGCATTGTTTATTGTATAAGCTGATTTGTTGCATAACGTTATTAGCGAGTGAACGCCAATTAAATCAAGAATAAGGTAGCTGTACCTAAAAACGCGAATATGCCGACAACGTCTGTGATTGTGGTCAATATAACACTGCCAGCGAGTGCTGGATCAATATTCAATCTCTTCATAATAATAGGTAACGTGGCGCCAGCCAAACCAGCAGCAATCATATTCATCAGCATTGCGAAGGCGATCACAACACCAAGCATAAAGTCTTGTTTCCACAACGCAATAACGGAGGCAATAAGCGTTGCCCATATGATGCCATTTAGGAAACCAATTGCCAGTTCCTTTTTAACCAGCCAGACCGCATTACTTTGACTTACATGACCTAAAGCCATACCACGAATAACTAGCGTGAGTGTTTGGTTACCGGCGACTCCGCCCATACTTGGCACTATTGTATTCAAAATTGCTAATACGGCGAGTTGACTTAGTGTTGCTTCAAATAAATCGCTCACCGCTGCAGCCATTAACGCTGTCACTAAATTAACTCCAAGCCAAATGGAGCGACGCTTTGTACTTTGTCCAACAGGAGCAAATGTATCTTCTTCGTCATCGAGGCCCGCCATGCTCATCATCGAGTGTTCAGCATCTTCGCGAATAATGTCTACAACGTCATCAATTGTGATACGCCCGACCAGCGTTTTATTTTCATCAATGACGGGGGCTGATAGCCAATCGTAGCGTTCGAACATACCCGCAACTTCACTATCGCTCATATTGACGGGAATGGTTTTCGCCTCTTCATTCATGATTTCATTTACGCTGATATCGGGAGATGATGTAAGTAGTTTAGTGACAGGTACGGTGCCAATTAAATTATCATGACTATTAACAACGTATAAGGTATCGGTGTTTTCCGGTAATTCACCTTTTAGGCGCAAATAGCGCAATACTACATCTATAGTTACGTCTGGACGTAAGGTGATGGTGTCGGTGTTCATCATGAAACCTGCAGTATCTTCACCATAGGATAGGGCTTTTTCTGCGCGCAAACGGTCTTGCGCATCCATTGACTTCAAAATGCTTTGTAGAACAGGATCGGGCAGGGAGCTAAGAGTTTCAGCTAGGTCATCGGTATCCATGTCTTCAAGTGCGTCGACGACACTGGATGGCACCATTTTAGTGATAATACCGTTACGAACATCTTCTGATAACTCTTCAAGTACATCACCATGAAAGTCAGCATCAATGAGTTGCCAGAGTTCGTTACGGGTCTTGCTAGGACTAGATTCTAATAAGAGAGCAACGTCACCTGGTTGCAGATCATGCAGCAACTTTCGAACTTGCACAAAAGTCCCATCGCTAAGCGATTCGCTTATCGAAGTTAATTGACTCTGTACATTCTTTAGTTCAAAAGTTTCAGCCATAAGACCCTATTATTATTGTCGCCAAATCCGCAATGAAGATAAAGCCGCAGCCGCTTGTGAGCTAATTGTTCGTTCTACTTAATAGTATAACATTAACCTTGTAAATATTAGCTAGTTTAGGTGGGCTTTAGAACAGAAACATTAATGGAAAAATTTAATTGAGGTTAACGGGTGTTGTCATTATTCGTCTTCGTTGAACTTATTTACGATCAAGTTTTCAATCGCTTGCATCGCATTCTCAGCATCAATACCATCACAGCGCAACAAAACTTGTTTACCCTGACTACTCTCAAGCATCATAAGTGCTAATACGCTGTTAGCAAATGCATCTTTGTCGCCTTGATGCATTGTGATTGTGGCTTCAAATTGATTGGCCAATTTTGCTAATTGGGTTGCAGCGCGCGCATGAAGACCTAGTTTGTTAGTAATGGTGAGTTGTTTTTCTATTATCATTCTTTAAGTTTCTCAGAAGAAGTAGATTCTGTATCTTCCTGTTTCACTAACTTCAATTCGCGATGTCTAATTTGCACGTCACCATGGCTTGCACGAAAGCTAGTTGCAAGTGCCTCGCTAACGAACACCGAACGATGCTGACCACCGGTACAGCCGATAGCAACGGTCACATAG
>Ga0307488_10003674_pt1 | contig 12793 bp, 16 predicted proteins | sample SB02metaG_FD_202248 | JGI IMG/M metagenome (GOLD analysis project Ga0307488, IMG submission 202248) | Sea-ice brine microbial communities from Beaufort Sea near Barrow, Alaska, United States - SB 0.2 | ecosystem: Environmental > Aquatic > Marine > Coastal | place: USA: Alaska | collected...
AAAGAATGGATTGAAAATCAATTCACTGAAGGTATGTCGTGGGAAAAGCTTGGCATTAATGGCATTCATATAGACCACATAAGACCTTGCGCGAGCTTCGATTTAACAAAAGAGGAAGATGTAAAAAAGTGTTTCCACTTTAGTAATTTGCAGCCATTGTGGGCCAAAGATAATCTTAATAAGGGTGCTAAATATTAATCACTTTTAAATAAATTTTTAATTTCATCATTCGGGTACTTATAGTCAAAATCAGGCTGGTCCTCGTATCCTGCCTTCAAAACTTCAAAATCACCAGTGGAGGTACATAAATTATAAATATTAAAGTTATCTTTTATATCAAAATTTTTATCTCTTACTGCCAAATTTACCGAAATTGAACCTTCAGAGCCCGAAATAATTCTATGAAAAATACCGGCTGGCCAAACTACCATCGCTGAGCCATCGAAATACAATTTGTCATTTTTATAAATCTTGTCAGGCGTAACAATAAAAGATGCTTTTGTCAAAGTTTTTGGGTCAAAAATGTCAACATAACGAGTTCCTTGAAGAACTAGCAAATGGTCGGACTGCGACGTATGCATATACCAAGGCCTTTTTACTGGAATAACACTATCTGTAATAGGAGCGGGAGAAATTGAATTTGGACCATGTATGACTCTGTCAATACCAGATATTTTAGGTATGTCACTGCGTGCCATTTCATGGAACATCACACCTGTTGTCTGTCTAAGAGTTCTTAGCGGAATAAGTCTATACATTTTTATATTGTTAAAAATATAATTATTTAATCTTTAAATATTTTTTAATTTCTGGATTGGTATACCAAAATCTTTGATTTGCTATTATATTTGCTATGTCATTTTGTCCTATTTTTCTAAATATTTCGGCTAATAATGATTTGAAATATAGATATATATCCATATTTCCAAGATTGGTTGAATCTACATTTGGTAAGCTATATCCGTAATATATAAAATTTCTAAAAAGCTTGTTCCAATAGAGCGTATCTTTTCTTGTCTAAAACTGGTAATAAATCACGTAAAAATCGAGCATTTTCTGTATCAATTTGGTAAATTGTACTTAAAAAATTTGGAGAATCTCTTGGTGTGTAAAGTTTAGCCTCTCTATCGGCTGTCATAAAAAAGTCGAGTTTTAAATCGGATAACATTTTTCTTACTTTTCTATCTTCTATAAATTCTGATGCAAGTCTTCTAACTGTTTCAATATTTGAGTTTCTAGCATCATTTAAAATATATGTTTGTATTTCTATTGGAAGCTTTTTAAATCTAGTATCTTCTAAAAATTTAATTAAATCATCAGCCTCTGGTATACCAAATTTATTTTTTCTCATAGTCCTTATCTTCTGTAATTATTTTTTTTCTTTACATTTTTTGTTGATTTTTTTTTTCTACCGAAACTTGAACGTCTCGCTTCTTCTTCTTCTAATGCTAAGATATTCCTATATAATCTTGAACATATTGGACCTAAATAGTCATTTTTAAATCTTTCATTTTCGGGTCTTTGTAATGTACCAACATAACTATTTCTTTCTTGAAGGTTTTGTGCTAGTGTAAGAGCTTCCTGTTCAGTTAGCGCTGGTTCACCGAGCTGGTCGCTCCACCCTTGCCACATCAAACCTGTAATAAAATCTTGCGTAGCACCTTGAACAGGTCTATTTAATTGCCGTCTTGCAACTAAAATAATTTGTCTAAATAATCTTACAGCGGTCGCACATAATTGATTAATATTTGCAATCAATTCTTCTGCTATTTGTGTTTGAATTTGTATATTTTGATATCCTAATGCTTCTACTTGTGTACGATAAGTATTTATGAATGTTATTCTATTGGATATATCCTCTAAAGTTTGTAAAATTGTTATTTTATCATTTGGAGAAAATGTTGATTGGGTATCAGTATTAGCTAAAACAAGTCCCTTTGCTATTAGTTCTTTATTATCTTTTACAAAATTTTTATAAGCGTCTATTTGAGCACGCGCCGCGGGGGTGACTGTGTTATTAAATCTATCTGAACATCTAATATTATCGTATGCTTTTATTGTTTTATCTAACCAAAATAAAGCAAACCTTTCATCTACTAATTCAGATTGCCATGTAGACATTTATTATTATTTATAATTAATAATTTATTAAAATTACTTAAAGAATTATTTTATAAATAAAGTGGAAAGTAATGTAAATATGCTGGTTTAGCTCAGTTGGTTAGAGCGTTGGTCTTATGAGCCGAAAGTCGCGGGTTCGAGCCCCGCAATCAGCATATTTAGATTACTTTGTTTTTTTAAATTCAGTAGATTTAATAAATGTAAAAAAAAATAAATAAATAAATAATAAATGTCTGACGGTTCTAAAACCAAGGAAGGAGTTGTATCAGGTTGGTGGAAAGAATTTATTGACCATGAAACAAAACTTTTAGGAGGAATACCTGAAGTTATTTTTGGAACCTTAGTAGCTGGGAATATATTACAATTTATAAATAAAGATTTTAAAGAAAATTTTAGAGCTCCATGGGTTGTTTTTTTTGTATTTTATTTAATATTTAGCAAATTGTACCCAGGAAAAGAGTTAGACTCTAACTCAAGATGGGTATGGCCATTAATTGATGCAATATTAGCATTTATTTTATTATATACACTAAGATTTGTAACTGATGCAATATATGAAGATGATGTTGAAGAGCAATTAGAATTTACTCTTTTTAAAAGTAAATTTAAAATACCCGTAGGCATTAGAGATATTTCTATACAAATATTTTTAATTTTAATGACAATTATAGTTCTTTTAAAAAAATTTATTAGAAAAAATTAATAAGTAATATCAAATAAAGTTTGTTCATTATTATCTAATACACAAACACCAATTCCTGTAGCAGCATCGATTCCTTTACATTTAGCTGTTATTTGTGAACAATCAGAATTCGTTTTACATAATTGCTTTTGACCTACGTGGGGATATTTATCAAATGTATATAATTGATTTTGAAATGTTAAAGGTTGACTACTTAATTCGGCAGAAATATCTTGTTGTAATTTTTCAGACTTACTCAATGGTTTACTCATGTATTCATCGGGATTAATTATCTTTTTGCTATTAAATTTTATAGGTAGTGAATTTATTGATTTAAAATGGTCGATTCTAAATAAACTGATTAGGAATAATAACATTATTAAAATTAAAAAAATGCATAAGAAATTACTCATATCTTCTTTATATAAAACTAATTATTTATTTTTTGAAATTTAAATGAAAAATATAAAAAACTAATTAACATTTCATCAAAGGTCATTTTTATATTACTCTGACAATAATTTTTTTTATATATATCATAAAAACTTTCAATTTCAATTAATTCTAAATCATAATTTCTTGCTGTTTCTATTAATTTATCTTTTTTTAAGATAAATTCATTATTTAATTGTTCATATTCTTTTTGCATTTGACTATAAATTATTGGTCTTATTTGAGAACGCCCGCCTCCTTTACCGCCGCTTGCACGACCACGACCACCACCTTTGCCCGCGCTTCCGCGACGCTGGTCATATACATTTCTATTTTGTGTTTTAATATTGAATGAATAACTAAGCTGTGCTTCTTCATTTAATTCTAATTTCAATAAATTCGTATTAATTATATTTCCATTTTTTTGAAAAATATTTAATAATTTATCACCATCAACAGCTGTGCCAAAAAATATTCCACCTTTAATTAAATGTTCTGAGACAAAACTTAATAATTTATCTAAATCGTCATACTTTGCGAAATAATTTATAGCAAATTGTATAGATATATAGTTAAATTTATTATTAAGTTTTTCTTGATTTTCAAGTAAATCTCTTTGGATGGATTCAAATTTAAATTTTAATATTTTTTTGCGTCTTAGGAGTTCACTATATCTATTTTGTGCTTCTTTTAAAGATTCTTCTGATATATCTAATCCAAATACATACTCTAAATTTAAATTTTCACATAATTTAACCCATCTATTTAAATCACCACCTCTTCCAACAGCAATCTCTAAAAGTCTTTTTGGCTGAACTTGTGAAAAAAATTTATTGGAAAAAACTTCTGTATACAAACTATCTTTAACAACAACATTATGAAAATTTCTTAAATTAATTGCACATGTTTCAATTGTTTGTATTGGTAATTTTATATATATAGAACTAAGGTCTCCATTATTTAATATACAATTTACTATATCTGACATTCCTTTATTTGTTTTAATATATTCAATATTGTCTTCAATTAATTTATACATTTCATTATTTTTTTGATTTTGCATTACTAATATATAATATAATTTGTAAATTATTTTACAAAATTTAAATAAGATAAAGATTAATTATTAATTCTGAAGGAATAGAAAAAGATGTATCAAAGATTATGTCATTGTAATGAAAAAGCTTTTTGTATTCATAAAACTTGTTATAATGATAAATTAGATAAATTTGAAAAACGTTTAATTTTTTATTGTGGGAGACCTAGTAAAAAATCAGAATTTTACAATATGAAAAAAAAACCTTGTGAATTCTACATTGATGAAATTGAAGTTTCAAATTTTACTGCAGCTAATAGACTTCCATTGGTAGAAAAACCACATGGCCGTGCTGTCCGTACGGGCCGTACGGGCAAAAAAAAATTGATTTCTAATAAAAATACAATTAATTATTATAAATTATTGATTAATCATCTAAAATTTTATTTTGTAAATACAAGTAATTATATATCATATTTAAATTTTTATCTTAACAAATGTGAATTCGACTATCATTATCCTGAAAAAGAATCTTATGAAGAGTTAATATTTAGAATACAAAACAAAATATATAAAAAAAATAAAAATATTATTTATGTGAATTCTGAAGCGCAAAAATGTAAAATAGTTGGTGAAGAAAATAATAATTTTAATAGAGAGAGAGAATTTTTAAAATTATGTAAATATAAAGATTATTTACAATCTGCGTATAAAATAAAACCAACTCCACTAAAATTAAAACTTTTAAATATGATTGAAAATATTTCTATTGAAGATTATAATACTGATTATACCAAAAAAATAAATTTTAATTGGACAAAACATACTGATATTAATTATTTTTTGACTAGACCTGTTTTGAAACGTAATTTTGGTAAAAAATTAAAGAAGAAGAAAAGGAAATATAGAAAACAACAAATTATTGCAGATTCAGATTCAGAATCACAACATTCAGAAGATGAAAAATCTGATTCTGATTCTGACAGTTCAGATAAAGGTGAAAAAGATGGATTTGATTTAGAACAAGATGAAATGAGTGAAGTTGAAGATGATAGTGATTCTTCGGGGGATTTTAGTGATTAAATATATTTATATATATTAAAATGTTTTTAAAAACTATTGTTGATAACTTAGAAAATTTAGATGATGATAATAAAAAAAAAATTTATGATTTTACTAATAAATTTATTAATCCAATTAAAATTTATTTAATTGCATTATTATTTTTATTATTATGTATTTTTAGTATAAATATTTTGATGTATTTATTTTTATTAAATAATAAAAATATAAAGAAAACTACTTAAAAAAATTTAATTATTCTTAGATAAATGGATAATTTTAAATTAGAAATTAAACAATTTGATATAATAGATAAACAAATAAAAGAAGTAAATACTCAAATTAAACCGTTACAAGATAAATTAAAATTATTAAAAGGTAAAAAAAAAGAATTAGAAACTACTTGTTGTAGTTATATGAATCAAAATGAAATAGGCGAATGTAAATTACAAGATGGTGCATTAATATTTAAAGAAACAAAAAATGTTGTTCCATTAACAAAAAATGCAATAAAAGATAATATTATTAAATTTTGTCAAACAGAAATAAAATCAGATGAATTTAAAAAAAAATCAGAAACTGAAAAAGCTGAGGCTATTTTTTCTTTTATTTATGAAAATAGAGAATATAAAGATAATATGGTTTTGAAAAAAATTGAATAAACTAATCTAAAATAAAATCATCTGATGAATAATCTAATATTTCGGAATTTATTGGAGTAGAACCAATTGATGGTGAATTTTTACTAATTATTTTTAGGAAACTTTTTAAATTAAGAGATTGTATGTGATAGAAATTTTCATCTTCACTATCATCTTTTAATTTAAACAATCCAAATTCTCCATAAATTTTATCATTAATAAATGGAATTTTAGCTAAATTTTCCTCTTCAGTTTTATTATTAGGAATAGATGAAAAATATAAATATTTAACTGAATTATGCGTATATATTTTTATAGATGCCTTAGCAACAGAAGATTTTTCAGGACCATTAGGACCAGTAAAAATTAAATTTAATGTTTCATCTACATTTGTTTTTGATATTTTTCGTGTAATTGTTTGTTCTTTCATGTCGCCATCAATAGTAAAAAATAAATATTTTTTCATTATTAATAAACATTTTAGATTCTTTTAAATATATTTAAGAATAAAACTAATTATAAATATTCCTAAACTTATAAATACAAATTCATAAGTATAGAATTTTTTAATCATATATCCACCCTCCTCGTCCTCATAATATCCTTGTTTTTTATAATAATTTTTTACGCCTTCTCCTGATATAACTAATATCTTAGAATATCCATTTAATATTGAAATTAATTCAGTTCTTTTTAATAATTTTTTACCTATACCTTTATGTTGGGAACGTTGTTTCATTTCGCTTTTATCTCCAACTGCTGTATTGCTACCATATACATGTAATTCTCTTATAAGTGCGGTTTTATTATTATTAAAACAGGTAAAAATATTATTTTGTTTTTTTGGAAATCTTAACCTAATAAATCCAAATAATGCTTTTTTATCATAAGATTCATAACTTATAAAATAATCATTTTCTGAATATTTTTCAACAAATATTTTTGCGGATTTTTCATAATATTCTGGATGTCTTTCAATTTCTCTACTTCTTATTTCTTTTGATTCTACTAATTTTTGTCTTAGATTTGTTGTTTTATTACCTGCTTGAATATAGACTCCTGGAATATCTCTTATTACTCTTGGAAGTCTAATCCATTCAGGACAGGTTTCTAACCCATAATCCATTACTTCTTTTAGAATATCGTCTTCATATGGTTTCCATTTTCCTTCATTATACCATTTTTCTATTTTTGTCCAAGGTACAACTTGACAGGGATATATTTTTATTTGGTCTGGTTGTAAAATTTTATATGTGTATTTGAACATTTCTTTATCTAATTCTGGAGTTGAATATGGTAAATCAGGCATTAGATGAATATCAATTTTAAAACATAAATCTTTTAACTTTTCCATACATTCTAATGCACATTCTACATTATGTCCACGATTTATTTTTTTTAAGATATGATTATGAGTAGTTTGAACTCCTAATTGAATACGAGTTACACCACATCTTCTAAAATGTTTTATCCAATCTGAATCAATTGCATCCGGTCTTGTTTCAATACAATTACCTATTATATGAACTTTAGCATTTCTATTTTCATAAACTTCTTCATCTAATGATTTTTTTACTCTCTTTCCTTGAAGAGGTTCAAAATACGTATTAGCTGCGTAATAAATATCTCTATTATATTCTTCTAAATATTTTATGGGATATTCAGTATATGTCCCTCCTTCTAAAATTATTTCTAATTTATCAATTGTATGTCCATTCATATTTAATGTATCAAGTCTATCAATCATTTGTTCATAAGCTTTGAAATCATTTCTATTTGCTCGTCTTACAGCTGGTTCATGATATAAATAACTTCTAGGCTGAGCTTGAAAATTATTTCCTTTATGTGCTGGTTCATTAGGACAATAAAAACAATCATGTTTACAAGAAAATGATTGTCCATGAGGATAGGGACTCATAACAAGAGTTATTGATAAAATACCAGATTCACTTCTTGCAGGTCTTTTAACTATTAATTTTTCTAATTGTAAATTTTTCTCAATTTTATTAAATTCAATCATTTGTCTATAAATCATAATTAGATGTGATTTTTTAATACCAAATTTATATTGTCTACATAATCTATGATAAAATATCGAAAATTCTTTTTTAATATTTCCTATATTATTTTTAGAATCTTTACAAAAATCATTTAGTTCATAAATAATTTTTGTAATTTTTTCTATTTCTTCTTCATTTAAATTTTTTATTTTTTTTTCAGGAAGCACAAATTCCTCTAAATCTTTTAAAATTGTATCCATTTTTAATTTTATTTTCAATTTTATTTTTAAGTATTTAAAAATTTGTAATAAAAATAAATGACATTTTTAAATTTATACAAAAATAGAGAATTAGGTGATAAAAAATTACAAAAATATTTAAAATTATATTCAAATTATGAATTTTGTCAAAATGTACATAGATTTGAGGATTACGAAACTTATGAAGTTACAAATTTAGGATATACTCCAACTTTCGGCCCTCATAGTTTTTGTAGATTTTGTAATAAAGCAGAACCATTAAATTTTAGTGAATGGTTTAGTCGCCAAAGGCTATAAAATAAAAATTTTAATTAATAATTACAAATTTTTTAATAATTTTGGAACTTTATTTATAAAGAAATAACGTTTATGAATATATTTTGGTTATCATTTAATCCATATTTATGTGCAAAATGGCATAATGATAAACATGTTGTTAAAATGATTTTAGAATATGCACAAATGTTATGTACAGCCCATAGATTATGTTCAGATAATGTTGATGATATAATTTATAAAAAAGCTTTTTGGAATCATCCATGTGCAATTTGGGCTAGAGAAACAACAGGAAATTATAAATATTTGTATATATTATTCAGACAATTGTGTTTTGAATATACTCATAGATATAATAAAATACATACTTGTGAAAAAAAATTAATCGAACCATTAAATTATATTCCAGAAAAAATTCCGGAAGGAAATATTACTACATTTCCACAAGCTATGTTTGATGATGTTAAACATAAAAATCCAATTATAGCATATAGACAATATTATTTAAAATATAAAATTAGTTTTTGTAAATATACTAATAGAGAAAAACCTTACTGGTTACCGTAAATAAAATTACAAAAAAAAATTTTACTTAAAAAAATATTTTAATAATAATTAAAATAAATTATAATAATATCCATGTCTGATTTTGAAGATAATCGTATTTGGGCAAATGATATTTCTGAAAAATTAGAACACATTAATGTAGAAGAAATTATAATATATTTTCAACAATTAGAATCAAAATGGAAATTAGAAGAAAAGGTTGAAAATAATTTTTTAAATATTTCAAAAAATTTTAATATTAGTTGTCTCAATGATATTGATGCAAATTTTATTGAGACAGAAAAAAACAAAATTATTTGGGAAATTACTGGAGTTTATAATAAATTTAAAAATTTAATTGATTTATATTCTGATGATTATAATCATTATTTTCTTCGGTGGGAAAAATTATTTGAAACAATTTATTATTCAGAGAGAATTATTAGAACATTTTATTTATTAGATAGAATAAAAGAAGATAAATATAATTATTCATTAAATGAAGATAGTTCTGGTTTATATAAATTTGTACCAATAAATTATGAAAAAAATACTAGTTATCAAAATTTACTTTTATTTATTTTACAAGATTTATCAGAAAATGATTTTGCAAAATATAATGATTCATTATATAGAAAAATTTATTCAACTGAAGGATATGAAACTTTTGCATGGGAACCATATATGAAAATTAAAAATTATATAATGAATAAATGTAAAAAAAATATGAAATTTGACCAATGGAAAAATATGACAGATAAAGCTGGTAATTTAAAACAAGCTGTAGAATATTTATTAGAATGTCCTGATGAAGAATTATTACAATTAGAAAAAGATAGACATATTTTTTCATTTAAAAATGGGGTTTTCATTACTAAAATTAATAAAGGTGATGATAAAAATCCACATTGGGGTACATTATTTGTACCATATAATCAAAAAAGTGAATATTTAAATTCAAAAACAGTTGCAAGTAGATATTTTGATTTAGATTTTAATGATTTTCCTAATATAAATGAAGATAATTGGTTTGATATTTTAGATAAATGTCCTAATTTTAAAAAAATTTTAGATTATCAAGAATTTCCAAAAGAAGTTCAATTTTGGCTATGTATTTTTATTGGAAAAATGGGTTATGATATTGGAGAAATGGAAAATTGGCAAGCTATTATGTATTTATTAGGAATGGGTGGTGCCGGTAAAAGTACTATTTTAACAAAAATTATTCAAAAATTTTATGAAGAAGATGATGTTGGTATTATTCCTAATAATGTTGAAAAACAATATGGACTAAAACCTCACATTAATAAAAAAGTTGTTTTAGCACCTGAAATGCAAAGCGATTGTAAATTAGAACAAACTGATTGGCAGCTTATTGTTGAAGGGGGTAAAAATTCATTTGCACAAAAATATAAAGATGCAGAATCTGAATATTGGAGAGTACCAATGGCAATGGCTGGTAATCAACTTATTGGATATAAAAATCCTAGTGAACAAGTAAGTAGAAGAACCGTTGTTTGGAATTTTTGGAAAAAAGTTACAGATGTTGATACACATTTAGATAAAAAATTAGATGATGAAATTCCTAATATTATGAAATTATGTATTAGTGGTTATCTATGGGCGGTAAATAAATATGGTGATAAAGGAATTTGGAAAATTTTACCTGAATATTTTCATGAAAAGAAAGATGAAATGGAACAAACTACTAATACTTTACAACATTTCTTAAAATCTGGAAAAGTGCACTTAGACAAATCTAAATATATCCCTGAAAAAATATTCAAACAAGCATTTAATGACCATTGTCGTGAAAATAATTTAAGAAAAGAATCTTGGTCAACCGATTTTTATGCTAATACATTTTCTAATAATAATATTAGTGTTAGAAAAAATTTAAGACGTAAATATCCACCAAAAATTGGTGAAACAGTTTCTGGAACTTTTTATATTGGTGTTGATGTTGTTTTTGAGGATAATTCTGATGATGAGTCTCCTGAATAAATTATTCGTCTAAATTATAAAATTTAATTACTATTATATATTAAATAATGACAAAATCTAGTAAATCTTCAAAACATTCTACTTCAATATCTGAATTACCTGATTTACAACCGTCTTCATCTTCCACTTTAGATAATGGTGCGGCTGCGCATTCATTAAAAGAATCAAAGACAACTACTAGTTTAGTAAAAAAAAATCCTATTAATCCTGGTAGTATTTTAATTACAATATTTCCAGTTATTGTTTCTTTATCTGCTATTGCTATTGCATATTTAATTTTTCAAAAATTAAAAAAGAAAGATTCTGAATTAAAAAAATTAGATAAAAAATTAGTTGATTTAGTTAAATCTAATGAATCTTTTACTGAAAAATTATCAAAAACTGACTCTCTTGAATTAGAAGATTATATTAAAGCACAATCAGAGTTTAATGTAAATGTTGGTAAAAAAGTTAATATTTTAGATGGTGGATTAGGCGAATTAAATGCTACACTTAAATCACTTCATGAAAAACTTGCTGACCGCACTGCGGCCGCCCCCACTGTGCCAAAGCCTTCCCCTCCTTCGTCGGTTATTAACATCGTACCATCCGCTGGACCCCCCCTTAAACAACCCACTCAAAGAGAACCTTTACCCACTAGTATTAACACTAGTCATCCGATTAATAATGCTCATGATGTAACTAGACCAAAAGCTACTGTAAATAAAAAAGAACTAGTAAATAATCAAGAAAATTTTATTCCACAAAAAAATCAAAAAAAAGTCGTAACTCTTGAAGAATCTGTTGTTGTAGAAGATGATGATTCAGATGAAGAAATTGAAGTCTAATTATACACTTTACCGTAGGTTAACACCGCCCCGCTGGTCGCCTTTGGCGACGGAAAAAAAATAATAATTATTTTATTTTTTAATTTTAAAAGAATTAAGAATTAAAAAATAAAATAAATATTATAAATAATAAATGTCTTTAACTTCTAAATATTCATCTATTTTGGAGGACGATACTGAATTCGCCGATAACAAAAAAAATTTTTCTACTTTACATTCTGCTGCTAAAGGACCATTAAATCCTAATGTACCCGTCTATAATAAATCTCATACTATTACAGTTGGCGGTAAACCCGTTAATGCTTTCGACCAATTTTGGCAATTTAAACAAAATGCTGGTTCTATTTTTACAGATTGGAATTCAGCCGGTGTAAATCAAAATTATGAAGATATGGCCGTCAAAAATTTACCTTTATCTGGTATGAACAAAAAAACACCACAACTTGTTCTATCTAATACCAATAATGTTAGAAATAATATGCAAAATTATTCTGACCTATTTGAACAACAGACACATGAATTAAATAATTTGGCTTTCAAAAAAGGTTTATCATATGAATCAGCTGGAACAAGTCCATATCGTATGGTTGGTGGTAGACAACAATTACAACCAAACGTTATGAATAAATTTAATGGAGATAAATATTCTACTATGATGGGCGCTACAAGAGTAGATTTACCTCCAAATTATGCTTACACAAGCACATTTACCTGGCAAAATGTAAACCCTATTGTTATTCAACCAAAAACAATAGACGGTAATTTTAATCAAGCACTCAAAACCGGTTTATTAAATCTTAATCTACTAAAAATGATTGGTGAACCATGTCTTACTAAAAATTATAATATTACTCCTCCCGGTATGACACAACCCGCTGATGTTTATTCACATATACAAGGAAATCC
>Ga0307488_10003675_pt1 | contig 12793 bp, 8 predicted proteins | sample SB02metaG_FD_202248 | JGI IMG/M metagenome (GOLD analysis project Ga0307488, IMG submission 202248) | Sea-ice brine microbial communities from Beaufort Sea near Barrow, Alaska, United States - SB 0.2 | ecosystem: Environmental > Aquatic > Marine > Coastal | place: USA: Alaska | collected 2017-05-06
TCGACCAGCAGTTGCTGGAGGCGATCGGCAAACACGCCGAAGTAATCCGCCGAAATGTGGCCCTGGCCGACACCGCCGATGTAGTGAAGCCAGTAGTTCGCCAGCAGCGCAATCGGCCGGCCTTCAACCGACTCGACGGAGAGCACGTAGACCTTCGGATTAACCGGACCAGCGGGTTTGTCGAGCACATCCAGAAATCGTCCCGGGTTCGTGGCTGCCATTTCTTCCTTCCCATACGGACTTGTCACGGTCTGGCCGTTTTTCAGCAGCCAGCGACGGTTGAAGACATGTTGCGGAACTTCGCCCACGCCCCAGCCGATGCGCGCGGGCTCCAGATTCGCGATGGCGCGCTGCACGCCGTCGGCAATGCGGCGGATGACGAACTTCTGGTAGTCGTCGAGCGGTTCATCGAGTTCGAGATAGCTTGTACCGCGTAAACTCGGCGCGGAGTGCGTGTGAGTCGCTGCAATGAGGACGTTTTCCGGCGGCAGGCCAGAGGTCTGCTGGATGAGTTCCTTGGTTGGGCCGTGGATTTCAGTGGGGAACTTGACGTTGTCGATCATGACGATGGCCAGCTTCGTTTCGCCGTCGTCGAGAACGAGGCAACGCGCGTGCAGTTCGTCGTGGATGTGCTCCGAGCCACGTGGACTGAATCCGCCGATGAGGTCGGTTCCGAGAAACGGCGTGATGTTGCTCGTCGCGGCGCCAGCGCGAAAGGTTTTGGGCTTGTCAGGCTCCAATGCGGCGGCATTTGCCACGAAGAGAAGTCCAGCTAGAAGTGCGAGGGCTGTTTTCATTTTGATCAAGGTGTTAGTCTTCATTTCCGGATTTCTCTACCACGTGCAGGATTTCGCCACGATCGTCGCGAAACTCGATTCGCAGCGAACGGTCCTCGCGACTTTGCACATGGAGAAACCCGCCCGTCGGTTCGGCGTATTTGAAGGGTTGTTTGATACGGGCATCAGGATCGGTGCTGCGGGGATCACCCGGAGCGTGGCCGAGGATCGAGTTCTCGTCATTCAAGGCGCCACAACCAAATTCCTCAACGCCGCTGGGATGGATGCTGTGGAACTGCCAGTGGCGGTCGCCGCAGACGGTGAAGAAGCCGCTGATGTTGTTTTCTTTCAGCCAGGCGAAGAAGGCGTTGGCCTCGTGCTGGAAGCCGCCGAGGTTGGCGTGGCTGTCTTTTTTGCTGGCGCCGTCAGGGCCGACCATCGGGGTGGGGGAGATGAGAATCTTCCATGTGGCATCGCTTTCGCGAAGGGTGCGCTGGAGCCATTCGCGCTGGGTTTTGCCCCAAAGGGATTTGTCAGGACCATCGGGCATCTGGTTCGGCGAACGGTGGTCGCGGCCTTCGGTTAGCCAGATCTGCAAGTGCTTGCTGACGCGATGGGTGCGGTAGGTCGGCGTGTCGCGGTCGCCAGCGGGGGCGATCGGCAGCTGCTCGCGAAAGAGGTCAATGCCAGTGCCAGCGGCGGGGAGTTTGGCCCCGGTGAGATCGGCGTCGTCAAAACGAAAATCGTGGTCGTCCTTGGACCAGAAAGCGGGCGTGCGACCAAAAAATTCGACGAGGCGCGGGAAGCGAAATTGTTCGTGCCATTTTTTACGAAGGTCCGGAAGCGCCGTGGCTGCTGGCTGGTCTTTCGTTCGAGGCCAGTCGTAGTAGACGATGTCACCCGTGCCGACGAAGAAATCCGGCTTCAAGTCGTTCATCGCGGCAAAGGCGGGAAAGCCGAGGCGCCTATCCTCGTCGGTGGTCGCGATCGGCAGTTTATTGGCGGAGGTTCCGTCGATGAAGCGTTCGTAGATCATGCAGCTGCCCACGCAGAAACTGACATCGGCATTTGCCCCGGAGCCCGGCAGCGTGCGGAAACTTCGCATCGGACCTTGCTGCGCGGATTCGCGATCTCTACCTGCGACGACGCGGTATTGATAAAGCTTTCCCGGCGCGAGATTTTTGACTTTTGCGCGGACGATATAGTCATTCTCCGGCTTGGCTTCGGCCCAGCTCGTACTGTGCTTGTCCTCACTGGGAAATTCAAATCGCACCACGCCCGCGACGCCTTCGACATCGCCATCAGGATTGAGTCCAGGTGTCGCCGTGAGCCGCGTCTGGAGCAAGGCAGTCGTTGGAGTGACCTCGCCAACCAACTCGCCCTGGGCCTGAAAAACACGGTCATTGATATAATCACGAGACTTCGCTGCCACCTCCGCCGTCTCCGAATCGCCGTGATGAAAATAGATTCGGTGTCTCAGCTTCAGGCTATCGTTGGCCGAAATGGTATAGTCGCCGCCGCGTGAATTACAGGCCGGGCATTGGTCGCCGTGAGGTCGACACGAGATCCCTTTTGCCTTCTGAAATTTTGGGTCAAAGTGATCGGTCCCGAACCGGTTCGCCGCGAGCAATCCGTAGGTTCTCGAGTGCCAGTGCGTTGGATACCGCAGGTTCGACGGATGGTCGAACATCGCGATCCCGACCGTTTTGCCGATCGCGTCGGGGCCGATGTAGTCGACCCACTCGGCACGTTTGCTCCAGGTGACAGCGTCCCGGTCGCCACGACTGTTCAGTAGCGACCCTTTCAGTTTCGCTCCGCCCGCCTTGTCACTTTCCGCTACCCTCATCGTCCCCGCGACGCGCACGAACAGGCCGCCGTCTTTCATGTCACCAAACGTCACCGGTTTTGCTCCCGCGTGAAGTTCGACATCGTAATCCATCAGCACCTGCCGGTTTTTGAGTGGAGTAAAAGCGATCCGCATTCGTTCTCGCAAGACAAGTTTTTCCCCGTCGAGCCAACGACACCAGGCGATGAATTCTCCGGTCTCGCCGGAGCGGATGGACTCGATTTTTTCCAATTCGATACTCGCGGTATGCTTACCTTCCTTTCCTGGTCCCCAATACCAAAAATTGACACCGTTCACGTCACTGTGCGCAAAACGAAGCGAACGATGATGGGGATGATCCTGGCTTTCATGCTCAACGCCTTCCTTCATCGGATAGTTCCGCGTGATGTTCTCTCCATTGGGTCCCACCAGCGGATAAAAGTACGGAGCGAACCAGTCTTTATACCGCCATTCGGTGAAAAGTTTCCCATCGATCTCGACGCGGATGCGATCCTCAAGCTCGGAGACTTGGACATCGGCGAGCGCGGCGGTGCAGGTTGCGAGGTAGGCGATGAATAAGGCGGCTTTTGTCATGGTTTAATGTGTGTAATGCTGGTTCAATTTTGATCAAGGTCCGGATCTTTAAGCCGCCACCACGCGCCTTCGACCCAGAAGAACGTGCTGTAGTAGAGCCGCGAATAATCGTACCGCGCGATGACGCGATGGATGGCCGGGATGTGAGGACGGACGACTTCCGGGTCGGGGCAGAGCGTCACGATCCACGCGGCGGGAGCTGGCTCGCGGACGAAGGCTGTTTCGCGATCACGCTGCGGCGAAGCCTTTCGGAACGCCCGCAGTTGCTGGTCGGCGACCTGCTGGGTGTCTTTCTGCGTGGCCTGTTCGCGCCAGTAAGGGAGCAACGCGGAGCGCCAGTCGGGATCGAACGCGGCCGTCTCCGCCGGATCATATTTAAGGGCAAGGTCGAGACTTTTGGCGGCGAGCTCGGCGCTGGCGGACAGCCCTCGCGCGAAGGCGGCCTTCACTTTCGGATCGTCTTCCATCTCCCATAAGCCGCGCAGGCCACCCACCGACGACGCGCTAGTCCAGTTGTGCCGCGTTGAATACCAGTAGCGCATGCCGCGCTCGGCAATTTCCAGCCGACTGAGGTTCTCTTTGCCTCCGCGTTCGCTGAGCGCTTTGCGGTATCGCTTTTCCCAATCCGAATCTCCCGTGACCGCAAGCATCGCGCGCAGGACAAAGAGTTTGCGCGCCGTGTCGTCGAACTCGTAACCGAGGAAGCTGCCCCGCGTCCCGAAGGGCGCCTCAGCTGGTATCCGCCAAATGTGTTTGAGCAGCGCCGCGGTGGTTGTCTCGAAGCGCTGCCGGATGCGGTTGCGCTCCTCGTCGGTGGCAAGATCGGATTGATGAAATCGCCACAGGCCCAGGAACCACGGAAACGTCTGGTCGTCCGAGCCCATCGCGAAATGCGAACGGCCGTCCGTTGAAACCCCGCGCCCGACAAAGCCAGGCACGTCGCTGATGGAGTTGAGCAGGAACAGTCCTTTCATCAGGCGGCGCGCTTTGGCCGCGTCGGCATCGTCCCTGGTGTGTTCCCAACGGTTCACCATCATTTCCAGATAGGAACCCGTGAACATCGCGCCGTTCTCAATCGGCGACCACCAACCCAACGCGTTTGGCTTTCCCGCACGGCACTCCTCGGGTGTCGGCAGGTCTACCGATCCATCGAGATCGGTGAAGTCGAGCATCACGCCGTGTTTGTCAATGAATCGGCTCCAGATTTCGGCGTGCGCTTGCTCCCCGCGCGACTCGCCATTTTCGACAAGGAACGAATCGGCGCCGTCAGCAGTTGCTGGAGCGATGGTCAGCAAGATGAACCAGAGAAGGTGTATTTTCATGAAGGCGGCTTTTGTCATGGTTTAATGCCTGTTCAATTTTCATCGAGGTCCTGTTCTGAGCAAGCTCAGGGTTTCACCTGGGCATCAGCTTGCTCGATGGGCAGACGCGCCACTTTACTGCGCAGCCGGTTTTGCCAATCACGGGCTCGCCAGCGACTGGCATTGAAACAATGTCAGAGGCTGCGATCAAGTGAATCAGCCAATTCATGCAGTTGGAAGGTCAAGTCGTTGGTTCAGTTCTCGCAATCGTTTGGACAGCGCTCCATCGTCCACCGCCTGCACGGTTGTCTTCTGTTTGAGCGCAAGCGACGCCGCAACGCCCGCGGACTCGCCGAGAATCATCCAGACTGGCCCCATCCGAACCGAAGTCATCGCGATATGACTTGCCGAAGCGCAGACGGGAACCAGCAGATTCGTGCATTCGTCCTTGCGGGGCCGGATCGCCGAATACGGAATGCGATAGATCCCGTTGTGCGGCCCCGGTAAATATAATATCGAAAACTCGCCGCCGCTCAGCGCGCCTTCTTCATAGAAAAAGGAAACCCGGTGGGCGTGGGTTCTTCCGATAGGTGCCGACAGCGGAATCCGACAGAACGGCGTCGTGTCAGGCTTCGTTAGCGAGTTCGAATCGAGATAGACCCGGCCCCGCCAATCGCCGCGGACCTGCATCGCATCGAAGCCGCCCTCCGGGAGCGTCACATGAAGGCCGTTATTTCCGTTGAACCGCCGGTAGTTCACTGCCGGAGTTCCGCCGCCGGAGCTGCTCCATTCTCCGATGGCATGGTTGTTATAGCGCGTGTCCTCGCGCCCATCGATCGGTGAATGCGTGAGGCCGCGCACGACGCGACAGTCTGTCGGCAGAATCTGCCGGATCAGCAGCTGCTGGCCCTCTTCAAGCTCAACCGGGTTGTCCGCGAAGGCGACGTGACCGCATAGTAAAATCAGAATTCCAAAACAGCGGTTCATCGCAGAAGATCGGACACTATGAAGACGATTACGTCAATATCGGCGGTCACCCAGAGTTTCCCATCACGCCCGACCAGCCCCGGATCGACGTGCCATACGCCCATGTCATGTTGCGGCCCGTCGCGATTAGCTGGCCATCGCTGCCGCGGCGATCTTGGCGAAATCTCTGCTGCCTATAGACACTGCGGCGTGATCCGCACATGGAAAGCGCGATTCAACTCGCCCTTGCATTCGCCGGCGCGGAGTAGTCCTTCGCCGCAGGTCACCCTGCTTTCGTTCTCGCTGATGCGGCAGACGCCGGAGTTGCCGAGCGTGGCGTGGTTCTCCGGAATCAACACGAGCTTGCTCGATCGAATAACACGCAGGGTTGAATCAGCTTATCACCCTTTTTGATGTTCGCCTTTCACAAGGCCAGCAATTTCGGAAGATTCCCCGTGCTATTGCCGAACTGTTCCAGTGGAACATCAGCCTGCTGCAAAAGAGTCAACCACAGGTTACCGAGCGGAGTGTCTTCCTCTGGTAGCACCACAGAACGTCCATGCTTGATGCCCTTTGCGCCCTTGCCGGTGATGATCGCCGGCACATCCTTAATCGTATGACCGTGACGCAGGTTGGTGCCCCAACTGAGGATGGTGTTGTCGAACAAAGCCGAGCCGTCCGCTTCCTTCGTTCGCTTCAAAATATCGATAAATTTCGCCAGCATCTCGGTGGATTTTTTATCACGAAGTCTTGAGGCGTCAGTCCGGGCCGGGGAGCCGCTGTAGTGACTAAGCGCATGAGGATCGTAATTCATTCCCATACTTTTCAATACGGAGGCAACCGGTTGACGATAAGAAACGACGGAAGTTTGATCGGTCTGCAGAGCAAGTGCAATCAACTCGTAGGTGAGTAAAATCTCCGCTTCCCCTTCGGTGCCCTCAATCGGTTTTTTGCGATCGGTTTTCGGTTTCGGCCGATCAGCCCATTGCGCATCTTTTGTGAGACCGGTTTCAATTTCACGAATCGATTGAAAATATTCGTCAAGCTTGTCTTTATCCAGGGCACTGACACGACCATTCAATGCCTTGGCATCCGAGTGAACCGTGTCGAGGATGCTGCGCTGCTTTAACAGACGCGCTTCACGTTCTTCGGGCGTTTCTTTCAGCTGACCAAAGAGTCGCGCATAAAGCTCCAACGGACCACGAGTTCCCGATATCGGCTTGCCGGCTTTGTTCCAGGCTAATGACAAACCCTGCCCATGACCACCGGGATTTTGCTCTTTACTGGCGAGAACGAGTGAATTGTAACGCATGTTCTTGCCGAGATGCTCACCTGCCAGGATGTCGCAGGAAATGGAATTGTGGAAACGTTTGCCAGCAGTGCCTCGCACGTTAGCGCCAGTCAGGTAGGAAGTACTTCCGGCATGGGGATCAGCTAAACCGATATTGGTAAGATTTTTGATAAAGGTGATGTCCTGTTTGTGACGTTCGAGTGGAGACATGCCTTCCGTCAACTTGTCGAGCACCCCTGCTTCAGTGGGGTAAAAACTGTCTTCAGTAAATCCGTACCCAACTCCGCAAAAAATAAGGCGCTTTCGTGGTTTAGCAGATGCCGCCTGAGCCAGACCGGAAAAGCTTTCCAACCATGGAAGCGCCAATACCGTGCTTCCGGACAAGAGAAAAGTTCGGCGTGAATTCCGTGAGATATTCATGGGATTATTTTTTGCTCTGAAAGGCCTGACTCTGCACAAAGTTGTGAATCAATGATTTGGCGCGGTATTGATTGTCGATGAGTTGCTTGGTCAGCTTGTCAATTTCATCCTGATCAGAGAACTCGATGTTACGCCCGAGACCGTAGCTCATGATGCCTTCTACAAGAGATTCTGCGAGCTTATCCTTGTGCTTCATGAGCAGTGTTTTGAAACCCTCGAAGTCCTGGTAAACTTCTCCATCAGGCAAAGTGCCGCCTGGTTCGATCGGTTCTTCTTTATCGCCTACCTTCGCATTTTCCCGCCACAAGCCGATGGCATCAAATTTCTCCAGCCCATAACCGATAGGGTCTATTTTTCGATGACAGGATGCGCACTGAGGTTTCGCCTGGTGCAATTGGATGATCTCTTTCACAGGCAGTGGCTTTTTCGAAGCATCACTCAATTCCGGCACATTCGGCGGCGGATCTGCCGGTGGGTCGTGAAGGAATTTTTGCAGAACCAGTGTTCCGCGAATGATTGGGGAAGTACGGTCTCCAGTGGAACCCATGGTCATGAAGGCAGTCGTACCCAGCAGACCTCCACGTGGCGAATCAGCGGGAAGTTTGACCTTGCGAAAACCCTGACCCTTCACTCCCTCGATTCCGTAATGATGCGCCAACAGGGGGTCGATGGTCACAAAGTCAGAGTCGATTAGATTCGTGAGTGGCAAGTTCTCTTTCAGCAATTGCTCAAAAAAAACAATCGGCTCTTGGCGAGCAGAAAAACGAATTTCAGGATCAAACATCGGGTAATCATTGGGATTCACCACGATTTCATCAAAGCGGTGCAGATCGAACCACTGACTGACAAAAGCATGAGAGAAATTCTTAGCCCTGTCATCTTTCGACATCCTCTCTACCTGTGCGCGAAGAATTTCGGGACGACGCAGGCTGCCATCGGCTGCGGCCAGGTAAAGAGCCTCATCCGGAGGACTGCTCCAAAGAAAATAAGCCAGCCGCACGGCCAGTTCACGATCTGTTAATGGCACTCGTTTGTCGAATGCTTCCTTTTTTTCGCTCAAGTAAACAAACCCGGGCGTAGCAAGCACAGTCGCAAGGGGATCAACAAGCGCCGCCTCAACTTCCAATCCTGATTTACGACCCTGATCGTAAATGCTGTGAAGTCCCTGAAGAAAATCGGCGTCCACTTCATCACGGCGGAAAGCTTCAAAGGTAAATGTGTCTATTAATACTTTTGCCTGCTCATCAGTCCGTAGAAGTTTTTGGTTCGGTTTCGGTGGACTGTCCGGAAAGGCAAGTTTTTCAAAAAAAGTCAGGTCTCCATAAAACGGTCCTTCAGTTTCCATGCGATCGACAAAAATACTGGCCCAGTCGCCGTAGGGATCGACCATCTTCACATACCTTTTACCATCAACATTGATATTCCATTTTTCCATGATCTGTATTTGAAAATGATCGGAGCCATGCAGAGGTCGATGCACCAATTCGATCGTTTCATTTTCATGCGCAGTTCCATAAATTTTCAGTGGAGCCAGAGTACGCCCTTTGTCGCTCACACTGACAAATGTCCGGCTCTCCGGCGGCTCTTCATTGATGCCTGCAATGATTCGAACTTTGTAATTTCCCCTGGGATCGTAGCCATGACGCGTAACCCCTGCTGACCATCTCCCTCCTGACCTTCGCGTAAGATAAAGACCTTTATTGATCAATTCTTTTTTCAGGTAAGCCTGCGGTCCTCCCGAACGTTCCGCGTGAAAATTAAGATAAAAGTGAAGTTCACGCCCATCAAAACGCTCCCCTTTCAAGGTTCTTGGAAAATCAGGATCTTTCCAGGTCTTGCCAGCTTCGAGCGCCGCCACCACTTCAGCCCATCGTTTCATTCGTTTGGTCAGACCCTCACGTATGTTTTTGTTGGTTCGCGTTTCCAACTCCTCAATCTGCGTCGTGGATTTTTGTCTACCGCGATTGCCCCAGGTAAAAGCATCCGCCACGATCACCCGGGCCACTTCGAGATATTTTTCGAGATGATATGACGAAAAATATTGCTGCGACCCAATCGTATCAAAACTATCGCTCGGGTCATCTTCAGGCAAAGTTTCCGGGTCGATTCTGAATCCAAACAGACTCTCAATCGAACTCGCATACTCCCGACGATTGAGGCGACGCATGGCTATCTCGCTGCCCTGATCTGACAATTGCCTGCGAGCGAACGTGAGCCCATCGGTCAAAGCAGCAAGCACTGTCGTTAACGATTCAATATCAGGCTGCTCTTCGTCTTCCGGAGGCATGTCCCCAGCATTCAATGCATCCAACACATCTTGCCAATGCTGAGCCGTTGTACCGTTTGAAATTTCAAGCGATAGGGTATCCAGCCTCATCTTGCCCTTCTGTTTCTTAGGGCCATGACAGCGAAAGCAGTTCTCCTTCAGAAAAGGCTTCAGTTGTTTTTCTGAAAGACGTATTCCGGCTGCCTCTTTCTCAGAGGCAAGACAATCCAGAGCTGCCGCAGCAGATACCATAAAAAATAACAGTGCGAATCTCAATATCATCTATATCTACTTCTTTTGTTTCCGATCCTGTTGCTCACGTTCTACCGATTCCTTCACCCCTTGATCAAACTTTTTACGAAAGGGCAGGGGGGCGAAAAAGCAAATTGACTTAACGCCCCCGGCGTTTTAACCCTTCGGGCATCACAGTTGTGAAGCCTTTCTTCGCTCTCGCCAATCGCTACAATTCCTAGCAGTTATCAGGGATCTCATGGTTCCTTACGCAAGCGTGAAACGACAACCCTTAATTTCGCTTCATCCGACACCGGCTCTCCGGCGCGGACATTTTCCTCGAAAAAAGTCGCCACGAGCACTTCGCCGAGGGGAGTGCGCTGGTGATCGTAGATGATGTAAATTCTGCCATCGTCAGCCTGCACGCCGTCGGGGTAAGTGACGTCCTCACGTTCGTCGATCATTAAGCCACCACTCCAAGTCTTGCCGTCGTCATCCGACACGTAGGCGGTGAGTTGCTCGCGGCCTACGCGCTTGTCGAGTGGGCCATGCTTTACCAGTAGCGGACTGTGCCCGGGGTGCCAGTCAAAAAATATGAACTAAACGTAGGTGTTGCATTAGAAAAGGGCGCGGCGAATTTTGGAGTCAATATTTTTTGACGGACCCTAATGGCGTGACTGACCCTAATGGCGCTGTTTTGGACAGCAGTGGCTTAGCAGCTTTTACCACACTGATAGTTTTTCACCATCTCGACAACTGCACGAAAGTCCGCGTCGAGATCTTTGGGGTCGTTCAGAGGGCCGGGAAGATCGCTGTCGATGAACTTGAACATCCCGAGGATGCCTTGATCAAAACGGATCTTGAGCACGACGATGTCGCGGTAGTCTCCGACGGGGCTGCGCTGAAGAAAGGTTCCGTCTTCCATGGCCTGACGATCTTCAGCTTGGTATTGCGCAATGGTTTCCGCGGTCGTGTCGGGCGGATTGACGAGATGGTAACGCCGGCGTTCGAGGACATCGTCCAGGGTCAGGCCGAAGGTCTCACAGAAGAATGGATTGGCATAGACGATAGATTCCTCCAGATCGTGGTAGGCGGCCTGCCAGATGGCGAGTGAGTCTTGTCGATCAAGGAAGGAGTGGGCGGCGGCGATGGTTTTCATGGGGAACTCCGAACATGATTGATAAACAATGCCGGAACTGTCAACTTCGAGAAGATGCGATTGCCAAAGTATTCGCAGTTCACTAATCCTGCTTTCGATATGAAAATACTCCGGTCCATGCTGTTCGTTCTATTCGTTTTCGTGTGCTTGGTCCCGGCACTCCCGTCTACCGCCGCCGAAGACGGCGCCCGCATTGTCATCATGGCCGTTGAAGACCCGAACAACTACGACGCGGTCAATTCCATGAGCGACTTCGCGGACACGGAACTCCGTCCACTCGGTCACCACGTCGACTTGCTCGAAGGCAACCAGACCTTGCCCACGGATTTTTCCGGCCTGGTCGAGGCCATGCAGACTGCCGATCTGCTCATCGTCTTCGTCCGGCGGGCTACCTTGCCGAAAGCTCAACTCGGTGCCATCAGGAAACATCTGGTCGCTGGCAAGCCTTTGCTGGGAATCCGCACGGCGAACCACGGCTTTGTTCCCCCGGGGTCCGCCCCGATCACCGATTCCCGACTCGCAGCCTGGCCCGAATTCACCCCCGACGTCCTCGGCGGCCAGAACACCGGTTACGAAACCAAGGGCATGCCCTATTCCGTCAGTCTGCATCCGCAGGCACCGAAGAACAGCCCGCTGCTGGCCGGCGTGATGCCTGAGCGAATTCGAGGCTACCAATCCCTGTACAAGGTTTTGCCTCTCGCGGAAGACGCCACCCCATTGCTGCTCGGTAAAGCGGCCGGACATCCTCCCGCCCAACCGATTGCCTGGACGCGCCGTCACGGCGAAAAACGGGCCCGGATTTTCTACACCAGTCTCGGCGCCCCGCAGGACATGCAACTGCCGGACGTCCGCCGCCTGCTGGTCAACGCGGTTAAGTGGACACTTGAGAGTGATGAAGCGGACGATCGATAAAACAGCCGAGCCACTGCTAAAATTGGCCCTCTGACCCCGGCCCCTCCAAATCGTCATCCTTGAGCCCGAGCGAGTTGGAGCGTCAGTTGCGAGATTAGAAACAGTTGGAATTTTGAAATCGCTTGCCTGACCCCATTTCAGCAAAATGAAAAATCTCGAATTAAAGCCGCACCAGGGTAACCTGTCCGCTCCATGAAAACATTACTTACTCTCTGTTTTCTCCAAGTAGTGGGGGTGATTCACGCAGCCGCAAATCCCTGGATTTCAGCAACCGACGAGGAATCCATACGACAGGAAGGAGTCTGGACGGAGAGTAGCTTTCGATACGCAATCGCCGATTCCATGGCGACACAGGAAGATGGCGCTGCACTCGAGTTTGAATTCACCGGAACGGCTGTCGCTGTCCGACTCGGAGCCAACAACGTACCGGCCTACGGGGTGCCAAACCTCGGCACTTTGGTTGCGACCGTAGATGATGGAGAACCCGTCACGATTCACCCACATGTCGCACCTCGCGAGATTGTCCTCGCCCGGGGACTGAAGCCCGGGACTCATAAGCTCCGGATCGAACATCGGGTTGGCGCCAACGGCCTCGCCGGGGGCCGCATTGAGAGTTTCACCAGTTGGAAGGATCCGCGGGGATCTCTGGAGTTTGAGATTAACGGGGAAGAGAACGCTTTCCTCGTTGATGCTCGCGCCATCCTGCGACAGGAAAAGGATATCGTGCGCAACTCCATTGTCCGCAACTGGCTCACCGGGCGTTGCTCGCTGGTCGGGCTTCCTCCCGGTAATTACTCCCTCGAGGTTCGGGCTGCCGGATGGAAAGAAACCCGCTTGCAAGAAGTCGTGATCCAGGCGGACAAGACAACTCGCATCGACCCCCTTTTCCTGACGCGAAATCCCGATGTAGTGATCAGCCGATTTCGGTTCCCGGCACTCAACCGCCAGGCGATTCGCAAGCAGGGGGAATCTTTTCGAGCCCGTTTTCTCGGCTACGACACCGAAATCAGCGAAGTCGAACTGTCCCGAAAAGTGGGGCCCGCGGTGATTTC
>Ga0307488_10003676_pt1 | contig 12793 bp, 13 predicted proteins | sample SB02metaG_FD_202248 | JGI IMG/M metagenome (GOLD analysis project Ga0307488, IMG submission 202248) | Sea-ice brine microbial communities from Beaufort Sea near Barrow, Alaska, United States - SB 0.2 | ecosystem: Environmental > Aquatic > Marine > Coastal | place: USA: Alaska | collected...
AAAACATCGAATTATAAAAGATTGATTGACTTTCTGGATATAGATTCTTCAGAGTTCCTAATGGTAGGAAACTCTTTAAAGTCGGATGTTTTACCTCTTATTGAAGTTGGAGCACAAGCAATTCACGTTCCTTTTCATACTACATGGGAACACGAAAAAGCGGAAGTTGATTCTTCAAAAGAATCGTTTAAAACCTTGGAATCATTAACTGGAATTTTAGCATTATTATAAGATTATTTATCCGTAGATTTGCAAAAAAATATAAACACTAATATATTATGGCAAGCGTTAAAAATTTAAAGAAAGATATTAATTACGTTTTAGGAGATGTTATTGAGGAATGTTACACATGGGAACTAGTAAATCCTTCAGCAGATAATAAGAAATCTCAAGCAATTGTGGAAGAAGCAATTACAAGTTTCGACACATTAATTTCTAAAGTGAATGATAAAAATGTTGAGAATAAAAGAGCTCATTATAAGTCTGTTCAAGTAGATTTACAAAAAGCAGCTTCAACATTGATTGGGAAAGTAAATAAGTTATAAGTTTTATATACTATAATTCGATTTGATTCGTTTTAAATATATTAACCTTCTAATTTTATTATTAAATGGCAAGAGCAATATTCGAGTACACTAAAACTGTTCTCAAAAAAGTAAGTTTCGACTCAAAATTATTTTGCAAAGAATTAGAAAAAGCGTTGAAAAGATTATTGCCTGATGAAATTGATGAGTTAAAAATTTGGCTTCAAGAGTTTACTCTAGAAAAGCCAGAACTAGATATCTGTTTAGTATTAATCAGATAGGGAGTATCGTATTGAGTGCACTAAAATATTGTTTTCTATAATTAATAGTTTTCATTGTGCTCAATACAATATTATTTTTTTCCTTGAAGTGGACTTAGAATTCTCACATCATTAAAAGCAATCTCTCCTCTTACAACACTGTCAATAACATTTTTAAGTGATTCCACTAATTGAATTTTCAATTGTGACTTATGGTAAATAAGACTTACTTCTCTTGCAGGAGCAGGTAAATTGAATTCTCGTAAATGCTTTCTATCCTTTTCGTTCAAGTCTAGCGTATGTAAATAGGGAAGTAGCGTCATTCCTAGACCTTCTTTGGATAGTTTTATCAACGTATTAAAACTACCACTCTCAAGATGAAATTGTGATGATGTATCATTTTTAAAGGCTCTACATAAATTTATAACACTTTCTTTAAAGCAATGACCATCCTCCAAGAGTAGAATATCATCTAATTCTAAGTCTTCAGGATTCAATGTTTTATTATTATACATTCGATGGTTCTCTGGGACAAACCCGACAAAGGGTTCGTAATAAATAACAAGTTCTTTTATAGATTCATTTTCCAATGGTGTAGCCGCAATCGCAGCATCTATATGACCATCATTTAATTTTTTAATAATATCGTCAGTTGTTAACTCTTCAATAATCAAATTTACTTTCGGATATTTTTTAATAAATGTCTTTAAAAACATTGGCAATAAAGTAGGCGTAATCGTTGGGATAATACCCAATTTAAACTCTCCTCCAATATATCCTTTTTGCTGATCCACAATATCACTGATTCTATTGCTTTCATCTACGATTATTTTAGCCTGTTCAATAATTTTTTTCCCAATTTCTGTAAGTTGAATAGGTTTTTTACTTCTATTAAAAATCTTTATATCTAGTTGGTTTTCAAGTTTTTGAATCTGCATGCTTAACGTAGGTTGTGTTACAAAACAATGCTCAGAAGCAATTGTAAAATTTTGATATTCAGCTACGGCAAGTACATATTTTAATTGGGTAATAGTCATAAGTATAAATTATTATGATAAAAGTATTAAAATTATCAATTATACTTATGTTAAATTAACTTTAATTTTCAATAAATTTGAACAACGATTAAAATTAACATTAAAAAAGTAAAAAGATGGCTAAAACTATATTAGGATTAGACAAAAATAAAACTACATATTTGGCAGTAGAATTGAATGTTTTATTGGCCAATTTTCAAGTGTATTATCAGAGTTTGCGAGGACTGCATTGGAATATAAAAGGAAATAATTTTTTCGAATTACATTTAAAATTTGAAGAACTTTATACGGATGCACAAGTTAAAGTGGATTTAATTGCAGAAAGAATATTAACATTAGAAGGAATCCCGTTGCACACTTTTAGTGATTATAATAAATTAGCAAGAGTACCAGTTGCAGAGGATGTTTCCAATGATGTAGAAGCCGTAAACCTTGTAGTTAATTCTTTAGCTGAATTATTAAAAATTGAACGTGTTATTTTAGAAAAATCTGATGAGGCATCAGATGAAGGAACGAATTCCATGATGAGTGATTTTATTGCTGAACAAGAAAAAACTTTATGGATGATGAATGCTTGGTTGGGTTAAAATCAAATAAATTAACTCCAAAACTTTCGTTTTTTATTCAGCGCATCTTCTGATTTTTGATATTCATCTTCAGGAATTACTTTTAAAAAAGAAGAATGTTGTTCAATTGAGAATTCAATTTTCGAAATAATATCTTGAATAGTATCATTTTCATAATCTATTTCAAGAGGTTTTTTAATCACCATTGATTGTAAGACCCCTCTTTTTTTAATAGACAATCCTTTTTTGTCAAATGAACGTCTAAAACCATCGATAACAATAGGAATGACAATAGGCTTATACGTTTTAATAATGTGAGCTGTACCTCTTCGTATTGGCTTGAAAGGGGTAGTTGTTCCTTGTGGAAAGGTAATCACCCAACCATCTTCTAGAGCTTTTCCTATGCTGGAAATATCAGACATTTTCACTTGACGGTTAATATCTTTTCCCTCGCTTCGCCAAGTTCGTTCTACTGAGATTGATCCTGCATAAGCGAAAATTTTTGGCAATAATCCTGATTTCATTGTTTCTGATGCAGCGATAAAGTATACATTCAGTTTTGGATTCCAGATATATCCGATATTCTTGATAGAATCTACACGTCCTTTTAATGACGAATTGAATACATGAAACATAGCTGCAACATCTGCGAAATACGTCTGATGATTGGAAACAAATAGAACGTTATTGTGTGGTAAATCACGGATAATCTCGGAACCCTCAATTTGTAAATTGTTGAACCTTCTATAACGTCCATGAGAAATGAATCCTAGGATTCGTATCAACCATTTTTTAAGGAATAATATATGTCCAAAAGGATTTCTTTTGAATAGAGCCATATTTGTTTGCTTATTAGCGGAAAACAAATCTACAAAAATATAATAGTTTATAAGGCTTTTAGTAAATCTTTGATTTCACTCAATATCATTGCAGTTGCTCCCCAGACTATATGATCATTTAATATAAAACATGGAATCTCAATATTCTTCATATAAGAAGTACTCATGTTTTTAAGTGTAATATTGGATTCATCCAGTAAATCGGAAAGTCTGACCTCAATAATTTCTTCTACTTCATCATTAGTAATAAAAGAAGGAATGACATCTAGCGTACCTAAGAAAGGAGTTACCAGAAAATTACTTGGTGGAATATAAGCATCCGTTAATTCTTTTATAATTTTAATATCTGACATTTCAATACCAACTTCTTCATATGTTTCGCGCTTGGCAGTATGATTAAAACTAGTATCTGTTTTCTCGGCTTTTCCTCCAGGAAAACTTATCTGTGCAGAATGTGTTCCGTTATAACTTGCTCTTAGCGTGAGAAGAAAACACGTTTCGTTTTCAGAATCAGGATAAAAAAGGGCAAGAACAGCAGCATGTCTAGGGTCATTGGCTTTTATTTTATCTTGAGAATAATTTAATCGCATTTTAGGTGCCAATCGAAATTGAGAGGTAAGCCCTCCTAAAGTTGCTTTTTCTATGGCTGGAATATATGATTGAAAATCGGTAAATTTCATTGTGTAAATCTACTTTTTTTAGTTGAAAAGTTACGCTAAAGTTTTTTGAAATCTACTTGGCAATGAATTTTAAAAAAACGAACTTCGCTTATCATACGATATAGTTCAGTAAAACAAACCATATCTTAGCGTTGTAAATAATTAAAAAAATGGCTAAACCAAAAATATTTGTAAGTTCGACATATTATGACCTGAAACACATAAGGTCAGCAATGGAAAATTTCATTGACAATTTAGGTTATGAATCTGTGCTGTCTGAAAAAGGAAGTATAGCATACAACCCTGATTTACCTTTAGACAAATCTTGTTATAGAGAAGCCGAGAATAGTGACATTTTTGTAATAATTATTGGTGGACGTTATGGTAGTCCTATTAGCGAATCCGATTCTATTAATAAAGATGATTTCTATGAGAGATATGAAAGTGTAACTAAAATGGAGTATGAAAGTGCCTTAAAGAAAGATATACCTTTATACATCTTAATCGATAAATCGGTAAAATCTGAATATGAAACTTTCAAAAAAAACAGAGACAATCAGTCAATAAAATATGCACACGTTGATTCAATCAATATATTTCACTTCATTGACAAAATATTTAAACAGAATAGAAATAATCCTGTAAAAGAATTTGAGAAACACAACGAAATAGAAGATTGGTTAAGGAATCAATGGGCTGGTCTCTTTACAGATTTAATTAGAACTAGAAGCAAGCAAGCAGAAATTTCAAATTTGACAAATCAAGTTTCTGAACTTTCAAATCTAAATAAGACTCTAAAAAGATATATGGAAGAATTAATTTCAGAAACACCTAATGACAAAGGAAAAAAATTAATAAAAGAAGAGGAAGAAAGATTAAGATATTACAGAATGATTGAAAAACTTAAGAGAGCAGGAGCTGCAGATGATATGAGGAGGACAGCAAGAATATCTATCGAAGAGGTTGTCAAAATATTCAAAGCTTCGAAAACTCTTAAAGAACTATCTGAAAAATATGCCTTAGTTTTGAAAGAAGATGACAGAGGAAAGAAGCTATTTGATCTATGGAAAGATAATAAAGATATAAAAAGAATGTTTAAAGAAGTTACAGATATACTTGACTTACCTGAACTAAAATAACTATTTACAACAATGTATATAAAACATAGCTAATTAGTGCTAAACCAAAAATTCGTACTTATTTACAAAGCCGCCATTTTTTTATATTTGGCCTTTAAAACAGAAAAAGTAAAGACAAAACATAAAAATTCGACTCTGTGTTATTCCGAAAAGTTAGCGTTTATTTATACGCAACTAACTATACACAAACACGATAAGCGTACTCTTAAAGTTTTAGCCTTACCAAGCGTTATTTTTTTGTTTTTTATTGGCAGTACATAAGGCGATAATTTCTTCAACTCTTTTTAATCTAGTTATTTCTCGTATGGCACTATGAAGCCAATAGAGATAACTTTTGCGATAAGAAGGAGCAAAGTTTTTATAATTCTTGAAGGCAATAGGATGTGCCGAGAAAGCAATACGTAATTCAGGAGGAATCACTTCGTTATCCACATCATTAAGTGCGTCCCAAGAACCGTTTTTCTTGCCTACTTCAATAGATTTTAATCCGGAAGCATGAATGAGATTATCAGCAATTAATTGCTCAATATAGGTCTTGTTGAGTTTGCTCCACACACTTTTGGTTTTGCGAGGTGTAAAATGTTGTTTACGGCGTTCTTCATCAATTCTTTTTACGGTAGAATCTATCCAACCATAACAAATAGCGACTTTTACAGCTTCTTCCCAGCGCATTGATGGTTCTTTACTCGCTACTTTATAGAAAATCAAATAGACACCATCGTATGAAGCATGATTTTTTTCAAGCCATTTACGCCATTCAATATCTGTAGGAAAGTAGAGAAGGGGTTTATTCATTAATTTTTTTAATCGTTTTGATAATAACTGGTTTTAGTAATTGCTGCTCAGTATTTTCTTGCGCTTGAATTTTTAAAACCACATCCATTCCTCGAATCACTTTTCCAAACGCACCAAACCCTTGTTCGTCAGGATTACGCTTGCCTTGATAATCTAATTCAGGTTGATCATTAATACAAATAAAAAAACTACTCGTTGCTGAGTGAGGTTTATCTCTCGCCATGGATATTACACCATTGAGGTGATTAATTCCTGTTAATTCTGTTGTCTCCAACTGAATAGGAGGGAAAGTGGTCGCTTCGTCAAGATCTGCGGCTTGAATCACTTGAATTTTAATTTCTCTATCAGCCTCATTTTCCGGAGTACATACTCTGAAAAAAGAGGTGTTATTATAAAGTTCTGCATCCACATATTGGAGAAAATTTTCAACTGTTATAGGTGCTTTTTCAGGATATAACTCCACGATTATAGAACCTTCTGTAGTTATAATTTCACACTGAATAACTTCTTGATTACAACTAGATAATAGGATAGTTACAAAGAAAATAAGTAGACCGTTTTTAAATTTCATCTTAAAATGGATTTGTAAAAATGGGGTATAGTGCTAAAATACAATAAATTAAATTTTATTTTAAAGCATTCAACAGAACAGTAGATGGATGTTGAGAAGTTCGTTTAGTTCCATCATATATCTGATGACGGCAACTAGTTCCGGCAGCTACAATGAGCGTATCTGTATCTGTTTTTCTGATTTTAGGAAACAAAGTATCTTCTCCGACTTGCATACTCAAGTCATAATGTTCTTTTTCATAACCGAATGAACCAGCCATTCCACAACAACCCGTATTCAAGATTGTTACTTTATAGTTTTTTGGCAAATTTAAAATAGAAAATGTAGCTTGGATACTTGATAATGCTTTTTGATGACAATGACCATGAATCTTTACAGTCTGATTGTTTTCTGCAAATAAATCACTCGTAATCGATCCATTATTGATTTCGTTCTGCATAAATTCTTCAAATGTAAATGTACTTTTTGCAATTCTTTCTGCAGAAGGTTTATCATCAGCGAGTCGTAAATATTCATCACGAAAAGTTAAAATAGCAGAAGGTTCTATACCGATTAATGGTGTGTTGTCAGAAATCAATTTCTCAAATATTGATACATTCTCATTGGCAACTTTCTTGGCTTCTTTCAAGAAACCTTTTGAAATAAAACTCCTTCCACTTTCAGAGTGATTGACAATCATCACTTTATATCCTAGTTTTTCTAATAAAGTAACCGTATCAATTCCAATGTTAACATCATAATAATTGGTAAATTCATCACAGAAAAGATATACTTCTTTAGAATTTAAAGATTTTTTCTGCTGAGAATACCATTTTCGTAAAGTTTTGGAAGCCAATTCTGGAATAGATCTTTGTAATGCAATTCCCATGATCTTTTTAACGAGTGTAGTATTTAAAACTAAGTTTGTCAAGGCAGGAGCAATGCTTCCTATCTTATTATATTTTACATTATTGGCAAATAATTTATTTCTAAAAGAATAACCATTTGCTTCTTGATATTGGTATTGAAATTCAGATTTTAAGATCGCAATATCTACATTACTAGGACATTCCGAAGCGCAAGCCTTACAACTTAAACAAAGGTCAAAAACTTCTTTTAACTCACTGCTATTGAATTTATTAAGCTTATCAGAATTTGTTAAAAATTCTCGTAAAGCATTGGCTCTAGCACGTGTTGTGTCTTTCTCATTTTTGGTTGCTCGATAACTTGGACACATTGTACCTCCAGCATCAGCAGATTTCCTGCAATCACCAGAACCGTTACATTTTTCGGCAGCTCTTAAAATACCTTGTGAATCTGAAAAATCTAATAAAGTATCTACTTTTGGTTCAATTCTATCGATTTCGTATCGTAATGACTCATCCATTAATAATGGATCAATAATTTTGCCTTTATTGAAAACGTTTTTTGGGTCAAATGCTTTTTTAACTTTTCTTAATAGATCGTAATTTTTTTCTCCAATCATCACTGGAATAAATTCAGCTCTGACTATTCCATCACCATGCTCACCACTGAACGATCCTTTATATTTTTTTACTAATGCTGCTGTTTCGGTAGTGATTTTTCTAAAAAGAACAACATCTTCTTTTTTCTTTAAATTTAAAATCGGTCGTAAATGTAATTCACCTGCACCAGCATGCGCATAATAGACAGCATCTTGTTGATATTTATCCATTATTTGGGTAAACTCATCAATATAATCAGAGAGGTCTGAGAGTTCTACCGCTGTATCTTCAATACATGCAACGGCTTTTTTATCACCTATCATATTTCCTAATAATCCAAGCCCTGCTTTTCGAAGTTCTATAACTTTCTGAATATTACTTCCTTCAATCTTAGGGTATGCATATCCAAACTCATGTTTCTGTAAATCTGCAATTAGAGTATCTGCCATTTCTCTCGCTTCAGAAATAGTATTGGCTTTTACTTCAAGCATTAATACTGCTTGAGGGTCTCCTTGTATAAAAAAGCGATTTTTTGATTGTTCTCGATTATTTTTGGTACAATCGAGTATTGTTTTATCCATTAACTCACACAAGTATAAGTCATGCTTCATGGTTGTTATAACTGCTTTTAGGCTTTCTTGTAATGAATTGAAATGAGCCGTAACCATTATGCTTTCAGTAGGAGGTAAGTCGTCAAGTTGTAAAGTGATTTCGGTGGTAAAAGCGAGAGTACCTTCACTTCCAGATAGTAATTCACACAAATTAATTGTTGCCTTATTTCCTCCAAAAACTTCGGATTTTATAAGTTCGTCAATAGCATATCCTGTATTTCTACGATGAATGGTTTCTTTTGGAAACTCTTTTTTTATTTCGTCTTGATTATCAGAATTAGATAATTGATTGAAGAGCGTTTTGTAAATATGATTTTCTAGCGAATTTCCTTTGGTCTTTTCAATGAATTCATTGGTTGACAAACTTGAGAATTCTGTCTCTGAACCATCAGAAAGAACGGTTTTAAGTTGCAGAACCTTATCTCTAGTAACACCATATTTAATGGAAGTAGTTCCGGACGAATTATTCCCTACCATTCCTCCAATCATAGAGCGATTGGAAGTAGAAGTGTTTGGTCCAAAAAATAAACCGTGAGGTTTTAAAAACCGATTTAGATCATCACGGATAATTCCAGGCTGAACAGTTATCGTTTTTTGTTTTTTGTCAAATGAAATTATTTCTGTAAAATGTTTAGAAATATCAACAACAATACCTTCTCCTACACATTGTCCAGCAAGTGAAGTTCCCGCAGCACGTGGAATAAGAGTTAAATTATGCTGCAGTGCATAACGAACTAATATTTTTAAATCATCATTCGTTTTAGGCAAAGCAACTGCTAGTGGAATTTTTCGATATACAGAAGCATCAGTTGCATAAATTGATGTGTGTAAATCGTCATAAAATAAACTCCCATTTAGTGATTCTGAGAGTTCCTTGAGTTGTCTTAATAGCATTGAGTAAAGTTACTTAAAAATTATAATTTTAATTTAAATTTAGAAAAAGATATTGGATATAATTTATCATTATCTTTACAATTCATTGGGAGTATTTTTAAAAGAGGGTAGATGAAAACAGCAACTGTAAGAGAGTTAAAACAGGAATTAACGTATAAAACTGATATAGAGTTAGTTGAACTCTGCTTGAGGTTGTCTAAATTCAAGAAAGAGAATAAAGAATTGCTTACTTATTTACTTTATGAAGCAGATAATGAAGAAGAATATATCATAAATGTAAAGAGAAATATAGACCAAGAGTTTTCTGAAATTAATACTTCGAGTTATTATTTTATAAAAAAAAGTGTTCGTAAAGTTCTAAGAAATACTAAAAAGTACATTCGTTATTCTAAAAAAAAGGAAACTGAAGTTGAATTATTGCTTTATTTCTGTGAGGTGCTTAAACAAATGAAACCTTCTTATAAACGAAATACAGTTTTAATAAATTTATTGGATAGACAGATTTCTATTGTAAAAAAGAAAGTTTCTGCGATGCATGAAGATTTACAATATGATTATGAGCGTGAAATAGAAAAGATTGAAGATTAAGATACTTGCTCGCCATTTTTAATATTATCGGCTGATGATTTTAATAAAACTACATCGTCGCCATTTTGTACTCCGATAACAAGACATTCACTCATGAAATCAGCAATCTGCATCGGTTTAAAATTCACAACAGCATTTATTTGTTTCCCGACCAACTCTTCTTTAGTATATAAAGTAGTTATTTGAGCACTTGATTTTTTAATCCCTAATTCTCCAAAATCAATTTTTAATTGATAGGCAGGTTTTCTTGCCTTAAAGTCATTGACTTCAATAATAGTTCCTACCCTGATATCTACCTTTTTAAAATCTTCAAAATCAATTATTTTACTTATTTCCATTGGTTGTAATTATATATTCTATTCTTTTGTTTTCTTGATGTAAAGATTCGTTACACTCATTTTTGTTACTACATTCGTTCAGTAATTCTGTTTCTCCATACCCTTTTCCAGAGACTCTATGCGATTCAATTCCTTTCGAGATGATAAAGGATACCATTGATTGTGCTCTTGCTTCTGTTAGATTTAGATTATATTGATCTGGTCCTCGACTATCTGTATGAGATTTAAATTCAAATTTAATTTCAGGAGAAAATCTCATTAAGGTCACTATTTTATTTAATTCAACAGCAATTTTTCGATTCACAACTGAATCATTTAAATCAAACGCTATATTTTTAGGTTCAAGAATTGGTATTGAGAAAACAGTTTCATTAGTTGATTGAGTTATTGGTTTTATTGAAGGTTGGTTATCAGTATTAATAATTATTGGTTTGGGATTATTTACTATTGTTGTGTCTATTTCTATTTGCGTTTCAAAAGGATCAAGACCAATTCTCAATTCTTTTAAGACCGTGTTTTTATCAAATGAGGGAATTGTTATAGTTGTTTCCGAAAAGCCTTCTGATGAAACTTTAAGAGTGTAATTAGAATTGCATTTTGCTTCTATACTAAAGCCTCCATCAATTGATAAGTTTTTTGAATCTAATTCGACTGTACTTTTTAACAATCTTATATTAGACTCACTGATAGGCATATTATTTTCTGCATTAAAAACGCGTCCCTGAATTATTCTAGTGCATTTATTAGATTTTAAAGAAAAATCTATTCTCTGAATATTATTGTCAATTTTATTGGTTTTAATGTCTTCGGAAAAGGTGATGTAGTTTTCTATTGATATTACTAATTTATAAACTTGATTGCACGGAAGATTGAAATGGTAATTTCCAGATGAATTTGTTTGATCTGTTTTTATAGTATTTCCGCTGATATCATTGATGAGAACGGTTGCATTTTCAATAGGCTCATTGGTAAGGTCATCAAGAATTCTACCATTCAATATCTGATCACATATTGGAATAGCCTCTTCAAGATAGATGGAGAAATCTACACTTTTATTTTCAACATTGGAAGTTGTAAATTCTTTGTTGCTTGAAGTATAATTGGTTTTGTCAGAAATAAGTGAATAGGAAGTCTTACAATTCACTTTAAAACTGTATTCTCCTTTTGAATTGGTTACTGAGGTTTTAATAAACTTAGTTCCTTGATATAGTTTTACGGAAGCGTCTCTGATAAAATCATTGGTAGTTCGATTTTTTACAACTCCAGAAACTATTTGCAAACAAGTAGAATCAGTCAGGCCGTTCTTTTCTTGCCCAATAATATCATTAGAAAAAAAGAAAATAAAAACAATAAAAACTTTAACAAATTTCATTATTCATTTATTACAATAAACTCTGTTCTTCTGTTCTCCTCGTGTTGTGAGTTAGTACATTTAACTCCATTAGAGCATTTATTTACAAGACGTGTTTCGCCATATCCTTTCCCCGATAATCTTGCTGGATTGATTCCTTGACTTATGATGTAGTTAATTGAAGATTTTGCACGATCATTAGACAATCTCATGTTGTAACCGTCAGGCGCTCTACTATCAGTATGAGAATTTAATTCAATTTTTATAGTTGGGTTATCTTCCATTATTTTGACAACCTTATTCAATTCAATTGCTGCATCCTCACGTATATCGGATTTGTTTAAATCAAAATATATTGGGTTTGTTTTAATTAACATAACGCCTTTCTCAGTAATAAATTCTTCAACTATTATAATTTCTATCAATTCAATATTTATATAATTTTCTTTCGAAATTTTAGTGTCGGTAGATATCTCATTAGACTTAACTTCAAAATCTATATGGCGCGCAATGATTATGTATTTAGAATTACAATCCAATAATTCTTTAAACTCGAATGAACCATCTGTAATAGTTGTAATTTTTTCAAGAATTATACCATCTTTTATCAATGAAATCTCAGCGTTGGTAATACGGCTGTTAGTTTTTTGGTTTCGTATAACTCCAGCAATAGATTGATTGCATTCAACAGGTTTTAGATTGAAATTGATGTTACTACTTGCCTTATTGGTTTTAGAAGAAGTATGATTCCTTTCTTCTTGGAGATAATCATTTTTGGACGCCTTAATAGTATATGCCGTTTCACATATTGTTGCAAAAGTATATGCTCCATTCTCATTGGAAATTGTAGTTTCAATACTTTTATCATTGATAAATAACTGTATTTCAGCATTTGCTAAAACCGCACCCGTTTCCTTATCTCTTACAATTCCTGCAATGGATTGATTGCATTCAATAGGTTCTAAACTGAAATTAATTTCAGTAGTTTCCTTATTGATTTTTGAAGAAGTATGATTCCTTTCTTCTTGGATATAATCATTTTTGGACGCCTTAATAGTATATGCCGTTTCACATATTGTTGCAAAAGTATATGCTCCATTTTCATTGGAAATTGTAGTTTCAATACTTTTATTATTTATAAATAATTGTACTTCAGCATTTGCCAAGATCTGACCA
>Ga0307488_10003677_pt1 | contig 12790 bp, 15 predicted proteins | sample SB02metaG_FD_202248 | JGI IMG/M metagenome (GOLD analysis project Ga0307488, IMG submission 202248) | Sea-ice brine microbial communities from Beaufort Sea near Barrow, Alaska, United States - SB 0.2 | ecosystem: Environmental > Aquatic > Marine > Coastal | place: USA: Alaska | collected...
CAGATTTCTTTAATTTCCATACCTCTTGGTTTAGAAGTATAATCAGGATTCTCTAATGTATCTCTTAATGCTTTTTCATAAACATCTGCAAATGTATCTCCTCTATATGTTCTCATTCTTTTTGTTCTTTTCTCTAATATTATTTAATGCTTTTTCTAACCTAACGCTGAATTGCATATGTTTATACTCACCGCCTAGTTTTGATAAACGCTTGCTCTCTGTAAGTACCTCATCTCTAATACCTTCATTGTAAGCTTCATATAGTAAATCTTCTGGTTTAGCCATTATTCAAATAAGTTTAATTGTTTGTTATCTCCAGTTACTACATTGGCATGCTCTAAGAAATCTATTATAATATTAGATACTTCTATTGCACTCATTGTACCAACATTAATATATAATTTATTTTTAATAGTACTTAACCTATGAGCTCTTTTAAATCCATCAACCTCGGCTTTAACTTCTTCTTCATTACCATAAAATGATTTACCATCATCTCTTTTTAATATAGTATGTGGATCATTAGTTAATGTAATTAAATATAAATCTTCTCTTAATGCTTTGGTGAATTTCTTTTCAATATCAAAAACATAATCACCAGAGTAACCTCTATATAATGGAGAATAAACAGTTTCACCTAAATGAGATCTATTAAATATAAGGTTAATATTTGTATCACCTTGTTTATGAGCAAGTTTAGATTTCATCATTAATAAAAACATGCTTTCATAAAGTTCTTTAGAATATGTTGCATGCTTTTCTTTATCATCTTTAAAAGGTAATGATGAATAATGTAACTTATGAAAAACATGTTCACTCATATTTTTAATAATTAAATCTTGTTGGGTATCTTTACCTACATTATCGGTACCTTCTATAATAATAAATTTACTCATGTTTTATTTTTTATATGATTAAAAGTTAGAATTGTTTATGAGAATATCATAATCTTTAAAATCTTTAAAGTCAATTTCATCTGCATCTATTCTTCTTTGAATTTTATCATTAAGATCACCTCTTTCTTTTAAACGATTTTTTCTAGTTTCTAAAGGTATATCTAAATAAATGATTGTACAATTTTTTCTATGAATAGGATTTACTGCTTCTACACCCTTAGGTGTCATTACAAACAAATTACAAGTATTCATAAATTGATCATAGCTAGTTCCATAAAACCATCCATTAAATTCTACATACTCATACCAATAATTATTGTCTGCAAATTTTTTAAAATCCTTTTCAGAAATAAAGTAATAATCTTGGCCATCTATTTCGCCGTCCCTAGGAGGTCTAGTTGTATAAGAGGTACCGTATATAAAACCTCTGCCTTCCAAGACCTTTCTCATATGATCTTTTCCTGCAGCAGCCTTTCCTATTAATATAACTTTATTCATTCGAACCAGAGTCTTCTTGAGGTTCAAATGTTCTCTCTAAAGTTGAAAGACAATCCTCAGCCTCTGCCAATGACCTTGTTAATGTCATCATTTCTTCTATATGCTGTGGGTGTTCCCCAATTCCTACTGGATTTGTTAAGTAAATTGTCATTGTTGCTAAAGCTTTTTGTTTTTGTGCTTCAAATTGCGCCTTTAGTGCATCATATATTACATTTTTATTCATATTATTAGTTTATTAAAAGTTGTGAATGTTCAAAGTTATTTTTAATTTTCTCGTTAAAGAATTTACCGGTAGATTCGGATTTTGTCAACTCATCATATGTTTCTGATTCAACATTTTTATATTCATATAATGCACCACTATTAAATTCTACCTTTAATGTTTTAGTTGCAAAGTTATAAACATATTTGTTTATCATTGATGATTCTACTGTTGTTGATTGTTCTTTTAGCATAATTATTTAGTTTTTATATAATAAAGTTTCTTGACTGCTTCTATTTTTAATTGTTTTGTTTGGGCTAGCCACTTCCATGCATTTTCTTCATTTATAGCTTCACATGCAATCGTGCAGTCTTCTTTGATGCAGAATTGAAATTTTATCATAATATATTGTGATTTATTATTATATGTTGTTTTTAAAAAAAGTTTACTTAATTACAATTCTAACTTTTAGCTTAGTCGTCTGAGAAACTCAGTGTTACCCTTGGTTCACAAACAATCGGGTCATGATATACACCTTTAGGGATGAATAGACTATCACCCGGGCTTAATAAACATTTTTTACCGTTATCAAATTTGTATGTCATTTTTCCTATACTTTGTACGAGTAACACATCATCCTTGTCCTTATGTCTACCGAAAGTTTCTGCGTTGCCAGAAAATGAAATGTACATATGCATAATTCTCATACCAATTTCTTGATAGGCAGGCATTAATGTTCCTGGAAGATAACTATTATGACAAACAAATGAATCTTTATTTTGTTTAATGATTTTTACAGTATTGTAGTGAATTTCATGGTCAATTTTTAGTTTGACGTGCTCCCAATCGACATTTCTTACTATGTTATATTTGTTTCTTGTGTATATAACTTGTTTATTATCACCTGTTTCAAAAATGACCTCTTTTGTAATCATGCTTGAAAATATTGAAATTTTTTCATAGTATTGTGATTTATTATTATATGTTGTTTTTAAAAAAAGTTTACTTAATTGCTGCCTTTAATTTTTTAAGATCTGTTAAATACATTTCTTTAGGATCGGTTGCTTTTAATGTTTTGAGTGCAATAATACACCCTTCTTTTTCTAATAATAATTTTTCGTATCTTTCTTTGGTTAGTGAATGAATAGCCATTGATAAAAGATAATCATATGAACCATGAACAGTATCATACGCATTAGTTTTTAAATAAGTTACAATTTTTTCTTTGGGTACATTATTAATTTTTAACTTACCATCAATAATATCTTTAATAAATCTTGCTTTATTTGTTACTAATGATAATTGCTTTTCTGTTTTATCAATTAAATAATCTTTTCTGGTTTGATACCAACCTAACCTAATACTAACAAAGTGTTTTACTATTTCTTCAGCCTTATTAAATATTTTAAGTTTACCGTTTTCATCTATCGTTGTAAGATTTTCTGTTTCTTGTGTATTTAACCTTAATGCTCTTTCTAATTTATCTTTAGATACTAAATCTTTTAAAATAGATCTCCTAAATTTTAAAACATACTCTATTGTTTCAGATGAATTATCATCATAAGAAGTAATAATTCCTTTTTCTTGTAAAAGATTTAATATTTCTTCATATCTTTCATAAGTATAATTTGGAGGTATTGCAGTAATCTTTACTGTGTTGGTATTAATAACTTGATAAGAACCGCTAATCTTCCATGTTTTAGGATTTTCTAAGTCTCTTGTAAATGTACCTTTAAATTCCTCAATCCAAGGAGCTAAGGTTTTCATTCTTTTTCCATGTACTTCAGCAATACATGCATCAACAACATCTTTAGGATTTCTATTTAATATGTTAGTAGCAAAACCTACAGCAATACCAGATGTACCATTTAATATAACAGTCGGAACAATCGGTAAAAAATGTTCTGGTTCAATCCTTTCTCCTTCTTCTATTTTATTATCTAATAATTCAAAATCTTGATAAAGTAATCTAAAGTTAGGGTGTAACTTAGCACTAATGTAACGAGGTGCACCAGCAGATGGAGATCTTAAAGAACCAAATTGACCAATACCTTCTAATAATGGTAATGAGTTTTTAAATTTTTGAGCCATTCCAACCATTGAAGATTCTAATGAAGTATTACCATGATGATAAAAAGCTTCAGCTGCAACTCTACCTGCAAGTTGAAATAATTTCATTGGTTTTTCATTACCAGTTTTCCATATCTTATTTGCAATATAAACAACTTTTCTCTGTGTAGGTTTAAGACCATCTATACAACTCGGTATAGCTCTATTCTCCACTACATATTTAGCATATTCTAAATATTCTTTATCAAAAAAGGATGTTACAGTTCTTTTCATTAAAATAAGGATTTTTTATTAATAGTTTTTACTTCTTGGCCTAATATCTTGCTTTTACGAGGTGTAGAATCTTTAGAAAACCAAATATCTAATGTATTGTTAAATTCAGTGTCTTTTGTAAGAGTAAAGGTTCTCGGGCTTCTAATGATCTCCTTATATTCAGCATCTTCTAATGCAGCTAAGCCTTTCTTATATTCAATTGACCAAGAATTTAAATTTTTTTGCTTAGATTCCCATTCTTTATAATCTTCATCAGAATAAAAATTTAAAGATTCTTTACCTTTCTTTACAACCATTAAAGGTGTTTCTACTTTTAATATTCTACCTTCACTAAATAACTCTGGCCAATACTTACCTAAGAAATTAATTAATAAAGCTGAAATAGAATTACCGTCTACATCTGCATCGGTATACAATAATATTTTTCCATATCTTAGATCTTTAGGTTCATGACCAATCTTTAAACCCATAGCAGCCATCATTGATTGTACTTCTTTATTTTGTACAACCTTAGATGCAGGTAATTCTCTAACATTAATAAATTTACCTCTTAATGGAAATGCTCCTTGGTATTGTGGTTCTCTATATCTTCTAAATGCAGATGATGCAGAATCACCTTCAAAAATAGCAAGTGTACATTTTTCTCTAACACCTCTTTTCTTAGCATCAATTAATTTTAATACTTTTGTTTTATCTAAACCTTTATTTAGCTTTCTTAATTTAGATCTTTCATCAGCTTCTTTTTTTCTTTCAATCCAATCTAATACAGATTGTATAATTTCAGAATTTAAAACTTGTCTTAATACCTTTTCACTTAAAACATGGCTAGTACCAAAATCCTTAGGAGCGGTAATTAATTTTTCTTTTGTTTGAGAAGAAAATGCTGGATTAATAACAGTACAGTTAATAAACAAATATAAGTGTTGTCTTAATTCAGAAGGTTTTACATCTACCCTATATTTTCTTTTTATTTTATCTCTAAGGTAAGATGTAATTTGCCAGTCTATATTGTTAACATGAGTACCACCATCTTTAGTTTCAACAGAATTAACAAATGATATTGCTTTAAATCCTGTAGTAGAATGACCGATACCAATTTTCCAATGTTCAGATTGTTCATAAAAGACTGGATTTACATAACGATTAGCATAATCTTTAAAAGTTCTAAATGCAATAGGTTTATCATTTAAGTAAATTTTTAAAGTAGGGTTACATGCAGCAATATCAATAAGTCTTTTAGTAATCATTAAATAATGATTCTTATTAATACTTTTTAAACCAAATCTTTCAAAATCAGTAAGATAAGTTATTTGTGTATGAGCAGTTTTCTTTTTTGTAATTTTAGGTTTGGTCCTATCAGACATATTGTCTTTAAAGGTTTGAACAAATTGTTTTTTACCATCGCAAGTTTGAATTGTAAACTCTTTACTAAATATATTTGTTAATGTACTACCTACACCATTGGTTCCAACAACAATTCTATCTTCAGTATCATCAAAATTACTTCCTGTCTTTAAATTAGAAAATATCATTTCAGGTACCCATTCATTATACTCTTTATGAATCTCTACAGGTATTCCCCCATTATCCCAAATAGAGATAAGACCAGTTGCCATATCTATATTTACTTTAACTTTATTTAATTTTGAATTTCTTTTATGCTCGTCAACTGAATTAGATACTATTTCATCAAAGAGTTTTAAGAAGCCAGGATTATATGTTACTTCAGTAAGTTGAAATTGATCTTTACCTTTAATTGGTAGAAATACTTCTTCAGTATGTGGCTTAATAGATCCAACATACATACCAGGTCTTAACAATACGTGTTCAGTATCTGTTAGTTTCTGGTATTTCTTTTCAATGCTTACTGCCATTTATTTTTATTTTTATATGGTCAATTTATCTATTTGTTTACTAAAAATCTTAGTTAAATCAGGCCAATCTGTTATTACCTATTGCTTAGGCTTGTAATCATATTCTTATTTCTTATACTTTGTATGTGTAAGCCAGGTTTGAATTCTATATCCTTTCTGTTTGCTCCAATTACTATAATGAACATGTGTCCAATATGGTGGAAAGAAAAGAATAGTTCCTTGTTTTAGTGGAACTGTTATATCTAAATGTGGAAATACTATTTCATCTCCAGTATCTTTAAGTGAAACTATAAGTGTTCCTACTCTTTCTTTATATGCATCGCTAAAGATAGACACATCCACACCATCTTGATGTTCTTTAGTAGGCCCAATTATCTTTCTTAGTTGATACCCAGTATCTTCAAGGTTATTAGACATTAAATAGGAAGCATTAGGAATATTTTGTAAACTTATAAATTTTTTTATAGATTCGCCTATCCTTTTAAAAATAATAGCGTCTATCTCCTTTGCTTTAGGTAAATATAATTTTTTTGAAAGTATTATTTCTTTAGACTTTGTATTTTTATTTTCCTCCGAATAATCTCTTATTACACTATGTTCTTTTTCGTAAGTATCTATAAATTTAATTATATCTTTGCAATCTTTTTTTGATACTAATTCAGCACTCATTACAAAGTTACCATGTTTAGTTACAGTTTTTTTCATCAATATATTATGTTAATGTGTATATACGTTAAAGTAAAAAATAAATTCTTTTGAGTGTAGTATTAAGAGAATGCAAATAAACATTAAAATATCTTCCTTTAGTTTCATGCTGCCATTTAATTTTCCAAATAGATATTAAATTTTTAAGGGCAGGGTAATGATAAATGTTATTATCTTTATTCTTTATTACTTTTAATACATATGAATAATCCTTTGTCATATCGTGGTTTTAAAGCGGTGATGTGGCACTCTTATTATTGTTTTATTAATATACGAATTTAAGTTATAGTATTAAACTTTTTTCATGCCCAATTCTAATATCTGTGTTTATATGTATCTTATACCCTTTTTTAATAGCATTTTGACAAAATCCTACATCCTCAGAGCAGAATTCTTCAATTTCTCCGTTTCTAAAGGTATCCCATTCTGGTCTAAACCAGGGATACTGCATGGATTCAAAAACTCCCTTTTTTATCAGTACCCATCCAAATCCTGTATACTCAACAGGAAATATGCTTTCTTTATCAGCAATAATCTTATCGTTAAGAAATTGAAAGCTGCCATTTTTTTCATATTGAGCTTTATCCCAATGTTCTACCGTAGCATAGTTAACTCCATCAGACGTTTTATAAATACCGGAAGCAATTGGTTTATCCATTTTTAAAAGTGCTTCAAAGTTCTGAGGACTAAACACCATATCGGAATCAATCCACATAATGTAATCGTATCTTACTTCATTATTCCAGGGTTTCTGATTCTTACCTCTAGTCACAGCAGGGCCTAAGCATTTATTTCTGGCATAGTATACGTTTGGATCGTAATAATTACTTAAGTGTGGAGTAATGTTATTACTGATGCACCATTCATAAAGGAGTGTCCAGCTTTTTAAAAAGTTGCCACTAAATCGGTTACCCGGGATGCAGAAGATTACTACTATAGGATTTTTCATATTGATCTATTTCTCCTTGCATTATCCCACTGTATCTTTCTAGAAGAGCCTAACATTCTATACTTAGATACTTTGTCATTAAACGAATTCCTGGTTTGATTAACTTGAGTTTGTCCGTTGTTTGTTTCTTGGTTTGTTGTCATTACTTATTTAACTATTTTTATTTTATTGTTGTGGAGAATATCGGAGTCGAACCGATGACCTCCTGCGTGCAAGGCAGGCGCTCTAGCCAACTGAGCTAATTCCCCATTTGTGGAGGTGGTGGGATTCGAACCCACGTCCAATAAGTATTCATAAAAACATTTCTTACAGCTTAGGATAAGTTTTTGTAAACTTCCAAAAATCAATAATGTTTTAAGCATAACATTCTAAAACTGCGTACTGTATAAAACTCTTAAGGTGGTTTTTAATAGCTAGCCCATATACACCTATACTGCTTCCTTTTACATCTTAGTTATTTACAAGCATACTAATAACATGATGTGCATTACTTACCTAACTAGGCAGCCATTGCGTACTCAGCGTTGTCGGCTAAGGTTGATGTAGGTCATCACCCGGTGCTGTAGTTCTTATTTCAATCAGATTGTCAAAAACCGTTCACCCCCAATAATTCAATGAACTTTATTATATATTATACATAACCTTTGGATGTAGATGGAATGCTCTTTTTAATTCCTCATAACCTTTCTTTGATCCAAATCTATTGCCTGATCCTATATGCCATGTAATCTTTTCAAATTTATCATATTCACGGTATTCTTTAAAGTCGTAAATAGTAAAAGGAGTCCCATCTTCAGTTTGCATTTCCCATTCATTCTGAGTTACTTCACCAGGATCAGGATCAGTATACATTACTATACCACATACTTTTTCTATATCTTCTTGTGCAGCTATAAAATCGTGGTTATGGAAAGTAAGGTTTTCGGCCAAACTTGAATCTTCTAATCTATTCATCTTTTCTTTATGTTTAGTATATTATAATAATAACAAACTTTCTCTCTTTCTGAAAGTTTAATATGGCATTTCTATATTTTTATTTTCTTCTGCTTTAAACTTTGCTACTAGTTTTTTGCATATGACTTTTAATTCTGTTGAGAATTCACCTTTATCAATAATCCAATCAATATACCTACCATCCATTTCAACAACTTCTTTAAACGGTTTGCCTTTATTCTTTCCAAAATTAAATACGATTGTTCTCTTTCCATTAATTTCATCAAATTTTAACTTACCTCCTAAATCAACCTGATCAGCTCTACGAGTATTTACTACTTTATCAATTTCTTCAGCAGTTTGTGGCATATCATATACTTCTCTTTGTTTCTGAAATATTTCCATTGTAGCTCTAACATCAGCCTCAGCTCTATGCGCACCTTCTAAATCTTTACCTGTGAATTTTTTATAAGTATTTGTAAGATCTCTTTTTTCATAGTTACTGTATATAAGGAAAGGATCCATTACAGCTCTACCCCTATGATTAAATACAATACCACATCTCATAAATTCCTCACATAAGAAAGGAACATCAAAGAATAAGGCATTATACCCTCCTAAGTCACTATCACCAATAAAGTCATTGATTTCAGATGCTATCATTTCAAAGGTTGGTTTATCCTTTAACATCTCTAAAGATATGCCGTGCTTGTCTTCAGCTTCGGCTCTCATTTCTACATTTCCTGGATTTACTAATTGATTGTAAGTTTCAATCTCATTGCCATCAAAATCTGTCTTAATCATACAGATCTCAATTATACGGTCAGCTGTTGTGCTGATTCCTGTGGTTTCTAAATCAAACCAAACTATATTTTTCTTCATACTATTCTAATTAACTTTAACTGTTATAAATATTATATAGCTAAAATTAAAGATAGTTTTAAGATTCTGTAATAATTATATTATGAATAACTTCATTTAATTCTACTTGTTCAATTAATTCCATACCTTCAACAACATGGCCAAATGTTGTATACGTAGGATCTAAAGATTTACCTCGCCATCTACCTAGACTAATAAAAAATGCTCCAACTGATGAGTGTTCTCCACCTGCATTACATGCACTTAATACACCGTATGCATGAAAGTTATTGTCTTTAGTTCTACGAGGAGGTTTAAGTTCATCCCACATAAGACTATGAGGGGTTCCATCAGGTTTTTCATTAGGACTGGCTTGAATCAAAAAATTAGGTTCTACTCTGTAAAATTTAATTTCTTTAAATAATCCATCATTGGCATTTTCTATAAATCTCCTAACTTGTATAGGTGTTTCTTCATAAAGACGAAATTTAATATCGCCTCTATCCATTTTAAAAATTGCGTATTTCATAATGTTTATCTGTTTGGATCTTCTATAGTAATAGTTGCAGTTGATAAAGCAGTTGCCATTCTATCAGGTAATCCTCCAATAGTTCTATTTAAAGAATTTAATGTTCTCTTCATATCTGAGGAACCGCCACCGCCTGCTACACTAGGTTTGGTACTACCTGCATTACCACCAGATTCACTTTCTGTTTTTGATCCAAAGATTGAAAATCCAGTATTAGCCGGCTCAGCCATCATATCTCTAATATCTTCTACTGCATTAGCCAAAGCACGATAAGCTGACCTATCATCTGATAGCGCAGATGCACTATTAAACAAATTACCAAATCCTATTGCTTTGTCAATATCTATTTTATTAATTGAATCTGCTATTTTAGAAATTCCATCAGCTGCTTTATCTAATTGGCCCTTTTCAGCAACATCGCCTAGTGTAACTATAAACGAACTAAAATCTTCTAACTGAGAAGACATAAATGGATTAGTTGCATAAAGATCAGTAAATGCAGTTCCTATAGAAGTTAATAATTTACCTACAGATGTAGCAACAGCTACTGGTTGAAAATCACCACTGAATGCTTTAAGCCCTGCTGCTATATCTGTTAGCGCATCGCCTGCACCATCAACAGCTTCAATACCTTTTTGAATTTTATTTTCATCCCAAGTAAAAAACATAAACGAATTAGTTTCTTCGTTTTCAGCTCCACCGATTTTGGCAAAAGCAGCACCAACTAAACCTAAAGTTACTCCAATTTTTCCAGCCACTTCTTCTACATTATCTATACCAGAAAATGTAGATAGCGCATTTGCAATTTTTTCTAATTCAGTACCTGCACCTTGTACTGATTGTATACCTTCTTGTACTTTATTCTTTTTGATTCCTAATAGGCTTCCCCAAAAACCACCTGCTTTAACATTGCCTTGATCAGCAACGGCTGCAAAAGCCCCTTGCACAAAACCAACTGATTTAGATATAGCAGCACCAACTTTGTCAAAATCTACTTTAGATTCAACTAATGTTTGGAATGCAGTTAAACCTTCGGCTATACCAGTTAATGCAGAACCTGCACCTTGGACTGCGTCTAATCCTTCTGCAACCTTATTCTTCTTAATTCCAAATAAGGATCCAAAGAAACCACCTGCATCAACATTACCTTCTTCAGCAACAGCTGCAAATGCTCTTTGCACAAATCCAACTGTTGTAGATATAGCTTCACCTAATACAGTAAAGTCAACTTTAGAATCTACTAGTTTTTGAAATTCAGTTAAACCTTGGGCTATACTAGTTAAAGCTTTACCTGCACCCATTACAGAATTAATACCTTTCTTAGTGGCATTAGGACTGAATGCGTTTCCAAATACTGCTCCAAATAGACCTGTTGGGGTTGCAGCTTCGCCACCAGCTGCTGCAAATGCACCTGTTACACCTGTCAACACAGTTGTTAGCTGTAAACTATCGTCTGCAGCCCAATCTAACTTTTGATAATCTTTTAAACCAACTGATAATTTTGTTAGTGCAATACCAGCTGCACCGAATCCTATTGCCGCCGCCGTCATTGCCCCTGCATCAATAGTACCTGTTATAGCACCTCCAATACTTTTAAAGAATCCTCCAATACCACCACCTTTAGGAGGCCCTACGAATGCCATCTTTACGCCAGCTAATGTAGTTGTTAAGTTAAGAGCATCTTTTTGAGTAAAGTCAACATCCTTCATTGCTTGTAAACCTGGCCCTAATTCCTGTAGTGCCAAACCAACAGCACCGAATGCAACTGCACCTGCCACAATTGGTATTACTCCTAACCCTGCAACTCCAAATACAACTGCTAATGCAGATAATACACCAGCCTGAGCAGCAACACTTTTTAAGGTAACTCCTTCTGTGGCTTTAGCAAATGGAGTATATCCTAAACCAAAGACAAGAAGACCAAGTCCCATTATAGCAACTGCAATCGATCCTAGTGTAATAGTTAATGGAATTCCAGTCATTAAACCTGCTTCATATGCTCCAAGTAAAGCGAATACAACACCAAATCCTAATATTACAGCTACTTGCATGCCAATATCACCAAACGTAACACCACTTGTAGCTTTAGCAAATGGAGTATATGCTAATCCAAAAACAAGCAGCCCAACTCCCATTACGGCTAAAGCTATAGATCCTTTTACCACTTCAGTAAATACTAAACCTAATATTGCTACTGCTATTCCTAATCCTATTAATACTCCTGCTTGTATGGCTATATCTTCCAGTGTTGGTGCGGTCATTGCAATTAAACCAGCATAAGCTGCATATCCTAAACCAAATATTGCTAAGCCAATTCCCATCATGCTTAAAGCAACAGCTCCTTTCCTAACTTGTTTATCAACTACACCTAATAGAGCCACAGCCCCACCTATTATAAGTATAGATCCAGCCATAGTCATCATTAACGGCATACCGCCCATCATTACTAAAGCACTAACTAAAGCAAAGACAGCTAAACCACCTGCAAACTTAAGGAGGCCCATACCCATATCGCCCATAGCTTCTGCACCACCTTTAATTTGTTTATCTGCCTTTCCTAATAAAAGAAATAGTGGAGTTACTAATATTGTGGTAAAATATAAAATTGGTATACCTATTGCCCCAATAAGTAATAGAGGTGTGGCTAATGCTAAACCTTTAGCAAATTTAAATATTGCGCCGCCCATCATATCTAAAGCCGATATACCTTCCTGAGCTTTTTTAGTATCTATATCAGCTAACTTTGTAAAAGTTCTTTCAATAAAGTCAACAAACTTGTCTACACCCTTTTTAGGTACAATTGCCCAGAGTAACATACCCATTGCAGCTTTAATAGATCCTATACCTAAGGCTTTTAAATCTGCCATTTTACCACCACCACCACTGTCGGCACCACCACCTTTTTCAGGTTTTTGAGATATTGCTGACAATAACTTCTTTCGGTGTGAACGAGTAAAAAGAAAATTAGTTAAACTTTTACTTGACTTTTCATCTATTCCT
>Ga0307488_10003678_pt1 | contig 12790 bp, 24 predicted proteins | sample SB02metaG_FD_202248 | JGI IMG/M metagenome (GOLD analysis project Ga0307488, IMG submission 202248) | Sea-ice brine microbial communities from Beaufort Sea near Barrow, Alaska, United States - SB 0.2 | ecosystem: Environmental > Aquatic > Marine > Coastal | place: USA: Alaska | collected...
GCGTTTGAGCTCCCCCCCATGAGAGAGACGCTTCGGCGTGTACACGGAGGCACCAGGCTTTCGTCGCGCCCCCCGTGTCAATACTCAAGTTGAGAATAAACATATTGCCGTGACGTACCCGCAATCGAGCACGGTGTCTTTGCGGCGCTCGTGGCAGATGCGGCACACAGTGGCGTCCTCCGCGCTGCTGTCGGCGGCGGCGCGCGACTCAGCCCGTGTCAGCGCGTCCCTCGCGTCAGGGGCTTGCGCTCGTCCTGTGTCGTATTTGTCACTGATGTGTCTCTCAAATCACCTAACGCACACCACAAAATGTGCTGACGTGAAGCCGCAATGTGGACGTGTGTAAGCCCCTACCTCGCGCGCACCCCGCCACGCTCGACGTCCGCCACGACCTCACGCAACTCCTCGAGGGAGCACTCTTCTAGCGCCTCCGGGTCGCCCGCCAGCCGCCGCGCGCGCTTGTTGGCGACTTCGGCTTCATCGGCCAAGCGCCAGGGGCTTACACTCGTCCTCTTCTCAGCTCAACGTAGGCATTCGTTGTGGGATGCGTTGGGTCTTTCAGTAGCGTGTAACAACATCAATGGGTCACAACTTGTTATACCACGTCACAATCTTGACTCAAACCGGCTCACCGACCGAAACGGCTCATGCTATTGTCGCACGCTACTGAGACACCCAATACATTCAATTAAAAAGTTTTTACGTCACGCCAGAAGGTGGACAAGAGTAAGCCCCTGCTGAGCGCTTAGCAGCCAAGCGTACCGGCTCAATACCCGCCTTAGCCTCCGACTCCGCCCATGCCCGGACTTGAGCTATCAATGTATCCTGAGTGTATTGGCGCAAGTTGAAATTGAATGCAAAGTGTGCAAGCGGTTCGTCATATATGAGCTTCAAGCGCTGAAACCAAGCGCTGTCAACAAACCTGGGGTCATCCTGCACTGCCCTACCAACGACGAGCCGCCTGGAACATGTGCGACGTTGGCAGTGTCGTCTAGTAAAATGGGTGCCACGGCCGGCGACAACCACACGCGCACCGTCCCGTCCCACGACGCGGAGGCCAGGCGTTTGCCGTCAGGGCTCCACGCGCACGACACCACGGCGTCGCCGTGCCCCTCTAGTTTGGCTACCTCGCGCGAGGGCCGGTCGGGATTTGCTTGCCGCGTCATCTGACGCTCTGTGCATGCTTGTCTCATGACTTCAAAGGCACTCAGTGTCTAACGTGGCGAGGATCATCGGCCACATCATCCGAAGCACTTTGAACCCTTGTCTCTTGAGTGAACAGGCACCATGTGACATGGCGAGTTTAGCCACGTCATCTAACGTAATTTGAACCCTCGTCTCTTGAGTGAAAGGCACCCTGCGACTGGTGAGCAACATCCGCCAGGCCCTACCTCTTGCCCCGTGCTGACGTCCCACACGCGCACCGTTATATCCCACGATGCAGCAGCCAGCCGCTTGCCATCGGATATGGCCCGGCATATATTCCTCACCACGTAATAGGGTGCCATCTGACTAAAGAGACGAGGGTTCAATGTGCCTTGGATGACGTGGCTGGCCTGGAGGTGATGCTCGACTCGTCATAGGGTGCCATTGAACTCAAGAGACGAGGGTTCAACGTGTGCGTTGAGATGTAGGTTTTAAGTGACTTGGATGACGTGGCGAGCAACATCCACCAGGCCGCGCCGTCGGGGCTCCACGCGCGCGCGAACACAATGCCGCGGACCCGCCCGTCCGACCGGCCGTGCCCTCCCCCTAGGCTGAAAGGCCCCTCCGGACGGCCGTGCCCTAGGGCCCGGCGCATACTGCTCGCCACGTCATTGACACGCACTCTGCACAATCGTCTCTTGAATTACATGGCACCCTATGACGTGGCGATGAATGTGCGCTGGGCCCCACCATGACCCTTCAAGTTAGCCACCGAACGCTAGGGCCTGGCGGCTGTCGCACGCCTCGTGATAGTGTGCCACTGAACTTCAGATACGAGGGTGAAAAGTGCGTTGATGACGTGGCGGGCCTGGCGGAGGTTGCTCGCCACGTCATTGGGCGCCAACCATTTCATGAGACGAGGGTTCATCGTGCGTTGGATGTAGGAGCTGGCGGATATTGATCGCAACGTCGTAGGGTGCCGTTTAACTCGACAGACAACAGTTCAAAGTGCATTCGATGTGGGGCCTGGCGGGTATTGCATGCCACGTGGTAGGGCGCAGATTGCTGCAAGAGGAGAGGTTTCAAAGTGCGTGTCCATGACGTGGTGAGCAATTTCCGCCGGGCCCAAGTGCACGGCCGGCCGGATAACGTGGCGGGCATTATTCGCCAGGCTTTAGGCCCCACCTTGCGCCACGTGGTGGTGTCCCACACCCGCACCGTGTCGTCCCTCTTGTCGACCGACGCGGAGGCCAGCCGCTTCCCGTCCGGGCTCCATGCGCAGCAGCTCACAGCACCGCCGTGCCCCTCCAGCGTGGCCGCATTGCACAGAGTGTTGGCGTACCATACTCTAAAGCCTGGCAGATTTTCCTTGCCACGTCATAGGATGCCATTTGACTTAAAAAATGAGCATTAAATATGCGTTGGAGGATGTGGCGAGCAATTCAGCAATATTCCATGTCTGCCAGGGCCTACCACACTCGGACAGTGTCGTCGTCGTGGGCAGAAGCGATTTGGTTGCCGTCAGGGCTCCACGCGCAGCAGTTCACTTCGCCGCCACCGCGCACTTGGGCCACCTTGATGTAGCGGCGCAAGTAGAATTTTAAACGAAATTATTGAAAGCGTTTCATCATATTTCAGCTTCAAGCGCTGAATCCAGGCGCGGTTAATTCGGGGTCAACCTTGGGTCAGCCTGCACCGCCCCACCTCATCACCCGTGTCCACGTCCCACACTCTCACTGTGGAGTCGCTCGCTGCGGATGCGAGTCGTCGGCCGTCCGGTCGCCACGTGCACCAGAACACAGAGACTGATGGATAATGCTCGCCTCGTCATCAAATGCAATTTGAACCCTCATTGCTTGAATTAAAATGGCATCTTATGAAGTGGGCTGAAGGATGGTGCCCGCCACGTCTGCATACGATATTTTTTAACCCTCGATTCTCGAGTGAAACGGCATCCTATGACGCGGCGAGCACTATCCTTGAGTTAAACGGCATCCTATGACGCGGTGAGCACTATCCTTGAGTTTAACGGCATCCTATGACGCGGTGAGCACAATCCTTGAGTTAAACGGCATCCTATGACGCGGTGAGCACTATCCTTGAGTGTAACGGCATCCTACGACGCGGTGAGCACCATCCTTGAGTTAAACGGCATCCTAAGACGCGGTGAGCACTGTCCTTGAGTGTAACGGCATCCTACGACGCGGTGAGCACTATCCTTGAGTTAAACGGCATCCTAAGACGCGGTGAGCACCATCCTTGAGTTAAACGGCATGCTTGACGCGGTGAGCACCATCCGTCAGACCCCACCAGAGCACTTGGCCGCCGTGCCCCACCAGCTTGACCGGGTCGAGCTCGGTGGTTGAATCCACCGCACCGTGCAGTCGTGCTACGATGGTCGCCTTATCTCCAGCGGTAGACAGCCTCCGCGCTGCCATGTAGGAGGGTCTGTGAGAACGACTCGACCGACGTTGAATGGACGAAATGGACGGGAAAAATCCCAGACGAGGCCGAGAGTGCGTGTCAACGATGGTCAAGGCCATCACGAACCGAGCCCGCGCCCACGCGTCTGTGTGAGCATCCGCCCTAAAGGTGCGTAGTGCGCTACTGTGCGCTATCAAGGGACCCCGCCAGGAGCACCTTCAGTTCCTTCACACGCAGCTGCCGCAACTCCGCTGCCGACATTGGAGTTCCCAAGTTAACCACGTTCCACCGTGTTGTAGGGCGCACGACACGCTTGCGTAGCTTCACGTGGTTAGACCACCGAAAACCTCCCAATGTGCACAGGTGCACTTCGAGCAAGCAGTCAGATGATACCAGGACAAGGAGGAGGCGAATGTTTACCGGTCAGCCGGTGCATTGTGAGCAGGCGAAGCACTATGAGTGTGCGCAAGCAGTCAGGGCCTCACACGCGCACGATGCCGTCGTGGGACGAGGCGGCAATCTTCGTGCCATCAGGGCTCCACGCGCACGAGTGCACATCGCCCACTTGTGGCGGCAATCCGGCACGATTGCCATCACATGACCTTGAAAAGGCTCCGTTTGCAAGTAGACCGTACACCCGGTTGCCGGGCTCCTGCAGCTTGGCGACCTCGAGCCCGGTGCTCGCATTCCAGACGCGCACCGTTGCGTCGGCCGAGGAGGAGGCGAGCGATTTGCCGTTGGGGCTCCACGCGCAGCAGCGCACTGAACCTCTGTGGCCGAGCAGCCTCCTCTCCATCGCCCACGCCGCGTGGCCCGCCATCCCTTGCACTGGTGTCGCGAGCGTATCTGGCTGCTAAGGCGCCGGGGCGCGTGAAGTTGTGAGCCATTACTGCCGCCTGGCATTTGTGTTTTAGCGCGTCAATAACAGATCTGTCACGAATATCTGGGACTCGACTGCTCGTCACCTGCACTGCACCGCCTATTGCGCGACGCGCTCCTCCACCGATCCACGGAGCGCCGCGTCTCGACTGCAGTGGGTCCCGTCCCCGAATCTCTCCAGCATCACTTGAGGGGGGCGCGCGCGAGGCCCGTGAGACCCGGCACCGTCGGGAGCGTTGGTCCGAGAACTGCAGCCTCCAGCAGCCTGCCGGGAGGTGCCCACTCACACTGCCATTTAGGTGCACATCTACTTGGGCCGTCACCGCGAGTGCCACTAGGCGGGCGCCTCGAGCCACGTTGGGCACACTGTTTCAACGGGTCGGCGCTACCATAACGGTTAGAACGGGTCATCAAACTGTCGAGGATATCGACCGATAGCTCCCCACCGCGCTTTCATATGCTTCTGTTGGGTACTCGTATGCATTTGTTTTCACATCTCCTGGCAGGTGGACGGGCTATCAAAGCTATTTCACACACTGCCAGACATGACACAAACCGAGCTACACTTTGACACAATACTCGCAAAGAAGGCATGAGCCCACGACTAAACCGCTTGGCACTTGCGGCGGTGGCCCTCTGCTAGAACCTAGAACGGGTTGTCGAATTGTTTCAACACCGCGGGGATGTCCACTGTCAGCACCTCCTCCAGCGCCGCCATGCAGGGTCTGCAGAATCCTGCCTCGCCGCGTCATCAACTGCATGTCGAAGGTTCGTCTCTTGAATCAAACGCCATCCTAGTACGCAGTTTTGCCCTCGTACGCTGGCTGGATTGGAACGTGGTGACGGTGAAACCGACCGCCTCGATACCAGACTGTCAGATTCGACCGATTTTACTCACGCCGGGTTTCCCAGCGGCTTGGATCGTTTAAAGCCGCCATTTAACCCAAGAAAAGTGGGGGGACTCCCATCCAACCAGTGTACGAGCGCAAAACTGCATGGCATAAATTGCCGCGCGATATCTGTCAGGCCATACCTTCATCTGCTTCTTCTCGATCTTCGGCAGTTTCCATATCTGCATCCCGGAAATGATCTCGCGGAAGCGGGCGACGTTGGGCAGGTCGCCACGCGGTAGGGGCGCAAGTTGACATTGAGATTGAAGTGAAACTGAAGTTGAAATTGCGGGCCCGGCCGGGATTGCTCGCCACGTCATAGGATACCAACGAGGGTTAAAATTTTGTGACGATGACGTGGCGCCCCCGAATCATCTGGCACATATTGTTCCCCACGTCATAGGATGCCAGTTGACGCAATAAACGAGGGTTCAAAATGCGTTTGATGTCGCGGAGATTGCTCGCCACGTCATAGGACGATGTTTGACTCAACAAGCAAGGGTTCGCATGCGCTGGATGACGTGGCGAGTAATGTGCGCCAGGCCCTGCCGCGGGCGAGCTGATTCTCGTGAACCACCTTTTCGAACTCCGCCTCCAGGTTGTCGAGCAGCTTCTTCTGCTTCGCCTCGAACCCCGTCATGTATAGGCGCAATTTGAACTTGAAAGCAACATTTGAAACCAGGTTATAGTAATTTAGCTCCAATTGCTGAAACCTGGCACTTCGAACAACGAGACAAACTCTATCTACCTGCACCCGAAACCAGTTTACACTAATTTAGTTTCAAGCGCTAGTATCAATCGCTTTCATCACGGATTTCGATCCCTTACAACCTGCAGCGCCCCACCGTCATAATTGGCATCTGCTTGCGCAGGTGGGTGACGATCAGCACGTGCGTGCGCGCCGCCCGCACGCTATGGCCAACCACAAGTTTCCCGCCACGTCATCCAACGCATTTTCAAACTTCGTTTCGTGAGGTGGTTGGCATCCTGTGACGTGTGATCAATACCTGTGAGTCCTTACCGCACCCGCTTCACAAACTCGTTCACCTTGCGGTCGCAGCTCCTCTGCCTAGAGTCCAGCATATATTGCTCACCACGTCATCCACCGCAAGTTGAACCCTCCTGTCTTGACCGGCAGCTCAGGATGTGGCGAGCAATAGCATCTTATGACGTGGCGAGCATCTTCTGTCAATGAGATATAACAACGTGGCAAGCAATGTGTGCCAATGACATCTAGCAACGTGGCAAGCAATGTCTGACAATGGCATCGAACGACGTGGCGAGCAATGTCTGACATTGGCATCTAACGAGGTGGCGAGCAATATCTGACAATGACATCTAACGACGTGGCGAGGAATGTCTACCAATGGCATCCAACGACGTGACGAGCAATGTCTACAAATGGCATCTAACGACGTGGCGAGCAATGTCTACAAATGGCATCTAAGGACGTGGCGAGCAATGTCTGCCAAGCCCTACTTCTGCGGGATGTCCATGAGATCCTTCATGAGGTCCTCCTGCTCCTTCATGTAGAGTCCCACAGCTACATCGCCCTACCGTCATCGATACGCTTTTTATATACTCGTTTCTTGAGCTACATGGCGTCCTATGACGTGGTGAACAATATATGCTAGACAGTGACGTCATCGACAAGCATTCTGAATCTGTGTGTCTTGAATTAAATGGCATCCTATGACGTGGCGAGCAATATCTGCCAGGCCCCACCTTCATGAAGAGCTCGGCGCCCAGCGCGTTGTTCTCCGTCTTCATCGGCTTGTCGTTGAAGCTCCCCACGTACACCTTGCACACCGCGCAGGAGGGTCATTGAGAACCTGCATTTGAACCAAGATCGAAACATGACTTCCTTTCATGGCAAATGCTCATGCATACGCCTGGGACTTCCACACGTCCACTTTCTGGCTTGACGTGAGCTCTTCATGCAAGATTAGGTCGGTGCTTAGAGGGTTTCAGTGACAGAAACGGCTCAAGTTGAGCTGAGAAGTGGACGTGGAAAGCCGTTTCGCAGACGCGCGGGCTCGATTGGTCGATTCAACGTCGGTCGGGCGCTTGTTTTCAACACCCCCCTCTGCCTCAGGCGTCATGAACACCTTGCCCAAGCTCCACATCAGAGCGCCATACACCCGCATCAGCTGCTGCGCGCTCACCTGGTCCGCCTTGTTCAGCACCACCCTCACTTTGTCGTCGTGGCCCCACATGTAGGGCCTGGCCAATATTGCTCCGCCACGTCGTGGATGCCATTAAACCCCAGTGTCGGGGAGACACGTCCCCCTCAGTTTCCGTGTTGTGGTTTGTTGAGATGATGGCTGCTCCCTTAGGGTATCGGGTACACCTGATTGCTTGTATTGGATTGAAACGCTGCTCAGTCGAGAAGCTACGATTCGATACCAAACCCGACACAAAGTTCGACTCAAGAAGCCAGGGTTCAAAATGCGTGAGATGACGTGGCGAGCAACAGCTGCCGGGCCATACCCGGAGGCAGGAGATGACGGACTTGAACTCGTCGGAGATGTCGAGCTTGTGCGGGTCAAATAGCAGCAGGATCACATCACTGCGCGCCGCGAACCACTCGCACACCTGCACGAGGAGTGTGAGGAGGACGCGGCGAGAGTTTACGGGTGGACTGGTACACTATGAACAAACAGTCAGGATGACACTGGACCTGGCGAGCCACTCACACACCTGCACGAAGCTGTACCCGCGGTCTGTCCTCTGCTTCTCCCCACTCAACACACCCGGGTGCAGGGCCGCTCACTAGACTCCCGAGGTAGCTCAGCTTCCGTGGAACGAGTATGACAAACGTCAAAGTGTTACGAGCAAAAGCAAAAGCAAAACGCATAAACCGATCACAGGCTCGGATTTGGGTTGCAACCTGTCGGAACGGTTTGATCCGAGCTTGTGATTGGTCCATGCTTTCTGCTTGTGCCTTTGTTCTGTAACACTTTGACGCACTTTGTCATAGCAAGGCCAGCGAGGAGAATGCGGCGAGTGCGAACGCACCCGATACACTCGAGCATGAGCAAACAGGTAGGGATGAAGTGGCTAGGCGAGGGATGAGGATGCGGCGAGCGTGTATGGATACAGTGGTACACTGTGAGCAAACAGGCAGGCTGAGCTGAGATGGGAACGACAGGTGGGAGCTAGGCCCAGCCAGGAGTGTCCACCAGCGTGATCTCCTCCAGCAGCTTGGCATTACACTGCGACGCCTCAAACTTGGACAGGAACGAGGAGCCGAACGCCGTGAGGCCCGTGAAAGGCTTGTCGCTCTGCACCGCCAGGGTCTGCCCGGGCGTGGTGCGCGGCTCATGCCCGTGCATCACCACCACGAACCTATCCGTAGTTGGCTCCGGCCCGATGTTACACCCCGGGTACTCCTGCCCGAGCAACGACTTTATGAACGTGGTCTTCCCGGTGCCAGGGCCTGGCAGACATTGCTCGACGCGGTACTCCAACGCATTCACCCCTCATGATTTCTGTTCAACACATCTTTTGATGTGGCGAGCAATATCTGCTCGGCCCTTTGCCCGCCACGTCGTCGACACGCATGTCAAACCCTCGTTTCTTGAGCTTAACGGCATCTTACGATGTGGTGAGCATTATCCGACAGCCCCCCTACCCGGTGCTGTACTGGCCGAGTAATAGCACATTGGGTTTGCCCTCGAAGTCGCCGTCCGTCAGAAGCGGCGAGTAGAAGCTGCCGAACTTCAGCGCCTCCTCCAGCGGCCGCACCTTCGCCTTGTAGATCTCCGTCTGGCAGAGCCTCACTGATATTGCTCATCGCGTCATCAACGCCGATTTGAGTTCTCGCTTCTTGAGTTGAATGGTACTCTACGACGTGGAGAGAGAGTGTGAGCCTGACAGGTATTGCTCGTCACCTCATTGACAAGCATTTCAGCCCTGGCTTCTTGACTGAAATGGCATCCTAGGACTTGGCAAGTGTGTGGCGATGGCCTTACGGACAAAGCTCGTCACGTCATTCAAACGCGTTTGAACCCTCGCCTTTAAGCTAAATGGCATCCTATGACGTGGCGAGCAATGTCTGCAAGGCCCGTGTCATCGACACACATGTGAGCCCTGGCTGGTATAAATATGAACGGCATCCCATAACGTGGCATGCAATATCTGCCTGACCCTACCTTAAGGCTATCGATAATGGAGGTTGCGATTTTGGTGTCGATTTTCTTCTGGTATTCCTTCCCCTTGCCCCCGGGCAGCGCCCCGCCCAGTGTCGCGGTGTTGAACGGGTTGGCGCTGCTCTCGCTAGTCCAACTAGGATGGTCGGGCGGGCACAGCTCTCCACCTCGAAGGATGTCACGTAATTCAAGAAACATGGGTTCCACACGCGTTGGATGACGTAGCGAGCAATATCTGCAAGGCCCACGTCATGTCAGAGGATGCCATTCAACTCAAGAAATGAGGGTGCAACCTGCGTGTCGATGACGAGGCGGGCGATATCCGCGACGGCACTACCCGCTGAACTGGTCCAGCCCCTCCAGCTCAGCGGTCCCCAGCGTCCCCACCGTAGGGCCGTCGTAGATATTCCACACGTCATAACGGGTTGGGGGTGAAAGCCTGGCCTCCTCATCTGCTACCTACGCTAAGCAATGAAGGTAACACTCGGAAGCGGCACTCTCTCGCCACACCAAGGATGCTGTGTAATGCAGGGTTCAAGACGCGTGTCGCTGCCGTGGCGAGGCGAAGTAGCAGCCCGACCCTACCCAGCCGCGAGAGCCGCGTCCAGCGCGTCGGTAGACGGCTCGGAGCCTGCCTGCGCCAGCGCGATGATGCGCAGCGCCTTCACGAACTCGCTTGGCCCGAGGAATCCTTGTCTGTTGACATCTGACATCTGCCAGACGCGTGCGAGGGTTTCCTTGGCGTAGCGACGTAAGTCGAAATTGTAAGCAACGCTCAAAGGCAGTGCGTCATAGCTTTCGGCCCTGCGCTGCAGTGAGGGAGCCCCCCCCCGGGCCTCTTGAGCTCGTGAGCGTGACCCGTGGCCATACGAATGTCACCTCTGGAGTCGCCCGGGAGGGCTCTGGAGGGCTGCGGCTGTGGAGGGCTATGGCCACCCCGTCCCCCGGCAGACCCCCCGGCCTCAGGGGCTCTGTAGCATGAACTGTGGCCATACGAATGTCACCCATGCAGTCGCTCTGGAGGGCTCTGGCAGGCGTCCAGCTAGGCAGCGTTGAGGGGTAAGTTCCGTCCCGGGCTCCCGGCAGCGCTGACATGACACCAGGCATTCACTCATTCAACACCGGTTCCAAGCACCACCCCACCTTGGGTAAGCCGCTCTTCCCGAAGAACTTGACGGCGTCGGCGCCCGTGACGCGCATGTCGCCGTCCCCATCCGCGAGTGGGAACCACTGCCGGTACAGCGCCTCGTCGAAGGACGCCATCTCGCGTGAGGGGCTGAATGAGCAAGCGGTGCCTGCGAAGAGTTCGTGAGGCCAAGAAAGAACAATTTGTTAGGGGGGTTTATGGTTTATAAGGGGGTTATGTTAAATTAATAATACACCCCCCCTATTGACAGCTCAGAGACGTTCAGTGAGTCCGCAGTTGGGGTGCCTCGACGGCGGCCAGTGCTCTCACTGCCGCCTGCGTCTGAACTGGACACCTCTGGACAGCACCCTCCGCTACCGTCAAGGGCCTCGGGACCAGCCCCGCTCGACGCCTTACGCTCTCTGTCGACCCGCGTGACCGCCGAGCAAGATGAGCTACGCGTGAGTATTTTCTTGGGGGAACACTCAAACGCGTTATTTTTGTTGGGAGGCATTTGTGGCCACTACCGCGCGCGCCGCGCACTTTGGGAGGGCTGTGACACGGTCGTTCTACCCGCGTGTAAGAGCGGCTTGCGCGCGACTCCGCCAAGGAAATACTACCGGGTCGCGCGCCACGAGGGATTTCGAATTGTGTGGAGAGGGGAGGATCTTGGTCGAGTCAGCCTCGGTACTCGCCGTCGGACAGTGCCCACCTGCGTCCTCCCCTTTCTACATCCACGCGGCTGCCATTGCCAGACGTATCGCCGGCGCACTGAACGCGAACCCCTGGCCGTTTCCCTCCGTGCAGTTATCTCTTCAAGTACATCATCATCGGTGACACCGGTGCGCACCCGTGTCCCAGGACACCGGCCCCCACCCCGCGCCCCCCCATCACTATGGTATCGTGGTGACGCGACGTGACTGCCTCTCCAGTCTTCCAAGAGAGTGCATTTGTTGAGTTTGTACCCCAACACCCTATTAAGATACGGCTCACGCCCCCACGCGACTGGCGAGCACCGGCACATTGCGTTGAACGCCACAGCGAGCATTCTTGACTTGTTCACACCATCGACGCTGCAGCCAAGGTGAAAGATCCATACGTGAAAGATAAATACTGTACCGGTATTGTTTCAGCTCTCAACACCCACGCTGACGCCCCTCCCTCCTCGTCTGCACCTGACAGGCGTGGGCAAGTCGTGCCTGCTGCTGCAGTTCACGGACAAGCGCTTCCAGCACGTGCATGACCTCACCATCGGCGTCGAGTTCGGCGGGGCATGAATGAACTTTTGAACTGTACCAGCTGGCACAGTCAGCCAACCGCTTGAGTTATGCCAGTTCTATGCTCGCGCTCTGCTACGCTGAGTATCCGCCGAGGGTCGAAACGTGGCAGTTTTCGACTGTCTTGCTTTCAGAAAACCCCTGTGTCATCCCACTGAACCGTTTTAAGGTGCTCAAGCTAAGCTGGAAACAGCACGATGTAAGGCCCTGGAGTTTGGCAGCCGCATGGTGACCATCGACAACAAGCAAATCAAGCTGCAGATCTGGGACACCGCGGGACAGGCAGGGCCCTTGCGTGGTCCCCCGTGTCCGTCTGTGCTTGAGCAGCTGTGCCCTGTCCCTGAAAGTAATCAAACCACACTCGAGCCGCCTTGCCCTGTCCCTGACACCAATCAAACCACTAAAGCTATCCCTGCTGAATACCTCGACAATGCAGTAGTTGAAGTGCAGCGGGAGCCAGCTGTTTGACCCTTCGGGCAGGAGTCGTTCCGCAGCATCACGCGGTCGTACTACCGCGGCGCGGCGGGGGCGCTGCTGGTGTACGACATCACGCGCCGCGAGACCTTCAACCACCTCACCACCTGGCTGGCAGGGCCTTCCATACACAGCGTCCCCTTTCCAGCTCAGCTGCTGGCCGTCACAGCTGTGGCAGCTGTGATTTTGTCCCTGACATTACTCAAGTCACCCACCTCACTGAATACCTCACACTATGACAAAGTGCGTCAAAGTGTCACGAGCAAAAGCAAACGCAAAAAGCATGGACCAATCACAGGTCTGGTAGTTATACCCATTGGCGTACCTCGGAGCTGGTAGTTGAGCTAGAAAGGGGACTGGGATTACGGTGCTATGACAAGGTGCGTCAAAATGTTACGAGCAAAGCAAAGCAAAGCAACATCA
>Ga0307488_10003679_pt1 | contig 12789 bp, 17 predicted proteins | sample SB02metaG_FD_202248 | JGI IMG/M metagenome (GOLD analysis project Ga0307488, IMG submission 202248) | Sea-ice brine microbial communities from Beaufort Sea near Barrow, Alaska, United States - SB 0.2 | ecosystem: Environmental > Aquatic > Marine > Coastal | place: USA: Alaska | collected...
AATGACCACAGAAGCCAAACTAGTGCATTCTTTAAAAGCACAAACCCCGATAGTTTCGACACTATCTGGAATGACCACAGAAGTCAAACTAGTGCATTCTTTAAAAGCACAAACCCCGATAGTTTCGACACTATCTGGAATGACCACAGAAGTCAAACTAGTGCATTCAGTGAAAGCATAACTACCGATAGTTGTGACACTATCTGGAATGACCACAAAAGTCACATCTTTCGGCACTTCTGTTTCGCCATCGTAAATGAAAACACCTTTTCGTCTTCTCATTTCTTTCTCTATATCTTTCTTAGACCAACCATAGGCCAAAAAAAGATTGTAAGCATCCTTTGGCTCACAAGCCATTGCGATAAACAAAAAAACATCGTTAGGGAATTTAAAAAAAGCCATGATTGTAGATGTAATAAGAGTTATATTAATCGTATAATTTTTTTAAAAAATTCAATTTTATTCCGATTATAATTTAATTATTAATTAAAAAATGTCCGTTACATTAATTAATAATTTAGGCACTGGTAATTTTGGGAAAGTATACAAAGCCAAAAAAGAAAATGGTGATATTTTTGCGGTTAAAATTATTGAGCCAAAAGAATTACGTTACATAGAATTAGATATTCTTAGTAGGTTGAGGTCTCCTTATTTAATCAAAAGTTTCCAAGATCCCATTATAGATACTAATTTGGGAAAAGGTATTACTATGGATTTGAAAGAAAGTAGTTTGAATAATTTAAATACAGAAAAACTTTCTTATCATCAAATGAAGAGAATTATTATATCTAGTTTACATGGTCTTAAATGCATGCATGATAATAATTATTTACATTTGGATATCAAATTAGCTAATATTATGTATGATGTAGATAAAGGCGGAGATTTCACTGCTTTTATTGGCGATTTTGGTTACGCGGCTCGTTGCAGTAATTCTCGCGAAGGCATAACAACTAAAAGCCGATCTTTTAATGTTTTTATGGCCCCGGAAAATTTAGCCGAGATGAAAAAAGGAGAATTTCATTTCAATGACCGTACTGATGTTTGGAGTTTGGGTATGGTATTTTTGTTTCTATTAGGAGCCAGAATAAAATTAACAAAATCTGAAAATTTGTTAAAAGATTTAGAGGCAGTTGATGAAGAATATATTGAAGAAAAAATTAGAGTTTATAACAAAAATAAGATGTCTCCGCAAGAAGAAATAGAGCTGAAAGAACTATTAGTTCATATGCTCAAACTAAAAAATAAAGACAGAATGTCTACTAATGATTTAGGAAAAATGGCCCTCCTCAAAAATGGGAAATTACGAGATAGTTGTATGTTAGAAAAACCCAAAGAAATTTACTATTTACCTTACATTTCACCGCAGACCAAAGAAGGGATTGCTATGATAGAAAAAGCTTACAAAGAAAATAAAAAATTACAAGCTAGTGATCTTTCCTTAGCTCAATATTTTTTAACCCTCCAAATTTTTATTCGCATGATGACCAGAAGTAAAGCTGATCTCAATGACGAAGAATTAAAACACATGGTAAATGTTAGCCTGTCTACTTCCCAAAATTATTATCATAATATTAGTAATGGTAATTTTGAAGTAGCCGAAAAACTAAACGGTGAAGTAGGATATAATCCTTATTTTTATAAAGCTCATAGTATTGATGATTTAGTTATTCTTAATTATTATATCAAAGATAATGATAATTTAATATCTTTTTATAATTTAATAGAACCTTGTGAATTATTCGATATATTTAGAAATATGTATGAATATACTAACGTTAGTAAAAATAAAATAAAAGTAGAAGATTTCTTTAAAATAACGGTACCTAAGAAAAAAGAAGAAATTGATACAACTGTTTTTTCACCGGAAGACTATCATAATACTTTACCTAAAATTGAAGAAAATGAGAATAATATAACTACTATCAAGAAAGTAGAAAAAGATTTCAGAGAGAATATATTAACTGAAATTAAAAAAGATATTAAAAATATTGATACTAAAGACGAAAGAATAGATATTGTTTATAATTTATTACAAGGTAATATTAATAGTAATATTTATCATAATTTGAAGAATGTTCTTGGAGATATTAACATTAGTGAAGTTTTTACTAAATTAGTAGACTATGGATATATTAAATTAGATACAGAACAAATAGTAAAAGAATATGAAATTGAGAAAGAATATGTTATCATTGTTGATGGAAATAAATCTAGTTTATTACATATTAAAGATAAAAAAGTTACTCATTATTATAGTGATAAAATTGATAAAATAGCTAAATTTTATCAAGAAAAAGGTTATAATTATGAAAATAATTTTGATTACGGTATAGGTAATTGTTGTGTATTAAGAGAAGCATGTATTTTATTTAATATTTTTTATAATCAACAAGAAAAGGAGTTAGATTTCAGTACTAAATGTTTAGAACGTAACACATTCTTCCTCATCATTGTTTTCCTTATTAGTCATTAAATTAACATAATTTTTATCATCCTTACGGTTGTGATAAAATACCACTAAAAATAATAATATAAAAGCTAACACAAAAGCCACGAAAGTTAAACTATCATTGCCCATCTTAATTTTTTGATTGTGAAAAGAAAATTAATTTTTCATTATTATTATGTTTTATTCTTATTTTTTTGATAATATTTATCAAAAAACTAGCAGTAAATGGATTGCGTGGCGAGAAGACAATAGTTACGGTATTTCCTTTCTTTTCGTTTTTATTAATATTTATTTGCGGATATTGATACATCTTACCTGTTTTGTGATTTTTATATTTTTTCTTGTCTTTCTCAAAAAAACCTATATGATGATTAATAATTTTTTCATTTATCCAATCATCTAAATTTTTACTATAAATTACATTTTTGCCAAGACTTTTTATAACCATGGCACCAATTCTTAATTCGTAACCACCTTCTTCGTAATTAAATATATCTGTGAGCGGGGGCAAATATTCCTTTAATTGCGGACAGATGGCTTTGTCTTCTTCTTGTGCCAAATCACCCCAGTCAGATATTTCGCTTAATTTTTTATCATCATTTAATTCTTCTTCTTCCCAATTAGGATCGTCATAATATCTTATTCTTTCGGTGCCGTCTAGATTAAGACCGCAAAATATATTGTATATTTCTTTTTTATCTGTCCATACATATGTATACCCTAATTTTTTATTTTCTTTATTAGAAACGACATTGATATACAATTTATATTGACTTATATTGCTTCCTGTATCTTTTTCGACATTTTTTATTTTTTGTTTTAAATGACATCTAATATCTTTTTCATCCAAATCATAACTTTGTAAAAAAAGATAACCACTTTCTTTAAATTGGGCCATTTAAATATTATTTTTTTTTAAGAAGAAACTTCATAATATTTAACATTAGCTTCTTCGCACATTCTTTGCCACGCATTATTGTGGAGACGTAATGATTCTACCATGTCTTGTATTTTAAAATCATCTCTATCGCAATGAGGATAACCCACGGCAAGGAGATGAACATAAAGACGATATTGTGTACCGAGGGATGCACTTCTTTTGTAATCTTGTTTTATACGGTTCCACACTACCTGTGTGTTCTGATAATCTTTGATTATTTGATCCCTATAAAGTACCAAATCTGGTATCTTCCAGCCCCAATAAATATGAGCTATATAACTAGTTTCATCATAATATTGATTGTATCCTAATTTTTCTAGTGCATTCCATATTTTTTTTCTACTTGTTCCTAATTTTTTACCGTTTGTTAACATAGGTAAACTGGCATAATAATCACCCTTTTCCATATTTTTCTCTAAAAAATAATTGTCTAATTCTTGGTATAGCCCTTCGTGTATAGTTATGGTATTTTTACCTTCAAATTTATCAATAATTTTGATGAAGTTATTGATATCTTCTTCGTAATTATAATTATAATTATCTACATCTTTGATATATTTATTGGGTTTTAGACAATTATTAATATTATTACATTTAGGACAAATGTAAAACCCATCTTTGTCTTCTGATATATTATTTAGATCATAATCACATCCCTTGCATAGAAAATTAGTCTCTATTTTTTTTATTTTCTCAATATTGATATAAGTATTGGCTTTAACTAAAAATAATTCAGCTATTGCTATATCTTTATTACTTTCATATTTCTCTAATATTATTTTTGTATCTTCTATATATTTATTTAGATATTTTTCATTTTCTATACTATCTATAAATTTTAATTTATTTTGTATATTTTTTATAGCATGATTCTTTTCTGGCATAGAAGTTTTATTTTCTACATCTTTTTGTAGTATTTTTATTTCTTTTTTTATATCTGTTAATCCAGATCTTAACTTGGAAAATTTATACTTTATAGCTTCGTCTATAATTTTGATATCTATATTGTCTTTGTAATATATAATTATTTTATCAGGCACAGAGTTATTATTGCCTGCAAAAATATTCCTGGGTAATTCTTGGCGCTTGTTTTTATTTTTCTTCTTTAAAACATCTTTAGGAATAAAAAATTTATTTTCCATTTTATTTCTAATATAGCTTTATATTAGAAATAGAAATAATTTAAAGTTCGTCCAGAATATCTTCTACGTCTTCTTTACGACTTTTTCTTTCTTGTTTTCTTCGCGAAGGCGAAAGCATAGGGGAACGAGTAGGGGATTTACCTCTACTAATATTAATAACAGAACCTTCCGAAACAGCTTCTGAAATTTTGCTGATACGATCAGAATCAAAACCACCATATGATTTCAAGAAATTCTTAATACCGTTGATAGAGTTCTTGCTTTTGGGGTTGTATACAATATTGTAAAAAGGATCTGATTCTTGTTGGGAAAGACGGCGCTTAGCACTGCTGTCTTTCATTACCATTTTTTTACTATCAGTGCCCTTTGCTTTCATGTTAGTAACATCGAGCACTTTGTCTTCTGCGGAAAGACTCTTGACTTTATCTTTCAGATCACTGGATGATTTAGTACTGGTGATTGCATTCTCGTCAACGCCGCTGCGTTTTTGCTCGTCATAAATTTTCAACAAACGAACCAAGACCATGAGGTTAACCTGACGCATTTCTGCTTTGGTATTACTTACTGTGGCACGGGCTTCATTTGCATGTTCTAGTTCCTTTTCATAGGCATCGCGAACACTTTTACTTTTAAGGGTAGCGGTATTATAACAACTTTTCATTGCTTCCTTGGCGCGAGTAGGATGATTCTCGTCTAGCCATTCTTCTACGTCTTTTTTAGGACCAGCTATGCGGAAAAGAGGAACGTATGTGAAACTGGGATCTTCTGTCATCTTAGTTTCGGCGCCGCCGATAACTAGAGGTCCTTTTTTATCCCCTACGCGGGTATAGCGTCCAGCGGTAACTCTTGTAGTACTCATGATTTTATATATAATTTCTTTATACTTTTATTTGGGGTATTTTAAAGGCTATTTACGGTTCATTAATACTTCCAAAGCAGCACTGACATCATCTTTATTTTCAAAATTACTTTCAGGTATTTCCTTTATTTTTTCATCTTTTTCATATACTCTGATATTATTATTAGTTTCTTGAATTCTTTGATTTAATCTAGTAAAGACGATATTAGCACGCTTATTATTTTCGTTAAAACTTCCCTTAATATTTTCCATTTCTTCTTCTATATGTTTTAATTTTTTACTTAATTCTATATTATTTTTAATAGTAAATCCAGTCAATGCTAATAAACCAACAAAATTAGCATTTGTCATTAAATTTTCTTTATTGAAATTAGCTAAGGCTTTTTCCATTTTATTAGTCTAATTTATTAAACTCATTATTTCTTTATCTTGGTAAGTTGTCATATTATAAAAATTTTTATTTACATAACTATTAACTAAATAGAAAATAGAATAATTATCTAATTTATTATCTTTTTTTATTTTTTTCATCATTCCTATTTTTAAAGAAATAGTTTCGTCGCTTTCTCCTTCAAAAGAAGCCAATAAATCCTCCAAATTAGCTTCTTCGGAATAGTTTTCTTCTATTATATTATTGTCTTTTTCTTCCGAGAAATACATATCTATTATTTCTTTTTTATTGAAGACAGTGTCGTAGAGATCTTCCAAATCTAGTCGGGACAGAAAGAAATTATCCATTTTAATTAATTTAGTAATATAAAATGGAAAATAATATTATTCAAAAATCCAATCGCGGCAAAACTATCTTACTGGATAGTGATTATCGCGGTGGCGCTATTTTATATTGTTTTGTCAGTAGTTTGTTACTTGCATATGCTATCATAAATAGTATTTTGTGGCAGGAAGTTAGATTAAAACCTTCGCAAAGTGTTACATATAGCGGAGCAACTGCTTTGTTTGCTATTTCTATTATTGTCGCTATTTTCGGGGCAGGTGCATTTATATATTCGGTTTACAAATTAATAACATCCCAAGAACAAAGGGAAAGAATATCTAAAAATTTCGTAGCATGGGCTAGCAAACCCACAGGGACTGCTAGTAAAAAGGAACTTTATGAACCAGAAGATTTAAGAAACATAGCTATACAAAAACCAGACGAGCCTTTTAATAGAGATATCATCGCTACTTCTGGTTTTGGTCAAAAATTTCCCAGTAACGGAAAAGGCGTAGCGAGGCAATTGGATTTGAGCGGTTTTTAATTATCAGAGTCACTTCCTTCGCTATCTTCACGGACGATATCTTCTTTTTTAAGAAAACCAGGATAATTCAAAATAATATTATTAAAGATGGGAATGTTTTCATCTTTTAAATCCCAAGATATTTGATAAAAATAACGCATAATATCTTCTTGGTATAACATTTTGATTTATTATTTTTTTAAATAATAAATTAGTCGTCATAACTCTTAATAAGAAATTTACTACTGATATTTTGATGTTTATGTCTTTGTTTAATACTCGATGTAGTTTTTGTTTTTTCTTTATCTTTATCTTTATCTTTATCTTTATCTTTATCTTTATCTTCTGCTTTTATCAATAAAGTACCGTTGCTTATATTTTCTATTAATTTTTTAATTTCTATATTTAATTTTAAACTATCGGAAGATTTATCTAATTTAATAACATTATCTTCTTTAATAATTCTTCCGACATTTGGTAAAGCCGCCATTGGATAAGCACTGCTCTGTAATGACTTATTCCATTCATCTGTTTCTATTACTAAAAAACAAGGAAAATAATATATATAATTTTTAATCTGATCTGATATTTTTTCTTTTACAAAGGTATCCCAATCTACTTTATTGTTACCGGACAATACATAGTTAAGGGTTACTTCTTTATTTTTTCCCCCTCTACCAACAATGACTCTTACCTTTGCTTTATTTTCATATTTAAAAAATCTTTCTTGAATAATACCTTTTTTAGTTTTAGTAAATTTTGAAATATCACTAATATATTGTGCTTGGCCGCTCATATTTTCATAATGAATATTCAATAAATTTAATTTAGCATTTTTAGCACTATCAAATAAAGAAGAGATATAATCATATTTCATATAAGCTTTTCCATTATTAATTAAACCGTCTCCGCGGAAAGCAGTACAATGACCGCAACCATTAGAGGTTAAAAGGAGACAAGTATAACTTTTCATTTTACTTTAATTCTCTTTAAGATTGAGAATTTACACTTTCTAAATATTTTTGCGAAGCCAACTTAGTATCTCGTTCTTCCAAGAACGCCTGTGCTTGTAATTGGCCATTTTTGAATAAACCTATCGCTGCTTCATTGGTTAATTCTCCTTTATATAAAATAGAATAAATTTTAATTATTTTTTCAGGATCTAATGTTTTAATAATATTACTAATACGGAAATTATTATGGTCACAAAATTGTCCAATTATTTCATTTTCTCTATCCTGCATGGGTCCTAAGTCATTCTCTATTTTATTATTGGTTTCTAAAATATTAGCTAAATAAAAATAATCACTATTATCTTTACGATAAGAATATAAATAAGGATAACAATCAACGCTAAAAATATTGGTAAAAATAGTATTTTTTATTTTATATTGATTGAAAAAACCCAAAGCTGTTAAGCTAGCCAGTACTACGTCTATTAATTTTATTTCAGGATGATTTTGGGGGTTAATATTTATGATTTTTTTCTTATTACGTGACCATAAAATAAAAGAAGGAAATATATTCGTTTGTTTATAAATATCAGCTAGATTAATATCTTCTTGAAAAAGTTTATTATTATTAATTTTTTCAGTCAACCATTCTTTCATATATATAATTTTTTCTTCTTCATCTTCAGGCATTAAACTGCTACCATTAATAGTATTATTTAATATTTTTAAATCACATAAATGATGAAAAATTTGTTCATAAGTATAGCCTAAAATTTTAAAAAAAATAATAAGTGCCGCATTTCCTGCTACATTCCAATGGACTACATTTTCTGTTTTTTCTTTTAATTTATCTAATACACCTAGGTCAACTAAAATACTAGATCCCTGGGATGCTAAGAATATACTGTCGTGCATTTTTCTTTAAGATTTTTTTAAAGAAAAATGGAAAAGTGCAACGAAAAGAGTCATATTATGGATGAAAGTTATCAGAGAATAAGAAATTTAATTTGTCAAGAAGAAGAACCATACAGAGGTAAATTAAATATTAGCAGTAGCAATAATAATAAATATTTATTATTTATTATATTTTTTCTATTTATTATATTTTTTCGTTCTTTTTTCTATCTACCAGAGAGGGGCCAGTATTTTGTTTAAAAAGGGATGCTTTGTTTTGACAGTATTGTCGTACATAAAACGACAAAACGTCTCATAATCAGGTTTTTCTTCTTCATTTTCTAATAAAAATATATTAAATTTATCAAATTGATAAGTTAATATATCATGATAATGATTACACCATTCATAAAAATTATTTCTCATAATTAAAAATATGTCTCATGTAAAAATTTTCAACAAGAAAGGGTTTATTTTTATTAATAATTTTTTTACTAAACAAGATCTTAAAATAATAACTTCTAACCATTTAGATGAAAGAATTGTTGACAAGATAAAAAATGAATTATCTTATTGCAATTTTAACAATTCCCATATAGCTGCCAGTTTAACTAAAAATGATATATTTTTATATGATAGTGTTCTGCAAGCGGATGAATATTTCGGGGATTGGAATTTTAAAAAAGAAGATTTATTAATACATAAGTATAGTATTAATAAAGGAGAATTATTTAATATAAATTTTTTTAAATACAGAAACAATTATATTAGAGTGTAGGTAATCCGGGAATCTGAATATCATCATCCTGGTTATCAATATCTAAACTAACTTTTTCTATTTTAGGTCCACCAGTGAGCATGCTTTCCAAATCAGGTGTCCCGTGAGCTTTAATCTCTGATTCTTCGGACGCTGGCTGTCTGGTTGGGGACATTTCCCGGCGCTCTTCGGCAAAGCCTTTGCTAGCCTCTAATTGTTGTCGCAATTTTTCAACTAAATCTTTATCTTGTCCGTATTGTAGAAGAGTATCTTGCTGGGCATGAGCTCTTTCAATTTTCTTAATATCAGTTACCACGGCACTACTAACGTAGAATTGTGGGGTAATTTTCCCAGCACCAATATAGACATTGGTCAGGGTAACTACGGGGCGAAAAGTAATAGCACTATTAAGTAATACTTCTAGACCGAGACTTTCGTCACTGCCTGGGACCTTAAAATCGGCATATCTTTGGCTCATAGCTGGCTTATCGCCACGGGCTGGCTGTGCATTAAAATAAGTATGCTTCAAATAAGTAGAGGGATTTTTACCTTCAACAAAAGCACCGGTATCTTTATCACGATGCCAATAAACAGGGGCTTTCATACGGCCTTTAACATCCTCTAATTTGGACAAACTAGCCAGGCCACAAGCAGCACGATTGTCATAAATAATCTGGGCTACATCGGCATATAATTTAGTGAAAAAACCGTCTTTGCCGCCAGTTTTGACCAACAGCCAAGTACCGGTGTCGTTTTGATCTACTACAATCATAACAGTGTCAGCTGGGACAGTAGTGACTTTATTTTCACTTTCAGGACTATCATAAATAATAACTTCTTGTAAGGCAGTAGCAGTACAGGATTTAATACCCATGTCTACTTCGACATCTTTATTACTTTTAACCCAACCGTTAATTTCGGTGCGTTCTTTAATATCAATACAATCACGTACTTCTTCGTTTTCAACATCAAAAGTAGTAAAACTGGATAATTTATATCCTTCTTTCACAAATCCAGTTGGTGTAGTACAGGGACATAATTCAAAATAAGGTGCTCCTCTAACTTGGGATCCATTAACAGGATGATCATAATTCATTAATGCTTGTAAAAATTTAATAACATTTCCATTGTGGTCTTTGGTTTCTTTTTTGCGAATTTCTTTCAGGGTGAGTTTACCTTGGGAGTAGTTTTTGTGGCTGGTGACAGGCATGTTTGTAGTTTACCTTTTATTTATTTTTCGTTTAAATAAAATTTCATTTTTGATTTCTAATTATAAATCATCTGCTTTTTTGATACATTCAGTTAATTCGTTGATTTTAATATCGGTAAAATTTTTATCTTTACATGCCTCTTCAAATTTTTTCAATGAATTAGTTACCACTGTCGGGATAGTACGTTTTCTTAATTCTATGATATTTTTATTAGCATATGCTTCGATAGCATCTTTCAAATTTTTATATTCGTCACTACTACCTTTTATATTATCAAAATAATACATATCTTTACTATACATCTGACTATTAAATTCTGAAAGGAAACTATCTATTTTACTTTTATCCACTTTGTTTTTCATTTCATCTATACGTTTAACTATGCCTACATTAGTAACACCGGTGGTATTATCATAATAACCAAATATTTTATTATATTCAGTAGTTGTAATTCTCCCATCGGTGGATTTATTAATAGCATCAGCTAGTTCTTTCATTATATCTTTTGGTAAATCAGTATTCTTAAAAAAATAATTTTTCTTTTCTCTTAATTCGATATATTTTTCATATATTTTTCTTTTCTTTTCACCTTCTAATAATCCTTCGCTTTCTATCTTAGCTACTTCATAATTATAAGATGATTTAAATTCACCTAAATTATATAAATATGCTTTATTTTTATCTTTTTGTTCTTCAGAAGTTATTAATAATGTTCTAATAGTATTAAATATTACTAAATCTTTATTTTTAATATTTTCATAAGTATCGTTTTTGATTTTATCTATTATTTTTTTATCAATATATAATTGGTTGTAATCTTTTTCATTCATTTGTTCGCCATTAATATATTTAGTTATAGCATCGTATGCATTTCTCTCTTTTATATACTCAGTAAATAAATCACTATTAATAGCATATAATTCTTCATCACCCAATACCTGAGCATTAAATAATCTAGCCCACCATCCATAAGGATAATTAACTATCCAGAAGAGAACAAGACAAACTATAATTATAAGACCCAAAGCAATCATGGATAATATTAATAGTGTTTTTTGGGAACTTTCGTCTTTGCCTTCCGAGGCATAATATATACCCACGCTAAATAATAATAATATAGACAATGCTATCAAGAAGGCATAAATCGGGTGTCTACTAACACTATACACTCCTTTACGACGATAACTTAATCCATCCCAAATATTAATAGGTAATGCAAAGAAACCTAATATGACTGCCGATAGGATAGCAAAATACATTAAATCTCTATCTTGCAAACTACTGCTAGCATCTCGTTTATTATGACAGGCAAATAGGAAACCTACCACGCATACTAAACTAACGAAAATTATTATATTGCCCCAGAAGAGAGGCTTATTGTATTGTTCTCCTGGTTTAATATATCCTAAATTTAATCTTATATCAGACAAAGGTGCTTTGTTACTAGACATTTTTATTAAATAAAAATATATATATATTTATTTAAGAATCATCATCATCATCATCATCTTTCTTGCTGTTATCTTTCTTATTCTTATCTTTCTTATTATCTTTCTTGGTTTGTGCTGTTAAAAATTTATTTATTACTCTTGTATTTATATCATCGACCCCTCTGTATTTTTCTTTGAATTCTTCTTTAAGTTCTTCTCTGGATTGTTCCTTAGCTTTCTTAACTAAATTAGCAATATCTTCGTGATTTTGTCTCATTTTTTCTTTGGTCTTCAACTCTACTAATTCATCTTCTTTACGCGAAGTCAAATAATAATATAATAAGACTATGGTAGCAGCGCCGGCAAAAACGGTAGTAGCGGTAATGATATTTTGGGTCTTTTTATTTTGTATTGGTTCTTCTTTATCTAATACATGATAAACATTACTTATTAACCCCAAAATAACTCCGAAGAAAATAATATGTAAAAGTCGAGTAGCGTCAAATAAAAGGAAAATAAAACTAATAAATATGAACCAACTTATACTAAATGCTGCTACTAAATATTCTCCCATTTTATGTTCATTTGTAAGAGTAGTGTAACTAACCGTAGTTAAAATAGCTACTATTAAAGAAGCTAAAATAATAAAATATATACGAAATTGTACTTCTTCTATATCTTTGCCAGCTGCTTTACCCAACGCAATATCGGGACGAGCTGTCAGTATTTTTATTTTGGCGCCAGGAGTACCATTTTTAAAATCGTCATAAGTATAATTAGTTCGTCCTAATTCCATTCTTTCTTTAAATTTTTGATTTTCCATACGGGGACCAAAACGGGGGCTTTTGCGCGGACTAGCTCGCGGACTAGCGTTTCTTACTCTGGGACCCAAAGCAGACATATTTTAATAGTA
>Ga0307488_10003681_pt1 | contig 12786 bp, 17 predicted proteins | sample SB02metaG_FD_202248 | JGI IMG/M metagenome (GOLD analysis project Ga0307488, IMG submission 202248) | Sea-ice brine microbial communities from Beaufort Sea near Barrow, Alaska, United States - SB 0.2 | ecosystem: Environmental > Aquatic > Marine > Coastal | place: USA: Alaska | collected...
AGTTGTCTGTTCATTAAAGATCTAGATATTGCCATAATTTAAATATATTTATATTGTTAAGCAGGCATCGAAATCCTGTAATACGGTACTTTATTTGATTTTTTTGGTATCGTCAACTGGTTTTACAGGTCGTGTAGCTTGCCACAAATCATCTCTAAAACGACCTTTATATTGATGGTCTCCGACATGAGTAATATAGTCATCTATGTAACCATACACCTTACCTCCTATATCTGCCCATCTTTGACAAAAACCAAAGTCTTCTCCAAAATAACGTTTAGTTTTAATATCATGCAAAGTGTCAAAAAGATTATACATATTGTCTTTCTTGACTTCTTTACCGTTGATAATAGTAGGTTGAAAAATTTCTAGTTCAGGGTAAGCCTTAATCATTTTATCCAACACTTCTCTTTTAATCAACATACACCCAGTAGGAGCATGAGTAAGTTCTATGACCCCTTCATCTACTGTTATTGAGTGTGGATCTTTTATTTTAACAGGGAAAGTATACCCCGCTGTAGCTAGTTCTTCAGCTTTGGTAACAGCATTTTCTTTTACAGTAGTTCTTCTCCACATTTTATCCCAATTTAAATCCTTCATAGGATAAGGACAGGATATAATATCTTTATCTTTTTCAAGCATTTTAAAAATAGTTTCTGCTTCAAAATCTATATCCGAATCTATAAACAATAAATGAGTGTAATTTTCAGGACCGTTTAACATTTCAGCTACACATAAGTTTCGTCCTTGTGTTACTAATGAGGATTTCAATAAAGTAAAACTAACTTGTATTTTTTTTTGCCAACACTCCATTTGAAATTTTAAAACCGCTTGAGTGTAGTGCATAGAAACATCGCTATGACAAGGAGTACATACCATGATTTTATGGGGAGAACGTTCTAAATTTATTTCTATAACTTCTGTGTTTGATCCTACTTTGTTTGTTTTTATCGTTTGATAAGTATCTGCATTAGGCGTAGTAATTTTATCTTCATTAAACCATATAGGTTCATTAGGCTTTTGCATGTTGTATTGCTCCTTCTAAAAATTTAGTCCAAGAAGAAGCTTGCTTAGGCCACCCGTAATAAATTTTTGCATAACTCGATTGAGAATCGAGATGATTAATAATACTTTGGTCATGTATAGTTTTAGCTGCTGCTTCTATACCATAAGCAAATTTCTCAGCTAATCCTCTGTAATTTTCATCATAGGGTATATACATTGGAAATTCTGCACCAGTCTCAAATAGAGCTCCATAGTTCGTAGTAATACAATACAGGCCCGCTGCCATAGATTCTAATAAAGATATACAAGAAGTTTCTTCAAAGATACTTGGGTAAACATACATGTTATAATTATGCAAGTTATCTAAAATATAATCGTTGGGTTTGTATCCAATGTAATTAACGTTAGGTAGATTTCTTGCTTGTTCATATAAAGATTCATAGTTCTTCTCATTATTATCATAAAAATTTTTACCATATACTTCTGTGGAAGAGTAAACATCTAAAGTAATTAAAGGGTTTTTAACAAGTTGCATTGCACCTAATAAAACTGAAAGTCCTCGCCAAGGCGTGTTTTGATGTATAATTTTAAGAGGCTGTCCTTGTTTGTAAGGAGCAGCTTGTTTGATATCTTTACCTAAACCATTTTTTATTACAATGCATTTATAGTTAGGTAGATTGTACATCATTCTAAATTTCTCATGACTCCAATGAGAGTTAAATACATACCAATCATATTTATCATGATTAGATTTGTCACTCATCCAGGGAGCAATATTAGGTTGGTCGTATGAATTTTTTTGCCAAAGTATGTTTAACTTTGTTGGATGTAATGGAATTTTCTCAGGGACAGATGTAGTGATTTGAACTTGATCTAATAATTTTGGATCAACGTATTTTTTTAAATACTCAAATTGAAGTTCTGTTCCGCCTTTAGGATTTTGGTTTGTCATTATTTTGATTCATTACTTTCTGTAAAACGTTTAGTCCTTTCGGTGATACATGAACTGTCAAATCTTGAGCAACATGTTCTGCTACTGTTTCAGTATTTGGATCAGCTATATCAGCGTCTTTCTCTGCTTCGTCTTTATATATTTTATTAGTTCTAGTATTTCTTAGAACTATTACTGTCGTACAATCTATTGTTAATATGTCTTTATCCATTTTGTTGTGACCTATTTATTAAAGCATAACTAACAATACCTGATATTTCATTTGCTGTTCCTGCTTTCATTTTTATAGCATCTCCTGCTTCTAAATTCAAGGTATTTGTTAACATATTAACTGTGGCTTTATTTAGTGCCTCATGGGATATTTGTACATCTGCACCTGCCCCATTTTTTCTAATAAATAAATCAGTATCAACAGCACTGGCAGTGTCATGTACTGCTTGAACTGTTTTAACTATTGCAACAGAAGACGTATTAACAGTCAATACTGTTGTAATATTAGTTGTTGTTAAATTAAAAGTTTCGTTTTTATATTGTATAGTCATTAGGATAAAAAATAATTGTATGTATCTTGTTCTTCTTTTAAATCGTTTTGAAATGAAAAGTTAAGTTGGTCTTTCACAGTTGCCAAAGATTCTAAAATTTGTCTTTGATTTTCTATTTCATATTCTTGTTTAGGTTCAGGTATGTATGCAGTTACTTTAGCCATTATCTTCTACCATCGGGTTTTGCATCTAATCTTAATGTACCATAACGCCATGTCTCACCTACAGCATCATTTTCTATTTGAATTGATACAAATCTTGCTCTTGCACGAGTATCTATTTTATCAGTAGTAGTGGTAATTGTAAAAGGTCCTAAAGAAGAACTCACTGCTGCTTCAGTAGGATAGTCATTCAAAAATAAAGTTATTTTTGAATTACCGGTTAATATTTTAAAATCTGGTATAAACCTTTTAACGGACATTATATATTCTCCGTCACCTGTAAAATCCGCTACATTATTATTATTAGTTATCTCAAAATCTCCAGATAAAATAAAAGCATCAATTGAAGTTGTACCACTACTATTGACTTGATCGGTTCCGGTTTCTTGAGCATAGTAAGTAGATGAACCATATGTATTTGTAATTCCTTGTATTGGAAAATTAGGTAGTGCTGTTTTATTATACTCAGTTGCATAAGGTAAATTAAAAACTCCTTGATCTAAATAGCTGGTTCTTGAAAGTGAACCAGTAGTCCAACAATCTTCTGAATAATTATAGGTTACACATCTGTCTATTTGAGATGAACCTGCTTTAGGGTAGAACCAATTAATTTCATTATATAAAGTATTGTGTTCTGCGTAAATAAGAGGACTTGAAGAATAACTAAGTCCTAAATTATTGCCCTTATCTGTAAATACAAAATCTTCAACTAAACATGGTATAGATTTTACAGTACCATCAAACATAAAAAATCCACCTTCACCCGACATCCAAAAGACAATACCATTAGAATAGCTTAATGCATTCTGTCCAATCAAACCACAGTTAGTACCCATTTGTCTTACTGAAAAAGTAAAAGGTGGACCAACGTATTGAATTACATAAGCTGCAAGATCTGTTAGAACTAATGTATAGTCTTTACCAGAAACTGCTCCAATAATTTCATTACCTTTATCTAACCTAAACGTCCCCGCAGTATTTGTTGCAGTGGGTTGATAAGTATTAAAATCTTCTTGGTTAGAAAATCTTATAAACATTGGATCTTGTGTTGTATTATCTCCAATAGTTGTCTCTGTTCCAAAATGAAATAAATGTCTGTCCCTATCTGAAACTTGTGTTAGTTTTGTTTTAGTAGGAGCATTAGCCATAACAACAGCTCTGTTTGCCCTTGGCGATGCTGCGCCTGCATTCCATGTAAATGTTTTACCGTTATGAATAGTTGCTATTAATATTTGACCAAAATTATCTAAAGACCAAAGACCTGCATCTAAAGTTACACCACTAGTCGCACTTGCAGTTCCCCATGTGCTTGAACCCCAAGTAGATGTTCCCCACCCTAAACCTGCAGTTTGAAACGTCGGACCAACAATTTCATAAGGATTAACTGTAGCTGATCCAGTACCAGTACTAGCCCCTGCTGAGTTAGTAGGCATTGTAATTTGAAAAGTATTGTTTGTTTTGTTTAATACTTCAAAAGTATTGCCTGTAAAATCTCCTGTTGCATAACCCGAACTTGTAGGAACTGTTACTGCAGTAAAAGTTATATATCTTCCGTCTAGTAATCCATGACTAGTTTTATTGACTGTTACTGTAGGAGATCCAGACGTAACAGTGAAAGTACAACCTGTAACAACATCATCATCCAAAGGACTAATGTCAATAAACTCATCATTATAAAATAAAAATAAACCTTGAGATGTTCCTACAGCCGAATATTTTTCTCCCGCTATTGAAGTAAAATCATGTTGTGCTCTCGCTACCCCGGGTAAAGTGTTATTATTTGTAGTTAGTTGCGACCAACCACCTATTTTTTCAGAAAGTCCATATCTAAACCTTACAAAATCACCATCAACCCATTGAGACTCAGCCCCTGATTCAGTGGCTTGTTTGTTAAAACCAGGCTTGAAATTTAATTTTTGTAGCATATAACTGTGTTATATATTAATTTTATAAAGAATAAAAGTATCAATATCTAACTTAAATATGCAAAAATTTAACATATTTCCCACTCTAATTTGTGCGGAGAATAATTTTTTAAACAAAGAAGATTTAAAGGTATTAAAAAAAGCTATCAAGAATCAAAAAGGTTTAAATTCTCATATAGGTCTTAAACATGACAACTATTCTAAAACGTCTTACATTACTTCTTATGATGGTAAATTTCATAGATTTTTAGATAAACCTGAATTAAAAAATATAAAAAATAAAATATTAAAAAAAACAGCAGAATACATAAAAGAAAGTGGAATGGAATGTATTAACGAAATGAAAAATTCCTGGTTTAATATTCAATTTGAAGGTGGAGCTTTAGGAGAACACACACATCCTTTTTCTATGATATCAGGAGCTTTATATATAAATGTAGATGATAAAAGTAGTCCTCTTGTTTTTCATAATCCAAATCCTTGTATATATTATATATCTCATTTAGACCATACTAAAGAATCTGCATATGAGTGGTTTCAATTAAACCCAAAGATAGGAGACCTTGTTATATTTCCTAGTTGGCTTAAACACGGTAGTAATCAAATCCAAAATGGAACTAAAAAGAGAACTGTAATAAGTTTTAATATTACTTAAATTCTATATTCCAATCTAATTTTTTAATTAAATCATTTAAATAAAAATCTTTTTTATTTTTATTTTTTATATAATTATGCATTTCTTCTACATCAACAATAATCCATTTATCAATAAAAAATACCATTTTATCTGCTTTAGTTTTAAAGTTACCTATTTTAAATCCTTCTTTAGTAATAGGTCTTGTATCAAATTTTAATTTTTGATTTAATCTATTTCTAAGAACTCCTGATATATTCCATAATTCTTTCTGTTGCTGATTAGAAGAAGCGTAGGTAATATCTTCTAAGTACTTTTTAAATTCATTTAACATATAATTGATTTGCTTCTGGTATGTATATGTATTTTAATTTACTATTTTTTATAAAATTAATCATATCTTTTTTAGTTTCTACTAATACTTCCCCTGGTAAATTTAAACTGGTGTTTACCAACATAGGCACTTTGGTTACTTTATATACTTCTTTTAACAAATCATAATAATGTTTATTTGTTTGATCCACCGTTTGTACTCTACAAGAATCATCTACGGCGTATCCAGTGTAAATATTTTTTTTATTTTTTATCTTATATGCCTTCATCATATATGGGCTGTCTATTTCTTTACCAAACCATTTAGAAGTTTCTTCTTTTAAACAACTTAAAGAAAACGGTCTATACCATTCTCTTTTTTTTATTTCATTAATTTTATTAAAAGATTGTTTACAAGTAGGACTTATCAATAAGGATCTATAACCTAACCCTCTTTGACCTTGTTCACTTCTAGATTGAAATATTGCAACAGGTTCTTTTTTTAATATATTAGCTACTTCATTTACTGTGGTTTTTCTTGTATTTTTAAAATCTAATTTTTGAGGTATACCTAAATTAATGTTATCTATTTTTATTTTATTGTTTGTATAATAATTAGCTGCGCCTAAACTTATACCGAAATCTCCATTGAATGGACTAAAGAAAATATTTTTATTGTTTTCTTCTAACTTAGAATTAATTAACACATTTTGCGCAACTCCTCCAGTAAATACAATATTATAGTTTTTATACTCTTTAAAAAACCAAAGCACATCTTTTTCTGTACAAAATTGTAACGTGTATGCTGTATCCCTGGCAACTTTATCTGTTTTCTTTATTGTTTGCCTTGGCTCTATCTCTAATGATTTGTTAGTGTATTTACCATATAATGAAAGAGCCATTGTCTTACCTTCAGTAAACCAACAATCTCCCATAAGTCTATCACTTATTTTTTGATATTTTTTACCTAATTTTTGAAAAGTTCTTTTCTCAAACGTAAGTTTATTATTATAACTGTAAACAGTTTCTGTTTCGAATTCTTTTTTTCCATACATTGTTGGTTGTGAACTTCCACTTCCATCCATAATTACTATTTTATATTTGTTAAATTTATTCCAGGATAGGGCTTCGTAGGCATGAAACAAATGATGTTCTTGATTTCCGTATTGAACAATTTCAACTTTTTGTAATTTATCTAACCATCTTTTATTGGTGTGAAAAATACTATTAATAATGGTGGGGTAGTCCCAAAACTGACATGTAATAATTAACTTATCAAAAGGTATCTCATAAAAATAATCTAAAAGGTCTTTTGATATAAAAGGACAATGTTTTATTTTATTGTACCTATCTAATTGTGTGTGAAATATTACTTTATTATTATCTACATAGGTAGCACAACCGTCATGATCTAAATATAAAGATAATATTTTAGTCATTTCTAATATTTTTTAAATATTCTTTGTGACTTATTTTTGAATAGTTTAAATTATAGTCCCCTTTATTTTTAATATACTGTTCTATGTGAAATCTTGTAAAGTCTTTAAAATAAGAACTTAAAGAATTAAATTGTTTTGATATACTTTTTTTATCAAAAAAATTAAGACCCCATAATACTTGAATAAAATTATATTCCCAAAATAATTTAAAGTTTGTTTTTGCTAAATCTTCTTCAATTGGTAATCTATGTTTCCATTCTTCTAATTTGTTTTGTAAGCTATCCGGAAACTTTACATGTTGATAATCTTTCCAAAAAGAAGAATTATTTTTTTTATTTAAATAATGTATTAATATGAAATCTCTAGTGTTCTCCATCATTTCATTATATGTTCTATTGTAAGATTCTATACTTTTATCGTTATAATTTATTAAATAATGCATTAACATAAATGCTTGGTTTATAGTATTTCCAACAGCTGTTGCTTCTAAAGGTTCACAAAAACTAGCACTTAATCCAACTGCTAAACAATTTTTTATCCAAGGATTCTCTAAACTACCAGGCTCAAATTTTATATGTTTAGCTATTTCTATTTCTTTTCCATAAAACTCTTCAAGTTCTTGATGTGCTTTCTCTTTAGTAATGTAGTCGCTATCAAATATATAACCATTACCTTGTCTTCCATAAGTTGGTATTTTAAAATTCCAACCGTATTTTAATGCAGTTGAAACAACTACACTACTGTACTCTTTTTCTCCCTTATCAGGAAAAACAATAGCTTCTTTTAATTTCATATAATTCTTATAGCTATTCCATTTAGGTTTTAATTTACTAATTAAAAGTTTTTTATATCCTGAAGAATCTATAAAAAAATCAGCTTTATATTTTTTAGAACCCACTAAATGTTTGATGCCATTCTGATCTACAATTACATCTTTTATTTCATCCTCTATTATTTTAATTGCTGCTTTTTTACATTTTTTTTGTAAAAAGGTGTTTAGTTTAAAAGTATTAAACATGTATCCTTTTGACTGACTATCTTGAAAATTATTTTTTACAGAAATATCTACTAATTGTTCTTGTTTAAAGTTTTGAGATATTGCATATCCATAACCAGCACAATACTGACCTAGTTTAGTTGTACTAAAGGTTTGACTAACGACATGATAATAATCTTTTTTTGTCCAGTTTACAAATTTTAAACCGTACTTAATTGTTGCATCACATTCTCTTATTAGTTCCTTATAACTAATTCCTACAAAATTACAAAAATTATCCCAAGCGTTTTCTACTCCTTCACCTACACCAATAATTCCTATTTTATCCGATTTAATAACTGTGATATTAATAGACTCAAATCTTTTTTTTAAAATTAAAGCAGTGCAAAGCCCAGATGTTCCTCCTCCTACTATTATTATATTTTTCATAAATTAAAAACTAATCCTATTCTGTTTTCGTTCACGGGATGAACAGGTACTTCATGATATAACCAAGAAGGCCACATTAGTAAATTACCAACTACAGGTGAGTATTTTATTGTTAAACAAGTATTTAAATTTTTTTTATCTTTAACTGGCCAAGGGTCATACTCTCTTATATGAATTGGGTCATTAAATACTACAGGCGCTGAATTATTAGGAACTTTTAAATATAATATTCCAGATAATTTATAGCTATGAATATGTCTTTCTTGAAAAGAACCTTGATTTAATTCAGTAGCAAATATGTAAGGATCAAATTTTTTTGATAGTTTAGTATAATCAAAACCAAGTTCTGTTACAAAAATATTAGCTATACTTTTTAAATATTTAACAAACCCTTTAAAATCTTTTTTAAGAGCTAAATTAGTTTCTGTATCGTATGTAGTCTTACCAAGATAAAATCTATCTTTATTTATTTTATTTTTATTTAAATGTTTCAATGCAGGTTCCAGTAATTTATCGGACCACTCTTTAGCGTTTCCTGAATAAACAGGAGAACTAAACCATTGTTGAATAATATAATTATTCAATTCCCTGGTACTCATTTGGTAAACCTATATACGGCCTTCTATCGTACTTATTTTGTTCAGACCCTTTAGTTGCTACATTATTGTAATGTAAAAATACTTGTGCACAATCTTTACCTTCAAAAGGTTCTCTCCAATGTTCTAATATGTTACCTCTATAGACTAGCATATCTCCCTGAGAAAGATTTACTTCAACACCTTTAGTATTTCTTTTTTTATTTTCTGCTATGTATATAGGCCAAGGATCCCCACCAAGAAACAATGTAGTAGATATTTCACAACTAAATCTATCTTTATGTCTATGTAAAATGTCTCCATTTTTATATATTCTTGCGTAAGTGTAATTTGGACACAATTTTAATCCTGTTGCTTTTTCTAGTTTTGGTTGAACGGCAAGTAGTAAAGTTTCAAAAGTTATGTCTGAATAATTAGCATACGTATTTGGAACTTGATCATCACCAAATTTACCATGCGTTGACTCATGCAAATAAGGCCATTTGTTTGCATATAAAAATTTAGATACTTCTCTTTTTAAAAGAAAATAGTTATATAAAAATCTTGCTGTAGGTTTAGTTATTATTTTTTTTACAACGGTAAAACCTTTTTCAAATTCTGGTGTCATAATTTTATCTCCAAGGTTGTCCTAAAGACCAACCAACTAAACTATATCTTGTTCCTTTTGTTACTGGTGTAACTCTATGCCATAAAAAAGAAGGAAGTACAACAATAGTACCTGCTTCATTTAATTCATTTAAAGTAAGTATATTTCTAACATCTTGATTTTCTTTTTTTTTAAAATCAATTTCTTTGTTTCTTAAATCTAATTGAAAATTTCCTCCTTTATATTTAGAACTGTCTACTAAACTTACAACCGTAGATAACTTACGAATTTTTCCATAACTGTATTTTTTTGTTTTATCTTGATAAGGTTCTGGTGCTGAATCAGTGTGCCAATTATAATGTTCATTTAAGGCATATTTAGTAAATTGCAAAGGTTCTGTATGGTCCCATTCAAAATTCCAACCTGCATTTTTATTTGCTGCGTGTATATAAGGATTAATTAAATCATATAAAAAAGGTTCACTTGTAAAAATTATTTCAGAGTCTCTAATTTTTTCTACTTCTCCCTTAGTAGTTCCTTTAGATAAATTTAATTTAGAAAATTTTTTTATTATTTGATTACAAGTTTTTTTAGGTATTGCTTTTTTAAAAAAGTAATACGAATTTTTTATATTCATTTATCTTTTGTGGCAAGTCCAAGTCATATATATTCGATTTTCTTCATCAAAATTTTTTGATAAATAATAATCTATGTTTGAATTGAATAAATAAAAATTTCCTTCTTGTATTGGAAATTTATAATAAAGTTGTTTTTGATGTTGTGTATCATAATTTAACATAAATTCACCCGGGTTTTTGCCAGCTTTAACAATATATACCAAAGTATAATGTGGATTTCCTTCTATTTTATTTAAATCAATATTATTTCTTTTCACAGAAATTTCATTAAGACCCTCTACATTAGACCAAGTTGTGTAATTATTAAGAGCAATCTTATGATCTAAAAATATTTTTTCTGTAATTAAACTATATACCCAAGAATGTTGACCTTGGTAAGTTGTTTTAATATCATAATTAAAATTAGGATATTCAAATACCATTTTTTCTAAGTCTTTTATTATTTTTTCTGAAATTAAATTGTTATCTATGTTAGAATTTTCACTTCTAATATCTCCATTAACAACTACTTGCTCTGATAAAATTGTTTTGTATGATTTCATTATTTAACCTTTCATTACCTAGTTTTTATATAACTTCTTAATTAAAATGTCAATTTTATTCTTGTGGATTACGTTCAGTTGCAGGTACCCATTCTTGATTTTCTTCGTCCCATCCATACAAAACAGTATTATAATCGGAAGGTTTTGCTACTGGACAATCCCATTTTGCACTAGTAATATTTTTAACAAAACTAGCAAATTTTTTACCTGGAAAAAACATATCATTTACAGGATCATATGTGCCACCTATTTGAGCAAAGTTTCCTCTAAAAGCTGTTTGTCCAGAAGGAATTGTTTTATCTCCATCTGAGTAATGAATATTTTCAAAAGTATTGTAAGAAGTTTGTTTCCAATTAGTGTACCCTAATTGATTTGTTAAAAATTGTATACCTGTTTCTTCTGAAGGTGCATTCACATTATCTATAACATGAACTGTTAAAACTTTATTATTATCATCTAATTTTGCAAAGTGTGCCATAATTTTTATCTATTTAAATTTGTAAGTTATAATAACGATACCAGATCCTCCGCTACCGCCGTTACCGTCAGGGGGATGGCCTCCGCCGCCGCCACCGCCTCCAGTGTTAGTTGAACCTCCTTGTCCCGGTGAACCACAACCTGGACCACCTGATGATCCCGCTCCTTTACCTCCACCGCCTGCGCCACCTGCGCCACCAACAGCTGGGTGATCACATCTCGCTGCACCGCCGCCGCCACCACCGAAAAAAGTATCTGATCCGTTAATAGCTAATTCTTTTCCAGCTCCACCAAAACCATTTGGTCCTGGACTTCCAGTGCCAGTAGCTCCGCCACCACCGCCACCAGCTTTTTCATCACTTGGGTAACCTGCGCCACCTGGGTTTCCTTCTGGTGGAGAATAACCTCCTGCATTTCCTGAACCACCTGATCCTCCTGGACCAGATCCTGCGCCACCGCCAGAACCCCCTGGGAGTCCTGTGGTTTTCCAATATCCATTACCACCACCGCCGCCGGTTGTGCTAATACCTAAACCTGAACTTGATCCACCGCTACTTCCGGCTCCACGGCCACCGCCGCCGCCTCCGCCGCCACCTACTGATATAGGATAGCCTTGTTCACTTACTGGTTGTCCACCTTCTACTGGATTCGGGTATGAAAATCTTAATCCTCCAGCTCCACCGCCTCCAGCGATTGTAGATCCTCCACCGGCTCCGCCGGCAACAACCATATAATCAACTGTTAAACCTGGTGGTGCACTATCTACTGTAAAAGTGCCTCCTCCAGTAAATGTATGAATTTTATAATCTCCGCTTTCAGTTACAGTTCCGCCGCTTGCTTCTATAAAAGAAGCTCCACCTCTTCTTTGTCCAAATCCTGTTGCGGATGCTGCTCCAAATGTACCTATTAATGGCATAACTTTTTTCCTTTTAATTTATTACGCAAACTGTGTTTGAGCTGCTAATGCTGTAAATGCAGCATTACCAGTTTTAAAAATAGTGTACGTGTAAACATCAATAGAGTTTGCATTACCAGCAGTCGGTGCTGCTCCACCTTGCCATTCTGGAGTAATACTTGATCCATCAATTGTAACAGCATTATTGTAGTAAGCTGAGCCTGTGCATGTTACTAAGAAAGCAACAGTAGCTGATTCGCCTGTATTCATAATGTTGTTTAATGTAGTTGAACCATCTCCTCTGAAATTAACTGTAAAATTACCACTCGCTGCAGTTGTGAAATATAAAACTGCTTGTGTTCTAACATCATAGTTAATTGTTCCAGTTGCTGCTGTTGCAGATATTGTAGCTTTTTCAAAAACTTCTTGAATTGCTGTTGGTCCAATTGCTTCTACTCTACCTGTACCTTTAGGTGTAAGTTCTAAGTCAATATCTGTAGCTGAACCATTTGAAAAAATTGCCATTTTAAATCCCCTATATTTTATCTAGTTTAATTTTAAATTTTTCACCAGATATATTGTTTATCATAAATATATCATTTTGTCCCTCTTGTAAAGTCCAATTTCCCTTAGTTCCATCTATTCGATTTCCCTTT
>Ga0307488_10003683_pt1 | contig 12784 bp, 22 predicted proteins | sample SB02metaG_FD_202248 | JGI IMG/M metagenome (GOLD analysis project Ga0307488, IMG submission 202248) | Sea-ice brine microbial communities from Beaufort Sea near Barrow, Alaska, United States - SB 0.2 | ecosystem: Environmental > Aquatic > Marine > Coastal | place: USA: Alaska | collected...
CAATTTAGATATGAGAATGTATTACGTAACTTTGTTTCATCACAATTGAATGCAGCTGCAGGAGCTATATGACCTTTATCCCATACATTATCTTTGTAATCACCATTGTCTGATGTAATTACACCATTGTATTTTTTAAAGTCCATCCCCTTACGAGAAAACTTACCAATAGGACACTCAACTTTATATGAGACCTCTAATGGTTGTTGATATATCTCCGAATACGTAACCTTAAAAATATCAGTTTGTATGGTTTTTATTTCTTGTGCGAATGTGGTATGTGTAAATAACACATATACCACTAATATTAAATTTCTCATAATTAGTCTTCTTCTAAGTCTTGTATATCTACCCACGTTGCATCTGTCAATGCCTCGTCACGACATGAAACCATTGATTCGGAGGCTAGGTCGTAGAATTTTTCCATAGCTTCATCATTTTCCCAATCCTCACATTCGAGTGTGTCATCATGGTAATCGTATAGACCTTCTAATTTAGATATTGCAGCACCACCAACAAAGTTATATCCTTCATCTTCATAGGTAGCTGTCAGTACGACATCGTTATCAATTTCTTTAAGAATCTCAAATAAACGTTCAAATGCTCCTGATGACCAATTCCAAGCTGATGTTGTGGTCATTTCAAATTCGTCATCTTCTAAACAACTTACATCTTCAATGTAACACCACTTAGCGCCCATTCGTTCTGTGAATGTGGTTCTATCGTAATCTTCATCCTCATGACCCGGCCATAGTAAGTTGTGAAAGTCTATCTCTTCACTATAGTCCCACTTCCCTTCAGGTAAAGTGAACATTTCTTTGAGTTTTTTAAATACTTGGGGATTCCCTTCGTGAACTTGAATCCAAGTAGTAACATGATTTGCCATAACTTTATTTATTTATATTTGAACTTGTTGTTTCAGTTGATACGTCCTCATCCCAATACAGGAAATTGTAATCGTCTTTCATAATTCTCTATTATTACACTAATATACAACATTATTTTCTAAATACCAAATAATTTCCGATAATTAAATAATGTAATCCCTGTCTTAGAAATGTATCAATTGCGTTTCGTGGAGTTTCTACAATTGGTTCACTTGGCCCATTGAATGACGTGTTCATTACAAGTGGAATTTTACTTAATTTATAAAAGTCTGAAATTAACTTATGATACCTTGGGTTGTTTGATTCAGTCACGGATTGGTATCTTGAAGTTCCATCAATATGAGTTACTGCTGGAATCTTCTTTTTCCAATTAGATTTAACTTGAGATGTTACTAACATATATGGTGAGTATGTATCTAACTCAAATACTTTTGATTGTTTCTCATACAATACAGATGGAGCAAATGGCCTATACCACTCACGTTCTTTTATTTCGTTAACATAGTGTGTCATCCATTGTGATTTTGGATTGGCAAGGATTGAACGATTACCCAATGCACGTGGTCCTATTTCTGACCCACCTTGGAACCAACCGATTACTTTGTTTTCATTTAAGTAATTAGCAACAATACCACTTAGTTCATTAAAGTCTTCAAAGTATTTGTATTCAACATCACTCGTATCACCTAAGTCGGTTACGATGTCCTCATCAGTATATGATTTACCTAAATAAGGAGTCTGCCATGTTTGGATACTTTCCTTTTTATCAAATGTTGGATTTAATTGTAAATACCCATACCAAGCACATCCTAATGGAATTCCTGTATCATCTGCGGGTGGTACGAAGTACTGATTCTCAAACATCTTACTTTTGATAATCATTTCGTTTGTATTACAATTTAAGAAAGAACCACCAGCAACACAAATATTCTTGACATCAGACAACTCACGTGCAATTTCACAGAGTTCCAATGAAATCATTTCTTGTTCACGTTGGTATACACCGGCAACATTTGCTTTCAATTGGAAGTCGTCATTCATAGTGACTTCGGGTCTGAAATATAATGATGGTAGGAAAACGTCACCATTTTCTTTTAAAGTTTGTCTTGGGACCGAATTCACATAGTCCATATCAGCATAGGAAGCAAGCCCCATGAGTTTACCCGCTTTCCATGTATTGGTTTTTATATCTCTTACCAATTGATACGTACCCATACCATAGTACCCACCTACGGATATCTCCTCACCATCTTGTTTCCATGGGAATGGGTATTTTATCCATTTTTTGTAAACTTCTACAAGTTCATTACCCTTTGCTTCAAAAATAGTAATACCCTCAGAATAGTTAAATTCTTCGTTAGATGTGTCTACTACATCATACTCACTTGAAAACCATGATTCTGCTTTACCTCCAGGAATAATCTCACTTCCCATGGCATCTGCTACTACAATTAGAGACTCGTTAAAGTCTGATGAATAGTAGGTGGAGTATGCGTGAGCTAAATGATGTGGAATGAATGTTAATTTATCCACACTTTGATTTGTCAATGATTGGAATTCAACCTCAGCCTCGTCAAATGTAGTACAATTATATACGTATAAATCTATATCATCGTATGTTAATCCATTTTCATCTAAACAATAATCTATACATTGGATTGGGATTGTATGAACCAATTCACCACCACCTGCTTTTATTCTATTTATACGTTCGATGGATATTGATGTGATAACCTTACCATCAATAATAAGAGTAGCTCCCTTATCATGACCTATTGAGAATCCTATAACTTTCATTCACTATTTTTATTTAATAACTTAACATCTTCAGTCTTCTCGGGCTTCAACTCATCAGGTAAATCTTCTACCTCAACTTTATGACCGGTCTCGTCTTCTACACGTTTTATGACAAACTTTTTAGCATTAATATCACCAGTAGCCCACGTCCAAGCAATGGTATCTTTCATTCGAAGTATTTCTTTTTCAAGTTGTTTTAAATTTTGCTCTAATACACGTTCGTCTGAATTATCAACTTCATATTCAATTTCATACTCACCAGCCTTTGTCAATAATGTCATTAAGTTATTATTTTCATAAGCTTCATTTACAATCTGAAATAGTTTGTTTGAACCACCCTCCATATCAGGATGAACCTTTGCGGCTAGTTTCTTATATAACTTTTTTAACTTATCAGGTCTAGTGTTTAACTCTTTTAACTTTTCTTTTTTTAATCTATCACGTTCAGCTTGTTCTTTCTTGAAATTATCATAATGAGTTTTAAAATCATCTTCAAAGGCCGGAGGAGCTTCATCTCGAACCTCCCCCGTTTCTTCGTTTACCCAGACTTCATTTTCAGTTGAACCGGAAACTGGCATCTGATAGTATTTGTTGAATCTATCGTTAAACTCGTCTATGTAACGCTCGAGTTCTTCTTTAGTATCCTCATCATCAAGTTTTAAATACTCATACTTTAGATTATATTTTTTAAGCTTTCGATTCACTCTCTTCCACCTCGTTCACAATCATACATTCTGTAGTTAGTAATGTAGATGCTACTGAGACAGCTTTCTCAAGAGCAGTTCGGGTTACCTTAGTAGGGTCAATTACACCAGATTCCATCAAATCACAGAATGTTTCACTAACTACATTGTAACCATAATTAGGTTTGTCAAATCCGGATGTGTCTAAGTTTTGTGGATTAATTCCAGCATTATGTATAATAGCTCGAAATGGTGAAGAACAAGCGGCCATAACTATTGAAAATCCACGTAATTGAGCATCACTCAAATCAGGCTTACCAATTGTATGAACAGCGTGAATTAGAGCAGCACCTCCTCCTGGAACAATACCTTCTTCAATTGCAGCTTTGGTTGCGAGTAAAGCATCATCAATTCTATCCTTCTTCTCTCTCATCTCAATCTCCGATTCAGCTCCTACTCTTAGAACCGCAACACCACCACTTAACTTAGATAGTCTTTTATGTAGCTTTTCTTTTTCATAGTCTGAGTCTGATTCATCAATCTCATGTTTGATTTGGCTAATACGAAGTTTAATATCGTCACCTTCACCTGCCCCACCTATGATTACTGATTTACTTTTAGTAGATACGATTTTGTCAGATGACCCCAAGTCTTCAAATGTGATGTCTTCCAAGTCTTTACCAACACCACCAAAGAGAGTAGCGCCAGTTAAAGCAGCCATGTCTCTCAACATCTCACTACGTTCGTTTCCAAATCCTGGAGCTTTAATAGCAAGACATTTCAATGTTTGACGAGCCGAGTTAACTACCATAGTAGCCAAGGCTTGCCCATCAACTTCATGTGCAATCACTACGATTGCTTGATTCTTACTTGAAGCAGTTTCAAGAATACCTACGATATCATCCATTTCTGAAATACGACCATCGTATAGTAGAACCATAGGGTCTTCTAATTCAGCAGATAACTTTGTTTGATTATTTATAAAATAGTGTGATAGATATCCATTTTGGAATTCCAAACCTTCTACAATAGTAAGTTCGTCTTCACTTGAATTACCTTCTTCTACTGTGATTACACCATCACGTCCAACCTGTTCCATTGCATCACCAATCATAGAACCTATTACCTCATCACCATTTGCTGAGATAGTTGCTACTTGTTTGATTTGTTCATTAGTCTCTACCTTAGTAGATATACTTTCTAATAATGAAGTAACAATTTGTTTACTACCAATATCCATACCTCGCTTTAACTCGATAGGGTTTATACCCTCACCAATAGCAATCATTCCATTTTGAAAGATATCACGAGCTAATACTGTAGAGGTAGTTGTACCATCACCAGCATTATCAGCAGTTTGTTGAGCCGCTTCTTTGATTACACGAGCTCCTAAGTTTTTAGTCTTATCTGAAAACTCAATAGATTTTGCTACCGTTACACCATCCTTTGTAATATGTGGTGTTGTGTCAGTTTCAATAATAACATTACGTCCTCTTGGGCCGAGTGTTACCACAACGGCGTCCGCTAACGCGTTAACACCATCTAATAGTTTTTGTCTTGATTCGGTTCCGTAAAATACTTCTTTTCCCATAACTTATTTTTCCTTGTTTTGTTTTTGTTGTTTCTTTTTTGCTTTTCTAATCTGTTCAGCTCTCCACTCGGGTTGTCTACCTCTGAGGTTACCACGAAGATTATGAAAACAATTGTAACATAAGAATCTTAGATTTTCAATTCTATGATTTGTCCAATCATCGTCTTGGTGGTCTAAAATTAATGGTATTACATTGTCAGTCAATCTCTTTTCATTGTAACCACATTGATGACATTCGTGGGGGAACTCCTCCATTTTGTCAGCGTTATTAACTATTCGTTTCTTTAGAAAGTGTACTGAGTAGCTGGGGTACTTCCCACTTAAAATGTCTTGAAGAGCATATCTACCCTTGTCAACATTGTATGGTTTTTTGACACCCTCACCCTTTTGGTTTTTATGTAAATCCCAAAGAGTTTTACCACTTGATTCATCAACATACAATTTAGCATATTTTTGATAAGTGGTTAGTGATACATTTAAGAACCTAGCAGCCCCACTACAACTCTTAGAGTTCTTCATGGCATAACGGAGTTGTGCTTCAGTAAAGTTAAGAGGTGTTCTCCCCTTACCTAATACATAACCGTTTGGTAACTTTGTCCCTTTTTTATAACTACTCATTTAAATTCCATTTATATATAAGTATCATAGAGAATACTTTATAAACACTCTTTCTAAAAATTGGAGGTCTCTTCTTCTTAAAAGTTGTCGTGTAACAGTAACTCTGTTACGTAATTCCCACAACTTACGTTTGTCTTTGTATTGTGGTTTTCCTAAAATGTGTATAGGATTTGAATAGACAACATCCCATATTTTATTTATAAGTGCTGAATGTCTCGTTAATTCAGTTTTTACTATTTCCATAATACTTGTATTGATACTAATGTAATTGCAAGAACTAATGATATTGCTGTTTTTGTATTTATACCCTCATTCATGAAATACCATGTTAAGAATGTAAACCCAACAATCCCACTACCAAATGCAATGAATCTACCTGGCCATAATTGGCCATCATAATATTCGGATAGTATACGAGTGGCTGTGATGAATATGTAACTTATACCAGTGCCTGCGACTATAGAGATAATCAATGGATTCTTTTTGAACCATGGCCATACAAACTGACCATTAGTCTGAAACCATATTAATGATTGTCCTATGACGAAGAGTAATGTACCTACAACTAAATTTCTCATCCCTCGTCTAAACCTTCGGTATTGTCATATGCGTTTGGTGATGGCATATTTGAATAATGACACCACTCACCATACTGATACGAGTCATCTATAAAATCTTCATGAGATTGATTTAATGGGTCATTACCTTTAGTAATTTCATCTTCAATCCAACGTTTGATATTACTCATTGATAAGCATTAAGATTTCCTGTTCACGATACATATTGTACTTCTCACCATCTAACTTTAGTTGGATACCAGTATTTGGTACAATCACAATATTATGTACTTTAAGGTTCATTGGAATTAGGGTTCCAGTTGATGTATAGATACCACTACCTACAGCTACAACTTCACCTTTCATTTGTTCCTTACCTTCGGCTGGTTTGTATAAACCACCTTTGGTTTTCTCGTCTTCTTTTACTACTCTGACTAACACATAGTCATTAAGTGGTTGATATTTCATAACTTTTTTTCCTTTATTATTTACTAATATACAAAATAAATCTGACATTACCAAAACTTTTCACCATTAACAAATGACTTTTGTTTTTTGATGGCAGCTTTTAGTTCACTTTTATTTACCTTAGTACGTTTTGGTTTTACTATTGACTTAGTTTTTTTTATACCAAAGTGTTTTTCCTTGTAACTATCTATTAAACCCTGACCACCCATTCCCATTGCAAGAATGTTTGTATCTTCTGGTAGATATTTCTTTGAACGAGTATTGTTTACTTTATCAATATGGTCGTCAAAGACATCAATCTGAGGTTTACGACATCGTTTTGGTATGTGTACAACTATAGTTTTTAATTCCACCTTTTTTATTTTAAATTTGCCTTTGGAGTATTTCAATAAAATCCCACAAATCACCTGAGCCACGGAACGTGATATCACTTTCCATAATATTTACGTAAATTGAGTCGTTTTCCCATTCATCACTTCCATTTGAAATTAAGGTAATTCCACCTAAATCTAATGAATAATAATGAAAGTCGGAATCGCTACCCCATGCCTCTTTGGACTCTTGGATTAATTCAAATCCTAAATCAATTAAATCTTGTTCACTCATAGTTTTCCTTTATCATGTAGATACAGCATTATGCGTATCATACCATAAGTAGTCAAACCACCAAGTATTCCGATAAATATCAATAGTAATGAACTCACTTCTTTATAACTATTTCGTATCCATCTTCGTTGGGGATGAATCCATTTACAATTTTACCATCAAAACCAAACTCCCCCATATCCATTTCGTTTGCGATGTATGGGCCACCACTTGGGTCTACCATTGTAATGGTATTCCAATCGGAGTAAACCAACTCACGATATGATTGACCGATACGACTTGGAGAAACATAGTCACCATTCTCATCTCTAATTATGTCGTGTACTTCATTAATGAATTCCTTCATAGATAGTGTACCACCATCCCTCTTGTATTCATTGTATGCATCATCATACACATTAGCAGCACCAAAACGACAATGTTTGAAGTTACCACTCCATTGGATGTTACCTTGTTCGTTTAATTGAAAGGTGAGCTTGTCACCATATCGGTTAGTATATTTTTTCATAACTTATTCTTTTACAAATCGTTCGTTACCTAATATAAAATTTACAACTGAATTAGAAACACCACCACTAAGGTATGGTTCTAATTTATGCATAGCATCAGTAATATCTTCAGCTATGATATGAGTATCTCGTAACTTACCACCATGTAGGTAAATACAATGATATATTAAGTTCCCTTTAATTTTAGAGGTTTCTACAACCTTAATTTCTAAAACTGCAGTTGGTCGGTTATCTCTGAGTAGTTTTTCAACCAACTCAGGCTGCTCAACTTTATACTTTTTTCTTAGACTTCCCATTGTTCTCTTTTCTTTCTTCATATTTTGCAAGGCCAAAAGCACATCCAAAAATGAGTGTTATACCAGCAACGTAAGATATTACCATGATTGTATTATATTAAAGTTCAAACCCTTTGTCCTTTTCTACTTCAATAGCAGTAGCACGTTTCTCTGATGGGTTCTTTGTACTTTTGTTGTTAATTAGAATACGTTCTGACCGACCAATACCCATTACGAGTTGGTGGAATGGTATACCTAAAAGGTCCATTTCTTGAATAGTAATCTCTCGTAATGTCTCTGGTCTTGCAGTAGTCAGTACGATGTGGTGACCCTCTTCGAATAAACGTTTTAAACTCTCAACCACGCCGGGTAGAGCTATTGACTTGAATGGGTCAATGTGTTCGAAGTTGACTTGATGGACAAGTGTCCCGTCAATATCACTAAATATTGTTTTTTGATTCTTCATTTCTTTTCTTTCTCTCTCTTATTACTCTGTAAATATACAACATATTTGTGGATTTACCAAATTTTAATGTTAATTTATTGTTAAGTTTGACATCTTTTCTGATAGTCGTTTCATGTGTTTACATGGGGAATATCTACGGAACTCACGAGCTGGACACTCACAATCGGTAATCCTAAAATCAGTTACCGTGACGTTGTAATAGGATAACTTTCCGGTCTTCTTGTTACGAGACCCCATCTCTCTATACTGCCACTTCATTCTCAATATATAACTTTTGTATTTCAACACCTAACCCCTCAACCAAAGTTGGTTCACTAAACACAGCCTCGTGTTCTACATACTCAAACTTTTCAGCAATTGAGTTTTGAGATTCTACCAAGGTTTTGATAGCTTGTAGAAGTATCTCCTTCTCAGCATACATCATAACATCCGAATCAACCGGCATACTAAAAGTATGACCACCCTTCGGTTTCCAATGTGGTTGTTTATCACCATAGGTATTGAACCCCTCTGAACTAACGTTGTAGTTCTCATAAATCTGACAATGTACTAATAATTTAATATTCATATCTTTTTATTATCTAATTAAGCTATATTTAATTTTGATTTAACGTTACTGAATTCTTTATCGGTCATGTATGTTTTGTTCATACTCAACCAACCACCAGCCTTTTCAACCATATTCATATAGTTTTGGTAGTTAGGATTTTCAGGAGTCATCACTTTGAAGTTATTATACTCATTAATCCAATATTCAACCGAGCCCCATTGTGGAGCGTTTTTACAAAACACATAAGATGGAAAGTAATCCAACTTAGTTCCGTTATCGGTTAATACATCATTGGTATTGTATTCGTAGATATCTTCCATACCATTGAAAGACCCACCTTTGAACTTATTAGAGAACTCTGATATTTGTTCGAAGTCGCTTTGATGGATTTCTGAACCATCTAAATTAGATAAAGAAACATCAACTGAAGAACCACCACTATATGTTTGTGATTTACTCCAAACCTTAATATCAGGAAAGAATCGTTTAACGAATTGTTTGATGATTGAAGCTGAATGTTTAGCACTCATATGGATATAAGGTGTTCCACCATAAGTTGGTTTTGCTACATAAGCATTTATTGGAAGTTGATACTCTACTTTGTCGATTACTAATTTGATTTTTTTACTCATTTTTTATTTTCTATTTTTTACTATTTTGGTTGGGAGTATATCTCCCTCTTTACTACATAGTAAAGATACGACAATTACTTGGATTAAACAAGCTTTTAATGTTAAATAATTGTTAAGTTATCCACATATTTATTAACACGTGACAGCAACCTCCTCATTCATTTGGTAAGCCATTGAAGCCCAACTCTTAGAGTTAACCGATTTGTATTGTTGATGTGAATAAAGATTGGTGTTGTAGTACAAATTATTAATAGTACCCACCGTTAAATTAACTAATATGGATTCGTCAATCAACTTAACTTTCTTACCAGTCCTACTGAATATCGTTAACCAAGTGTTAGTACCAGATGGTTGAAACTGAACCGTCTGAAGTACCCCATTCTTATAACCATTAATAATATACTCAGGGTTCTCCATCATACGAGGATTATCAAAGTCTCGTGCATCTACACACGTCATTCCTAATTTGGTTTTAACTATATGTCTGAACTTACCATCAGCGTATTGGCTGAGGATATCTACTAACATAATTGATGAATCTGATACGATTAGGTTTTTGTTTTTTGTGAATTGTTTTAACATATTTCTTATTTTTTAATTTGCTGTCTATTGGAGTGTTAGTCACTCCCTCTTTACTACATAGTAAAGATACAACAATTATTTGGATTTACCAAATTTTAATGTTAAGAAATTGTTAAGCTTTAGAGGAGAAGTTTTTAGTTGGTCGGCTTGGTATTGTAGGAAGTACGTCCCATGTGGTGAATACGTCATCTTTACCATAACCAAAGTAATCGTAATCTACTCTGAATCGGTCATACACAACATCACGTAATTCTTGCTCATCCCACGTTTGACCCATCGGCACATTGGTTTTACCCACCCACGGAATTGTTATGTCATAGTTCGACATGAATGGTAATGACTTTATATCATCTTCAATAGTTTCAGCATGGATAATGTAGTCTACCCTTGGGTTTGAATTAACAGTTATTTGATGACACGTCCAAGCATGAAACCAACCCTTATCCATTTCTAAGATGGCTGTTAATGGGTCAGTACCCAATCTCTTTAATTCGTTTGTGTCGTGTTGTGCGTATTTCCAATAAGAAACCCATCTATAATATGGGTGGCGGACTGATGTTATGTGGAGGTAGTCATCACCAATTCCATCAGGCCAATTGTTTGTATGAGTAAAATCAGATGCGTATGTATCAGATGGCCATTGTGGATTCAAGTCACAATGCGTTCTAAACACATCCTTAACACTACGACTACCCACTTTAGGAGGGGCTGTCCAAATAAATTTATGTTTATAACTAATGTTATTAGTCACTACTACAATTCAGTATTGAAAAAGAATGTTTGAAATAACCTACCATCATTTACGTCTTGTCCGAAGTAATCCATAGACATATGGAAGTGGTCACCTCTGTATAAGATAAGTCTATTATAGACATTAGCAACGTTGTCTACCAATTCCCACTTAGTCATATCTTGTGCGTCTTTGTAAACTTCAGCTAACAACTCGTCATCATATGACCCATCGGCGTTCCGTGGTGCCATAGTTAACCCAGTTGCTTTATGTTTAAATAACCCAGTACCAGCACTCAATGGTGCGTTTGGTGTTAAATAACATACAGCAGCCCATTTAGTGGTTTGGTCAGCATGAATCCAACTTCTATCTCTTGATGTTGTAAATTGATAAGCACCTGTGTATTCACCATCACCCCAAAATGTCACGTTACCATAAAATGGTTTTACTACATTTTCAATAGTTTCTTTTACAGACTCATTTAAAAATGATTTAGTACGTGGTCCTGGATAGTTACCCCTAACTGAAAAATCTTGTTGTAGAGCGAACTCTCTAACTACATCGACATCTGAATAAAAGTCATCGATTATGTAAGCTGATATTTGCATAACTTTTTATTTGTTTTTTATTTCATGTTTTTAGTAATAGCATCTGGCGCATTGTCCTTAATCCAATTGAAGAGTTGAGTCTTCCAAACCTTTTCAGGAAATATACCGCCGCCAGCTTTTTTGATTGGTAGAGTTAGGAAGCCTTTGACAGCACCCTTTATAGTCTTACCATCTGAGTCTTTATGGAATACAGTATGTTGTGGGTTGTTTAGAATTACATCTGCTCTACCATCCATACTTTTAGGTAATGCTCGTGTGAGTAATGACCATATTGTGTTTGAAGCACCTTCATGTGTTTTTAGAAGAGTGTCTTCAGGAACCATCCGCTCTCTACCTTTATTATTTTCCATCGCAGTAACGTAGTTTGTAAGAATCCACGTTAAGTGTACATTTTTAGGGCTGTAACCTGCGTTTTTCAATAAAGGAAGGATGTCTGTAATATCACTTAAATCTTTAGCGGTAATGTCAAACATAATATTAGGAAGTGTCTCTGAGTTATTAGCAGCAGATAACATATTGATAAGTGATTTATCTTTGATACCCATTGCCTTTACCAAATAATGTAATGTAGCTACATGGTCTGGATCTTTCAGATTGAGGTTACGAATTGTTTGTGTACCACCCCTTGGAAGTTCGGTATTAAATACCTTATTAATAAGTTCTAAATTCGCTGGTTTGATTTTCTTACCATGCTTTTTTAAGATATCAGCAACTGTAATCTTACCCATTCTATTCAGAACTTGGAGTTGTTTTTTCATTTCATCAACATCACGAACCTTAAATCCAGCTGAATCTAAAAAGTTAGAACCTGCGAAACCTTTACCACTACCAGCACCACCTACTAAGAATACTACTTGACCATATGGTTTTCTATTATTGTATGTAATGAGTTTCTCATCGAGTTGTTCCTCGTTGAGTACTTCCATTATTAGTTTTTTTATAAAATTCATATTACTCCTTAGTTGGGAATTTATTTGCAGTACGACCTGTATTATATGGAAACATAGTATTTAACTTATCACGTCTCTTATTGCAACCACAATCTTTAGCACCAACTGCTAAAGCTATTGATTCTGCTACTTTATTTAATCTTGTAGCTGATGTTATTTTTGCGATAGTGTCACCTAATCCTGTAGATGTGTTATTAGTATCCTTCATAATCATTTTCTAACTGTAAATTATAACCTTCTTTCATTAACATCTCTTTTAAGAATTCCAAATCTTC
>Ga0307488_10003684_pt1 | contig 12783 bp, 6 predicted proteins | sample SB02metaG_FD_202248 | JGI IMG/M metagenome (GOLD analysis project Ga0307488, IMG submission 202248) | Sea-ice brine microbial communities from Beaufort Sea near Barrow, Alaska, United States - SB 0.2 | ecosystem: Environmental > Aquatic > Marine > Coastal | place: USA: Alaska | collected 2017-05-06
GCGCCTGCATCCATATCGAACATATCAAACTGCACGCTTGCAAAAGCTTCATCTTGATCATAGCTACTGATGCGTGAGATAACTGCTTTCATAGCGTTAAGCACGTCATCAGAGTTACCACTTGGATCAGAAAGATCGTATGTACCGTCTTCTATATAAGCTTCAGCAGTTGAGCGCACTAAGTAGTTACGGCCAATATCGTAAGTTTTGTTTTTGGTACGACGTACACCAAAGTCGATAAACATATCGCCTAGCTGACCTTCAGCACCAACAGTTAAGTCTGATAATTCATTATCTACTTCACTATCACGGTTACCAAGAGAATCAAAACGATGCCACCAGTTAACTTCCTGTGGAGCACCAAAAGCAGCATCATACATTGAGCTGTTAGGATTAGTCGGGTTGTTTGGACTATCAACAGTCAATGCATTTCCAGTATAGTAGGTACTGTCTGGAACGGGTGCATAGCGACCAAAAGATGAAGTCTTGTTGATAGACATACTACTAAAAATAGACCAATCGTCATTAATATCGTAACGGCTGTTCATAAAAAAACCAATTACACCTGTTGACGCTTCATCAGCAGATTCTAATGCGTAATCATATGCACAACGTTCTTGAGTACCAGCTGAGTTAGCTAATGCCCCGCCACTTGCTAGTTGATAGAAACCAGGACCGTCATTACATGCACCTGGAAGCGATGTCCAATTAAAGTCATCAACACCGTCTGTAAGTGTAGTAAAACTGTTACCGAATACAGAACCACCTGGGCTATACCAAGGAAGGTCGCGAGCAAAAATGATGTCTCGGTTGTTCCAAGAAACACCACCAATGATAGAGCCTTTGTCTGAAGAAGTTCCGAATACTATAGAACCTTCTTCGCGTGAACCGCCTTCATGCTCAACTTCGGTAGCACCAAGTTTTAGTTCTACGCCATTAAAGTCTTTACGAGTAATGATGTTAATGACACCACCAATAGCGTCAGAACCATAAATAGCAGAAGCACCGTCAGTTAAAATTTCAACACGCTCAACAGCCGCAACTGGAATTGCGTTCAAATCTTGTGAAGAACCAGTAGAAGGAGACTTAGGTAAACGACGACCATCTACAAGCACTAGTGTACGACTGGAACCCAAACCACGTAAGTTAACTGAAGAAACACCTTGAGCAGATGAACCAGATTGTGGACGAAATGAACCAGTTGAGTTAAAAGACGTGTTACGAAGTAAATCAGCAACAGAAGTTTGACCAGAGTATTCAATGGCCGCACGATCAATGACTGTTATAGGTAATGCACCTTCTAAATCAACCCGCCTAATACGTGAGCCTGTAACTTCGACTCGCTCAATCACATCTGAAACTTCTTCTTCTACTTCTTCTTCTGCTTCTTGTGCAAAAATACTACTTGATGAAAATACAGTGGCAACTGCACCAGCAGCAATAGCTAGACGAATTGACTTCGCCAATTTTGAATTAATAAACATGTATGTCTCCCTGGACAACCATTTTGTGTGTTTTGTCATTTTTATAATTGAAATGACTTTTAATATAAAGGGTAGTGAACCCACCCTTATAATAAACTTAACTGGGGCATTAGGTCAACCAGAGACATTATTGGGTTATAAGATATATGTTTAAGTCTTAATAAATACTTCAACATAGTAATAATTTGTTCACAATTGAAAAACGATGTTCTCGACAACAGGTCAAATACTGAATTAGGCTATCAGGATTTTGAATCAAAATTGAAAAGGGAAAGATTTGAATTAAGATAAATAAGATAAATAAGATAAATAAGGATTTTCGAAAACATACTGAGAGGCATTAAGTAAAGAATTCAGACTTTACTTAATGCCTGGAGCCTGCAGCTATAAATTCAGGTACCCAATAAATTGTCAAAAAATACAATATCTAAATGAATAACACTTCAGCAATACTGAGTTTCATTTGATACATATTTATTTTAATTACCACTCTCAGTTACCTAGTTTCCAGAGCACATTAGCACAAGTCACAAAACGTTGATGACTCCATCCTTAAACAATAGTACCGATACTATCTTTAGCGGTATAACTAAAACACAGAGGAGCAGTTACAAAAAAAAATTATCTTATGACTTAAGCTAATGACAGCAATGTGAGTTCAAGGTGTTCTTAGCAATTTTAAATTTCGAAGAGTCACCTTTGCTAGGATATCAAGGGCAGAAAAATCTTCAAATGGCTTCACAATTGTTGCAAAGTGGCAGGCTAGATGATGATGTAAATATTATTGCCATATGTTGTAAGGCTATGAATGGCAAAGGTGGGTAGTGCAGAACAGTATTTCCGTAAAGCAATCAAACTTAATAAAATAAATTTCCATCTGGTGTGTGATTTCGCAAACTTTCTAAGTCATATATCCTGATTAGATAAAGCACTTGAACAATAAAAGAGACAGGCAAGTTGAGCCCTTCTTTCATCAAAGGCTGGAACGGTATAGAGGTCTTAGCAAGTAAGTCAGTTAAGTCAATCCTCGTTGAAAATGTTTAACAGGAAATCATCAAACCTCAACCGAATAACACCCTTGGTTGGGATAGGCTAGGTAACGCGCTGAGAATTCAGAATAGACTTTTAGCGGCCGACGCCTTTGAAAAAGCTGTTATCCATGGCCCAATGAATGCGGCGGATATACTGCGAAAGATAGCTGCGAAAGATAGCTGCGAATCAAAAAGGAAATATTGCCCTACATTTTAAGCACACAAATCTATTGTATGACACGGGCCGATACGAAGTGGCCATAGAAGCTCTGAACAAAGTTAGTAAAAACGCCAATATTTAGCCAATGTTAGTGACCTCACAAGCTAAAATATGCGAAGGCATGGGTAAATTTAAGCAAGCTGGATAGTTGTTCGATTGGCCGATAGGTATGCAGCCAAACGACTTAATATTTTTACCTTAATATCTCTGTCACCTTATAAAGCGACAGATATCATCTTGCTAATTCTTATGTTCATGGAACATGAGTAATATTTTATATTCCAACAATAATCACTAATCTAAAGTCTCTTGTTTTGACATCTTGCAAAAGCGAGATTACTGAATTTGTTAGTCACACTCAGTAATCGAATATTTATAATGTTCAATAAAAGATTGAAGGTTATGCTCAATTTTCTTACCAGAACCTACAGCATCTTGATGCACACTATTTCTAACTTGCGCCACACTGGCCGTAAACAAAGCTCGTTTGCTCTCATGAAACTTTAACATAGAACTTTCGTATTCTAATCCACAAAAATGACACAATTCCTTTAACAAATTTTCAGGTTGCTCTACTAGGTCTTGATAGCTAATCGCATGAATTGATGATTGAAATTTTTGTCTCCAAAGTCGATTTAGTGCTTCTTCCATAGAAAAAAACGCGGCAGTGTTTTCTAAATTTACAGACCATAGAAATCCTCTGCTAAAATGTGTTCTGTAACAAGACCAAACTGTATCCAAGATGTTTCTTTTGATAAAAATAATAGGTGAATTCGGGAAGATCTTTTTAATTAGCCATAAATAGCGGTTATTAGTCATACTCTTGTCAACCACGACTCCATGATCTCCATATTTTTCATGAGCATACTGTAAATACGAGCGTCGAATTTCCTTAGCATGTTTTTCAATTACGTTAGCGTCTAATTGTTCAGCTCGACTACCGATAGGCAGTCCCTTTGTTAGACACCTTGAAGCGCGCTCCATACCATTAAACTCGCCTCCATCAATGATTTGTGAGTGACTGCATAACATCTGTTCCAGTAGACTTGTTCCACTTCTAGGTAAGCCTACTATAAATATAGGATTATCTGCATCAACTTTTCTATCAGACTGCGGATCTTCTATAAAACTGGCATGCTGAGACTCAATATAGCTAACATTTTGACGATCTTCGGCAACCGAATAATTTTGTATTTCTGCAAGGTATGCATTGGACTGTGAAGCATATTTAAATGCCTGTTCAACATCCTTAATATCAAAATATACTTTACATAATGCAGCATAAAAGGATGATTTTGAGGCTTGATTTGGGGTGTCCGCTACTGAATTTGCGATATCCAACATACGTTTAAGTATAGGAGAATCACTTAATATTTTTTGTAATGAAACTAATATTAGCCATGTTTGTCCCGATGTGGGCCAGCGTTGCAACACTAGTTCTGCGTATTTAATGGCTAATTCTGTTTTACCTAACTGTAGGGCAACCGTGCTCAAAAAGTGGTTAATTTCAGGTCTACTAGGATTTACTTTTGCCAATTCAGTAGCCTTATCAAAAGCCAACTCAATCTGTCCTGTTTCAATTAACATAGTTAATTGTTGTAGCGTTTCGGAAATAGGATCTTGCCCACTTGGATGAAACAACTCTAAAGCTTGCTTAGCAAGGTTAACTTCACTAGCTAGTATTGCCATTCTGGCAACACCCAACCAATTACTATTTAGTTTTGGTTTATCTGCCAGCAAAAATTTTAAACAATCATGCGCTTTGTTTGAATCGCCGATTTTCACGGCAGAAACCAAGTTATTCAAAATCTGTTTAACATCATTCATTCGCTGAGATATTCCCGCCGTTATTATTTGTATTTGTCTACTATAATAAAAAAGCCCTGCATTTGCAGGGCTTTCTAACTAAGGTTTTAAGCCAAGTTTAGAATTTTAACGAGGCACTTAAACGAACAAAACGTGGTGTTTGCCAGTTTGAAGGTAAACCAAACTCAGGACTAACAAGTCCAGTTCCGGCACCTGCAGAGGTTTCTTGGTCATAGATTTCAGATACTTCAGTTGCTGTGTCAGTATTTAACACATTAAAAATATCTGCACGAAGTGTCAAATCATAATCTTCACTGATTGCTATATAATAACTAGCAGTTATATCTATTTCTAACACACTGCTAGTTGTACCTAGTGAACCACGAGGTACTAACTCACCGTCAGCAAAGAATGATTCAGAACCGTAAGCCTGAGCAAACTGATCTGTTGGGTGATAACCGAATGCATTCTTCGGACGACCCGATTGCCATTTAGCATTTAGGCCCAAATTTAAGTCATCCGTTATTTGATACGAACCAAATACTTTTATTCCATGGCGTCTGTCATTTGGCAAGTTACCGTTAGCGCCATCTAACAATCCAGGTTGGTCAAACAAGGTTGTTAAACCCGCATCATCTTGGCCGTTATCTGAACGAATATACCCTTCGTTATTACCCCAACTATGAGACCAAGTATAAGCTGCGTTTAACATCCACACACCATCCCAAGCTTTTTCGAAAGTTACATCAATTGCAGCATACTTACGAATAGATTCCGGATAATTAAGATCCTCTGCAGGAATGGTATATGTCTCACCATCATCGGCTTGGAATGTTAAATCAGTACCAGGGTTAGTTAAAATATAATAATGGAAACCAGTACATTCTTCACAAGATTTTCCAAAATCGCGCTCCAACATCTTATTGAATCCAAAGTCAATTGCAACATCTTCGATAGTCGTTGCCAGCTCACGGTAAGTACCCTGAACCGCCATGCTCCACTCGTCTGTCAACTGGAACTGATATCCGGCAATGAACTCATCTGAATACATTGATTCCATAGATTGGTCTACAATCGCTTCTGTAGTTGGCACATCGCCATCAGAAAACACTTGAATTGGAGAACTAGCTTCACCAGATTCATTAAAGTTAGGAAGATCTATTGACGCATCTGCAAAACCTTCAAACGCTCTGTATTCTTGAATATAAGTTTCTGCACCTGACAAACGTATGTTGGTGTTTGCCGCTACTGGAAGAAAATAACGTCCATAACTTGCCCAAACTTTGGAGTCGCCGTCTCCATTTACATCGTAAACCGCACCTAAACGAAGAGCCCATTGATCGCTTAATTCAACAAACGATTCACCGGCACCGTTAAAGTTTTCGAAAGAGTCATTACGTAAACCGGCATTAATGATTAACTTATCAGTTGCTTGCCATTGATCTTGAATATAATACGCAAAGTTTTTAGACTCAAAATCACCACCGGCTTTATATGTACGTCTACGAACTTCATACTCAACTGGGTTTAACGGATCTGTTTCATCATCAACATATAAAAGGTAGTAAGCACCACCAGAGTTTATGGTATTTGCTGTGGCAGTCAAAGTCTCTGAATCCACACCAATGCGTATCTCATGGTCGCCTAAGTACCAATCAGCATCAACACGGAAAACTTCACGCTCATCAGAGCCAACATCAATACTGAAGTTACCGAAGTTACCGCCTCTAGCAAAAGCGCCCGTACTGTCAAAACGACGGTAAATAGCCGGGTTAGCGTCTAATGGGCTTGACGTGGTTCTATTAGCTTCATTAATACCATACATGGCTGAAATTGATAAATCGTCGGTCAGTATACTCGTATATTTAACACTGAAGTTTTCACCACCTTGTTGGGTAGTACCAAAAACGCCCTCATCTAATACACCATTAGTACTTTCAAAAGTGTAATTTATAGTGTCGCTTTTATCAGAAAACCCAGTCAATTCTAGTATGTTATTTTCATTAATATACCAGTCTATTTTAGCGCCCCAAAATGCGTCCTCATCTTCATTTCTGTAAACACCTCGGACTAAATCTTCACCCTGTTGATTTTCTCTACCAAGAGAATCGAATACATCAGAACGCGGATTGTAGAGCACATAAAAGAATAATGTATCTTCGATTACTGCACCACTGGCCCATAAATTAACATCCCAAAATGTATTTTCGTCTCCAGAGTTATCATTATTCGTCTGTCCGAGGGCGTTAACGGCATTAGGCTTATCTTCACGAAGGCTGTCAGGTTCGGCATAAACATTGACACCCCATTGAAAATCGTTGGTACCGCTCTTCGTTTTGGCGTTGATGACACCGCCGGTTACACGACCATATTCTGCAGAATAACCACCTGTTTTCACTTCAAATGAATCAAACATTTCAAATGGAGGATTACTTGAACCTACACCGGTTCTAAAGTTTGTTAGGTTAAGACCGTTTACATAATAAGCATTTTCAGCGGCAGAAGCACCACCAATTGAAGGCACGTTACCAAAAGCAGAGTCACCTTTAGTTGTACCTGGCGCCAACAATGCAACACTTGTCAAATCCCGAGGAACAGGGACTCTATCAAGGGTAATAGAATCGATAACGATACCAGTACTGTTGCTTGTTATATCCACTAAAGATATAGCAGAACCAGTTACTGCGATACGCTCCATGTTTGCATCGTTTAGTGCAAGGTTAAGGTTAACTTTACCGCTAATGCCAACTCGTATACTTTCTTCAACAGTAGTACTAAAGCCATCTTTTTCAGCGACTATTTTATAAGGCCCTGGTGGAAGCAATGGAAAACGAAAAGCACCATCAGCATTTGATACAACAGAACGTTGAAGACCTGTGTCTAAGTTTTCGATTGAAACTGTTACGCCAGTCAGTACACTTCCTGAAGTAGTAACTGAGTTACCAGTTATGGCACCGTTAGTATTATTGGCTAGTGCCGGAAGTGACACTCCCAAGCACGCAGCTACGGATAACGCAGCAGCACTTTTTTTAAAATTAAACATGTATGTCTCCCTGGACTACAATTTTAGTGTGTTTTGTCGTTTAGACGACTTTTAATATAAAAGGTAGTGAATCTCGCACCAAATAGTATACGTAAGTAGGGCGCTTGGTCAATAAGATGGGCAGTTTAGATTATAAGATATAAAAAAATACGTATTAAACCTCCCGTAACTAGTAAGAATTTGTTTAACATTTTATTATGAAATGATTTTTGTTAAGTTAATTATTCCTATCATTAAGATAAAACATTAACCATTGTGAACGAGTAAGATAGTTAATGTGTTAGACAAAACCACTTAAGAATGTACATATTGAAAGTATAAATTGAATATTTAAAGGTAAATGACATGAAACTAGATGATGACATTCATAACTATTATGAACACTTGATATTAGAAAGAATTGAAATTTTGGGCTTAAAAAAAACTAAAGATGGAGATTATTTGGCAGACTTGTGTTGTTTAGCCTTAAATCAAATCCCCCCACGTTACATAAGGTTTGAAGTAGATATGTCGTTTTACTTAGCTCAAAGTGAACGTCAACAAATGGAAATGAATGTACTGAATGCAGTGAATCAGGCAATAAGCTTTCTAGATCAGCATAGATTAGAGCAAAAACAAAAGGCAGATGGCTTATAAAGAGACTGGTTGAGCCATTCTCGCCGCGCCATTAAGTGCTTTGAATTCTTTCTAAATTCTTGTGCAACTTAAGACATAAACAGGTTGGGAGGTCTTAGGGTGTTTAATCAGGGTAAGACCCCCCCACCTCCTTAGAGGTGATACTGAGCGTGACAACCATGTCAAATTAATTTTTTAAATACGCTAATTTAGATGTAAGTTTTATTGGCTGCATACAATTAATAAATGAAATAGTCATAAACACTCTGGTGGGTCTTGGAAAAAGACCGCAACAATGATCCAAACGACTAGTGCCTATAGTTACAAACCTTCTATTAGTGAAGTTGTTGACCAAAATAATACTGGCCGCCAATGAATCGATCTATATTATGGAGGAATACCAGCAGACTTAAGAATATCCAGTGTCGACGCCAGCTGTTTCTCATATTTCTTCCATCGGCCAACTGAACGATTGTGTGCTTTTTCACGGACCTGTGCAGCACTAGCGGTGACAACCGCAGTATTATTTTTTTCAAAATTGATACAAGCATCTTCCCAATCAAGACCTAAAAATTGAATAAGACTTCGTGCTTGACTTTCGTTATCTGCTACAACATCTTCATAAGCAATATCTAAAATTTTTCCGGGCATAATGTTATGCCAATACTCCATTAAATTGCGATACATAACATAATGCTCAGCCATTTCGCATTGATCATAGCTGTGCTGGTAAACCTCTTCAAATAGCTGTTTAAAAACGGCAAAACAAGTATCTGCTGGACCACGGGTAACATGAATAATTTTGGCCTTTGGAAATGCTTTTACAATAAATCCCACTAACATAAAGTTCATTGGAAATTTATCAATAAAATATGGCGTTGTACCCCGAAGATTGGCTAATCCCGAAAGATAGGATTCAGCCAATTCGGCACCCGTAACATTTTGAGACTTGTTGATTAATTCAGCTGAAATAAATTCTTTGGTCCGAGAACCGGTTATCGCCCGCAGAGACATAGCCAACTGCAAAGGTTCACCTGCTGAGTGCACTAAACTATGGCTTGAAATAATTCGATCGACAAGAGTTGTGCCAGTGCGTGGCTGTCCGATAATAAATATTGGGGCTGGTTCATCACGTTCATTAACAGAAGTTTGCAGCCAATTATCGGTACAGATTGTTTTAAGCATTTCGAAGGTTTTTTGGGCTTGAAACCGATCATAATCAACGATACAACGTTTTGCGGCTGCGCCACGTTCAAATGCTTCAAATGCTTTATCCCAGCATTTAGTATCCTCAAATAACTTTCCTGCCGCATATCCTTGATAGGCAAGCTGCCTTGGAAGTGATTCAGTCTTATTCATGATGGCAATTAATTTATCTGCCATATCATTGTCTTTTGCTTTCACCAGTGAAGATAAAATCCACCATGACTCAGCATCATTTGGGTTAAGAGCCACAGCCTTATTAAGCGATTGCTGCGCGCCTATCAAATCACCTGTTTCTAGAAGGCAAACACCAAGAGCACGATGATAGATTGTGTTATCAGGTGATATATGAGTCGCCTTTTGAAGATTATTTATAGCTTCCTTAAAGAATCCTAACACACTCAATACATGGGCAATTGGATGCAAAACATAGGCTTTGTCGCTACCTATTTTTTGAGCTACTCTAGCCGCGTTTTCAGCTTTTAGCATACTGCCAGTTTGGCTATAAACTATTGCCAAAAAAGCCCAATATTCTGATATCGATGCATCAAGTTCTACGGCTGTCTCAAGTGCTTTTAATGCAATATCCAACTGCCTTGTTTCTATTGTCACTCTGGCGATCAAATAATGAGCTTGCGAAATTTTTTCATTGATTTTCAATAATTCTTTGGCAATCTCTATCACTAGCCTAAAGTCCATTACTTCCAGTGCTTCAAACGCACGGGCTAACTCCGACTCTACTTTCTCTGCTGCAGGGTTGCCAGAAGTATAAGCTCTGCTGACTTTGAGTTTATTCATGTAATAAACCTTTGATGTTTCCAAGACAGACAAGATTATAGAAGACTCTGAGACTGTCAAGTGCGCGAACTGTTTAGGAGTTTTGCGATAATCAGGGCATAAAAAATATGACTATATTCTTAAGTACACAAACTGGGGTTAGCTTGACTATAATCGAAGTTTGGTTTCACATTTCAAAGTATTAGGTTTGTAAAATCATCATCAACATGCTGGTGATTAATTGATACTAAAGTGCTGGCCTGTGTCTTAGCCAAATACATCCGGCTATCCCACATAAGAAATATTTAACAGAATTTAGCCCTGATGTTACGACTTTGGTTGTAGTGCAAAAATAGAGTTAACAGCGGCTGCTGGGGGGGTAATCCTCAACAAAAGACTCAACCATGCTTGGGTGCGAAATATAAGCCTAGTATAGAAAACTAGAAGATGGTTATATTTAAGAATATTAATGTAATAAACCAAGAAGGGTTGGTGGTGCCCTTCCAGCCACACCTCGGCACATGAGTCGTTTGCTGCGGCTGCTCCCTTCCAGGTCTGACCGGGTTCACAAAGTATCATTGCGAGGGGACCAAAAGGTCACCATTGAAAGACCTTAACAAAACTGATTGCTTCTCGTTAAGACGGGCGCATTATGAACAAAGCTTATGTCAGATGCAACCCACTTTTAACAACAATATATTCAAAGTATAAAAATCAGCCAAAACGTTCTTCAGCAATTTGATTAGCGACAATATTGGTTGCAATTCCTTGTGACTGAGCGCGACGGTATATCTCTAATAGTGTATCGCTGATCTTTTCAATATGGTCTCGTAATCCTTTATCTGAACTAGAGATTGATTGATGATAAATGTCAATTATTCCACCGGCGTTGAGCACATAATCAGGCGCATACAGGATCCCTTTATCCACTAACAACTGGCCAAACTCTTCTTTTGCTAACTGATTGTTCGCAGCCCCAGCAATAACTTTTACTTTAAGTTTCGCAATATTTTCAGCATCAAGAATGGCTCCCATTGCACAAGGGGCAAATACATCAACATCTAAGTCATAGATATTTTGTGGGCTAACGGCGATTGCAGAAAATTCGCTGACTGCTTTTTCAATATTTTCTGGATGGATGTCGGTTACATACAATATAGCACCCTGTTTATGTAAATGTTTAGCTAAGCGTATTCCAACATGTCCCAAGCCTTGAATGGCGACTTTTACCCCTTTAAGATCTGAATTCATGGCATGTTCTACCGTTGCCTTAAGACCTACGTACACTCCATAAGCGGTTGAAGGAGCTGGGTTTCCGTCAGCAGGTTCCGAATTAATATGATATTTGGCATGAATACCTGTCACATGTGCGGTTTGTTTCCCCATTAACTTCAAATCATCAACGGTTAAACCTGAGTCTTCAGCGCTGATGTATTTCCCAGATAAACTATCAATAAATTTGCCCATAGCTAACAATTTTTCTGACGTTTTTTCAGTTCGAGGATCACCAAAAATAACAGCCTTGCCACCCCCCTGTTTAAGTCCAGCCATCGCCGCTTTATAAGTCATGCCCTTGGATAACCTCAATACGTCTCGCAATGCTTCTTCACCACTAGCATACGGCCACATCCTACAACCACCTAGGGCACTACCAAGGTTTGAATTATGTACAGCAATGATTGCTTTTAACCCGCTTATTTTATCTTGATAAAAAGCCACATGTTCGTGTCCATCAAATTCGCTATGCTCAAAAACCGACATTTTATTCACCCGTTAAATATTCCCATCAAACAATCATATCTCATAAGAGGTAGGACGTTTTTTGCGACTTTATTGTGCAGTTAAAATAGTTAAGCGGATAAATCACCGATGAATTGAGTCACTAGGATAAATATCCTCTTTTTTGTCTTGAAAAAGAATTAAACTTTCATCATGCTAGCAGACATCTAAGTAATCTCAATTAAACAAAATATCTTATGAAACTAGATAAATTCGATCGAGAAATTTTGCGTGTCATGCAAAAGGACGCGACTGTTTCGATGGCTGATTTAAGTCAAAAAGTGGGATTGTCACACACGCCATGTTGGCGAAGAGTTAAACGCCTCGAATCTGAAAAAGTTATTCTACAGAAAGTGACATTATTAGATAATAAAAAGTTGAATTTAGGCGTGTCAGTTTTCATTTATGTCACGTTAAAGAATCATGACGGTGAGTCATTAAATGACTTTGAAAAGGCGGTTCAAAACATTGAATCAATAGTTGAGTGTCATACCACAAGCGGAGATAAGGATTATTTGTTAAAAGTCATTGTTGAAAGTATTGAGGAGTATGAACACTTACTTAAAACCAAGTTGACTAACCTGCCCTTAGTCGACCATCTCAGTTCTACTTTTGCACTTAAGCAGGTTAAAAATACCACAGAATTACCCATTAAAAATCTATAAGAGGTCTGTTAATTTGGCGCTAGCAGATTCTATGAAATAAAACACTTTTTAATCTACTAGCACGCTATGACGAATTTGTTTTTACTCAATGGACTCATCATTACTGATACAATAGATGAGCTTCAAAAAAGTTGAGTCAACCACGATATAAATCAATATT
>Ga0307488_10003686_pt1 | contig 12781 bp, 11 predicted proteins | sample SB02metaG_FD_202248 | JGI IMG/M metagenome (GOLD analysis project Ga0307488, IMG submission 202248) | Sea-ice brine microbial communities from Beaufort Sea near Barrow, Alaska, United States - SB 0.2 | ecosystem: Environmental > Aquatic > Marine > Coastal | place: USA: Alaska | collected...
GCTTACAATCTAATTCAAGATAACAAATACAAAGATATTTTATTAGTTGAAAGTTCTGAAGAACTAGGTGGTCGTATTAGAACCGAAAAAATAGACGATATTCCATTAGAAATGGGTGCGGCACGTTTCTCTAGTAATCACGTTAAATTATTATCCTTGATAGAAATGTTGGGTTACGAAGATAAAATTCTTAAATTGCCAGGAAAAATAGATCATATTTATCATAATAAAAAGATAACTTACACCCTAGATAGAGTATTGAAAAAATTAACCGATAACAAAAAAAATTATCAGAAAAAATATTTAGAAAAAATAACATTATTTCAGTATTCTTCCGAAATATTGGGCTACGAAGAAGCAAAACAATTACAAGAAATGTTCGGATACGATGCCGAGTTTCTTAAATTAAATGCTTATTCAGCTCTAACCATGTTTAATAGGGATCTTTTAGGGGAAGTATCTTATTATATCTTGAATGGGGGATTATCGCAATTAATTACTAAGTTGGAATTAATTTGCAACGAATCCAAAAATATTGAAATTAGGAAAAATGTTTTAGTAAAAGATCTCCAGGATAAAAAAATAAAAGTTGAAATTGACGGAAAAGGGGATACTTTAAGAGCATTGAAAATTGTCTCCACTATGCCTTACATTGAAACGAGAAAAATGGATATTTTCAAAGATTATGAATATATTCACTCCGTTAAACCTATACCATTAATTCGCATTTATGCGAAATATCCCGTTATAAAAGGTAAATCTTGGTTTCATAATCTTAATAGAACAATTACTGATAATTATATAAGACATATCATTCCAATTGATCACGATAATGGTATCATTATGATTTCGTATACCGATTTCTATAACGCCGAAATGTGGAATAATTATTATCAATTAGGGGAAAAAGTATTAACCGAAAGACTTCATATAGAAATATATAAATTATTTAAGATAAAACCACCAACACCATTGAAATATAAAGTTTATTATTGGAGAGGAGGGGTTCATATGTGGAGGACAAGATACCCCATGGATCAAACTTATCAGAAATTATTGAAACCTTTTGAAGAGAAGGAAATTTATTTATCAAATGAAGCATTTTGTAAGCACCAATGTTGGATAGAAGGATCTCTTGATATGGCGACGGACGTATTAAAATTATTGAAAGTGAAATCTATTAAAGTGAAAAAGATTTCACTTATTCAGGACGGGGGTAAAAATGAAACGAGTAAAAATGAAACGAGTAAAAATGAAACGAGTAAAAGAAAAAATAAAGATTATAAACAATATGATATTAAATCCGTTGTAAGGAGAAAAAATTGGATTATCTTTGAACACGGGGGAAAAAAATGGATCTATAAAATATCTCCGAGTTGGTTTGACGGACACCCTGGCGGAAATGATAGATTAAAAGAAGGAGTCGAAGCAAATACCTATTATGATAAGAGTAATAAGGAAAGAAGTTCTAAATCGCCTACACAATTATTTAAGAGCATCGGGGTTCACGGATCAAGTAATGTTTTTAAAGAATACATATTAGAGGAGAAATATCCCTCTAGAATCAAAATAATAGGTTTATTAAAATAAATAATAAATATAAATATAAATATATAATGAATCAACCATTAGATTTTAATAGTTGTGAAGATTTCGTAAATATGAGCTCTACCGCAGTAATTCGCCCAAATAGAAGTATTGAAATTAGAAATGTATCCGGTGATCAGGTTAGATTGAGACCTTATATGGATCAGGCGCGTATTTTATGTAAAAATAATGATACAAATTTATTATCTTTATTGACACGAATTCAAGATAAAATTAACAAGGACATGTTAGTTAGAGGTAATAATGTACCCTTATTCAAACAAAAAGTATCAAGTGTAATTGCCGAATGGCCTTATAATGTCTCCTATGAAGATATATTCTCTTCTCCCGAAAGTGTTCCATTCGATTATAATGATTTAATGAAATGTAATGCCGTTATTATCGGTCTAGACGGCGACATGCTTGATTTAGAAAAACAGGTAGCCGAAGAATCTGATAGTTTATATTCATCTGTAACCAACCTTCAAGGTAAATGTCTGGAAGCTGGAAATGAAATTAATACTTGTATGCGAAATATAGATCAAATTTCAGAAGATTATGAACCGAAATTTCCGAAAATATTTATGGATTTAAGTACCAGACAAAAACCTTATTATACTTCTTGTGATAATGAATCTTCTGATAAATTAAATGATATGGTTTATAGAAAGGGGTGTAATGAAATACCGGATAATATTCCTGATATATTTGGAAATGCTATAATGCTACCCAATATGATTTCAAAGGAAACAGAATATACAAAATCTATCCTACAAAACCTCCATAAAAATGTAAGAAACAAACAATTAATCTTGTCAAAATTAATTGAAAATGTACCCGAAAAGAGAAAAACATATTTCATCGATTCGTTTCAAAGATTAATAAAATCAATGATAGATTCAAGCGAAGAAGAGTATTCCGACGAGGAAGGTGGGGGCGAAGACGACGAAGGTGGGGGCGAAGACGACGAAGGTGGGAGCGACGACGAGGGAGGTGTAGGCGACGACGAGGGTGTAGAGATTGAAGTTGACGTAATAGATTATTCTCCTCAACTAAATTCCGAGGATCGGGAGGATATTGAAAAAACACTTGGTGAAATACGAGTTGAAGAATTAGAAGAACCGGAAAGAAAATTAGTAGACGAGTCAAAGAAAACAAAAGGGGGGAAGTATGAATTAAGTTTCTTTTAAGATTTTGTTTTTTTAGATTTTGTTTTTTTAGATTTTGTTTTTTTAGATTTTGTTTTTTTAGATTTTGTTGGATTTAATCCATAATTGAACGAATTTTTATCATTCTGATTCACCACACCCTCTATATCTGAAACGTGAGATCCTTGAACGAATATCGGTGGATAATAGAATTTCTTTAAGAATTCATGATCACTTAAATGAATATCATAATTCTTAAGTTTATCGTTAATTGTTGTCTGAAATAAATTCATTGCTTCTTCAAATGTTTTAATAAACAACGCATGAGTCATAATTACTTTGAAATCTTTATAATTAATTTCATTTAATCCATTTGTGGGATTTACATTTGGTATGACTTTACCCGCTTGGGTTGTTTGCGGTGGGACAATCCACCCCCCCATATAACAGGATACATTGGGTGGCGAGGGTAAAATACTTGATAAATTAGAATCTTCTTCTAAAATAATATTATCATTTGTCTTATTCATGTAAATCGCTAAAAGAGCCTTTCGGTGTGCTGCGATACACCCCAACTTGCCGAGTATCTTTTTCTTCTGAGTATTGTATCTTGTATTTAAATCTTTAAGGATCCTTTTATTACATTGAGTTAATTTAAGATACTCTGCGGGGACCCATTGAACGTGGCATATTTTTGATTTATATTTTAAATTTATTTCTTTATTTTTCTCTGTAAAAATTTCTTCATTCTTACAGATAATATAAATATTGTATTTAGTCATTATATTCTAGTCTATATTTATTTTTAATCTTGGAATAATAATATTGAAGTTTAAATACATGCGCGATAAAATATATAAGTAAGATAGTTAATCTATGTATAAAAATATCAGGTATAGCTGGCAAAATAAAAGCGGTAAATTCAAACAAATAAAAGAAATATTGATTCATTGGTTAATATTTTAAAAATTCTTTTAAATTCTTTAATGTTCTTTCTTCCTCAAATAATTTTCTGTCCTCACCTGAAATTTTCACAAGAGTTGGGTAGGAAGTTACTTGATATTTTTCGGTCATTTTTGGATTATTCGGTCCATTTATTTTCATAAATTTAATTGATTTGTCTTTCTTTAGTTCTTGCCATATTTTTTGAAATTCACGACACCATTCACAATTATCCATGTAGAAATAAATTAACTTCTTTTTATCTTGTTTAATTGTTCGGTTTGTTTTCTTTGTTTTCTTTGTTTTCTTTGTTTTCTTTATTTTCTTCTTTGTTTTGAAACTAGCTTTCTTAATATCCTTTGACCAAGTAATAATAGTTTTATCTTGCGAATTTACTCCATAACGATTAACTTTATTTTTCAGACACACATTTCTTTTCTTAATACTGGATCTTTCATTATCATAATCAGTTAATAATTTATATATTGATTGTTGTGACAAACTCATTTTTTTATAAGTTTTGGAAGACTTCACGATATCTTTAATAAGAAGGAAATCGCGATTACTAGTTAATGGTTTAAAAATATCTTTATCAAATGATATTTTGGGACCTCTAATTTCCATTCCTTCTAAGAAAAAATCTTTCAGATCGGGGTATTCAATAAGACCCCAAACCATTAAATCATTAAATATTTCATACGAATAAGATATATTCTCATAATAATTATCAGTTTTGTCACTGACAAATGCTTTAGGTAAATCTGACAATGATTCCACCATATCTTCCGTAACATAAGGCATAGATTCGTATTTTGTTTTGATCTTTAATTCTGTCCCGACAGGTTGCTTAAACCATGGTTTGGGATTGAATGCGGCCATATGAATACCAAAAGAATTGCAAGGGTCCAATGTCCAGCTTTGAAACGCATATTCAATATATGTCCATTTACCCGAATATCGTTTTGTTAAGTAATTCTGTTCGGGATAACAATAAGAATTTGCAACAAATTTCTGCGATTTTATAGATTTACCACTGAAATCAAAATCGTGATATCCTTTATGAAGTTTGGTTCCACCCATCCAAGTTTCAATAGGTGAGGTTAATTCATTTATCATTGAATCATATTCTTTTTTATTTGGACTTATAACCATTAATCCAGCATTCACGTCTGACCCACCCGGTTTGTCTATATCGGTAAATATCTTGGGTATTTTTTCACCATGCTTTAAATAATCGCAGCGATCCCAGTGGAAACCACTGGAAAACGGCATTTTTTTACGATATTCAACCCAACCCGCAGGAGTATTTAACATGAATAATGAATCAAAGTAATTCATAGGAACTAAATCGGAATCAACGAAACAAACTTTTTCATAGGGAAATAAATCCGGATTGAATATATGTAACTTAAAAAAAACGTGAGAATAAGGATGCTCTTTTGTATAATTATTACAATTTTTGAATATTTTGGGATCCATTTTTATTGTTTTAAGATCTCCTTCCCCACCCATATCATATGGTGAAATATACGGGACATACATAACTTTATCAAATACAATCTCTAACTTCTTTTTATCCTCCCCACTGATATCATGAGTAATAAAACATATTACATCTGCCAATGTATTTTGTCTTTTCAAACCCAAAGCTCCTAGAATACAACCGTCAAGATATGCGGCTTTACCGTTCTTAGGATTGGGAAACATACCGAAAGCATAAGCAAATTTTGATTTATTATCTTTTTTCATAAATCCCGGTTTCGGAACTTTTATTGTCATTTTATCATTACAGAAGATTAACGAATCAATATCTCTTGTGAAAACATCGTCGCCACTTGCTTCTTTCGCCTCCTTGAATGTTTCAATCTCATATTTAGTGTATTTACTCGTTTCTTTTTTTTTTGTAAATTTTAATTCAGGTGGTCTTACATAATTTATTCCTCTAACGGGAGTTTTTTTACGCATAGTATTTAATATATATATATATTAAATATTTAAAGAAGATATAGTATATTACTATAAATGGAAGCTCTTTCTATAGAACCTGTTATTAAATCTCAAATGGAATTGTTATTTGAGGGTATAGAGAAAGAAAAAGAAGCCAGATTTAGAACTACGTGGTCAAAATTAGATAAAGGATCTAAATTGAACCGAATACACCTCTTTATTAAGAAAGAAAAAATAGAAAAAAATTTAGACGATATTCAAGAAAAACAATTGAAAACATTATTATTAAATCTATTTAATTCCGGTTCATTAAATAAATCTTCTAATGTAGAATACTGTCCCAAAATTTATGAAATAACTAAAATTAAAAATCTTAGTTACGACGAAGATAATCATAAATATGAAGTTTCAATGCCGGTTAAAAAAAGAAAACCAGAGGGAAAATCTAAATCTAATATTGAAAGACACTTTAATAGAAGCAATGAAACGAAAAGATAAAATTTAAAAATCAGAATCAAAACCTATTTCATTCTTCTCTTGATCAATATTGGGATTCGCTTTGTTAGCATATTCCCCAACTCTCTTTTCAAAGAAATTAGTTTTTCCTTGAACGGCAATTAATTCCATCCAATCAAATGGATTTTCGGAATGATATACTTTTTCTAAGCCAAACATTAGTAAAAGTCTATCCGCAACATATTCAATGTATTGACTCATTAATTTATTATTCATTCCCAGAAGTTCACACGAAAAAGATTCCGTAATGAATTCTTTCTCAATTATTACCGCTTCCTTAATTATGTCGTAAATAACCGAATTATCTGGCTTATTTGCCAAATTCTTATACATTAAAACAGCAAATTCCGTATGAAGTCCTTCGTCCCTGGAAATTAATTCATTACTATGACATAAACCAGGCATAAGACCTCTTTTCTTGAGCCAGAATATAGAACAAAATGCCCCCGAAAAGAAGATACCCTCTACCGCCGCAAAACCAATGACACGGTGAGAGAAGGGACTATTCTTATCATTGATCCATTTTAATGCCCAATCCGCCTTCTTCCGAATACTTGGGACATTATCTACAGCATTGAATAGTTTTTCTTTTTCCACTGGATCCTTAATGTAGGTGTCAATTAGGAGAGAGTATGTTTCAGAATGGATATTCTCCATCGCAATTTGAAATCCATAAAAGAATTTGGCTTCTAAAATTTTAACTTCCTGACAGAACCTTTCAACAAGGTTCTCATTTACAATACCGTCTGACGCGGCGAAAAAGGCGAGAATATGTTTAATATAATATTGCTCATGCTCGTTTAACTTTTGCCAATCAGATTGATCTTTGGATAAGTCTAATTCTTCGGAAGTCCAGAAATTTGCTTCAGCCTGCTTATACATTTTCCAAAATGGGTCGTGTTTAATCGGAAAGATAACATAACGATTTTCTTCTTCTGAAAGTAAAATTTCTTTCTTTGCCATTTGATTCATATTATGATTTATATATATATTACTAGAATAAATTTTAAATGGTTTAATTTTAAAATTTACTATTATAAAATGAAACATTACTTAATCGATATGGACGACACTCTTTATTTACATAGGGGAAAATTAGAGTATGATTCTGTTACAGAAGATCGCCGATTAACATACCTATGTAAGCAGTGTCCTCATCCTAAATATATATATACAAACGCAACATTCGGGCACGCAGATAAACTTCTCCATAAAATGAATCTATCAGATCAGTTTGAAAAAATCTATTCAAGAGATGATAAAATTAGAAGTCCGAATACTTTTATTAGTTCTATGAAACCAGATATTAATTCCGCATTATCCGTAGAAGCAAGTATAAACCGAAAATATAAGAATGAAACTAATACTTTTTATTTTTTTGACGATCTATTAGAAAATTTATACACCGGGAAGAATAGAAAATGGAACACAATTTGGATATCCCCTCTATTTAATGAAAGACATAAGTATTCATTCGTTGATTATTCTTTCCCCAACATTAATATGGCATTGGAATATTTAAATAAATATTATTCATAATGAACGAAACCCTAAATGTGAGTTTTAACGAAGAACCATGCGAAAATCATACGTGTTCTATTTGTTTGGAAGAGAATATAGAAGAAGAAGAACTTAGCACAACAAATTGTTCACATTCATTCTGCAATAAATGCTTGGAAGACTGGTTAAATAATGGTAAATATAGTTGCCCGTTATGTCGTAATGAAATGAAATCATTTATCACAAATAATATACAAACCAGGATTTTACCTGTATTGATAGGATCGGATATGTCCACGATTAATAATATACCCGTAAGTACTATTCATACGTTGGCTTATTATAATGCAAGACTTAGGTGTGGTTTATATTTATCAATCGTCGCGTCAGTAATCTTGAGTTACGATTACTGGGATTTACTTGATAGATATAATCAATGCGCAACTAATTTAACTAGACAGGGCGATATATACAACGATATATACAACGATATATACCGTGAACAAATACCAGTTGCGTTATATGATAAGGATTACGTCTCACTGCGAATTTGCGATATTCCTCAATATTATTATAATAAATGTTTTCATTAAGTATGAATAGTTTAATCTTTCTAACTGTAATTTGTGTAATCTATTATTGGGTCTACAAATATAAACCAGAATATATAGAACAAAGATATCATTATTATCTCGGAGGTTTTATATCAATCTATCTTTTTATTATCTATATGTTCAATTACGAATATCAATTTGTTTATAAAATGTTTAAAAATATTCACGATACAAGTCGCCAACCCCTGTATTCATTCAATGCCAAGGACTCAAATGCCGATTTATATAACACTTTAAATCCCAATCAAGATATAAAGAGCATGTTATGTCAAAAACAAGGGAATCGTTGCGCGCAATGCCAAAATTATATTATGACGAAAGATATTGATTATTATAAACTGAAATATTTAGTTCCCTTACAACAAGGTGGGCAAAATAATGTGAATAATTTAGGAGTCATTTGTCCGAATTGTATGTTTTAGTTATCTTTTAATTTTATGTTTATCATTATCATTATCATTATCATTATCATTAGTATATTTATCAGACAAAATATTAAATAAAATACCACCAATAATAATAAATGTTCCCATTATTTTATTAATATTCATTTTTTCATTTAGAATAAAATATCCAATAAAAAGTGAAAATATAACTTCACAATTTTCAAGAGCCCCGTAAATACTAGGATCCATATTATTATAAGATTCAAAATACAATAGATTGTAACTATAACTAAGAATAAGTGAAACAATTAATAATTTTAAAAAAGAAGATAAATTAAATTTTTCATTATTGAAGTGTTTTTTAATATTTTGAAATGATTTATTTTGTATTAATATAAGTATTAATACGGAAAATATTAGCGGTATAAAAGAAGTTTGAATTAAATCTATATTTGCTTTCATAAAATCACTGTCCAATTTATCTTCATATTCTATCATTTTTTTTGAGTCTTCAATTAACAATTCTCTCCCCGGTTCGACTTTTAATAAAGTATACCCCATTCCGAAGCATAATGTACCTATTATCATTATTAAAAATGAATAAGGGTTAAATTTTACTTTAACTTTTGAATAACAAACAATGATTACACCGATAATAGTAATGATTGAACCAATTATTTTTGTGTAGTGTATTTTAACCTTATTTATTATCCTTTCGGTTATTAATAATGATACAGGGAATAACATAAATATAGGCAATGAAATTGTTATAGGTAATTCTTTGAATCCATGAGTACACGTAAAATAAAAAACGGTTAATAAAATTCCATATAATAATCTATTTTTATTCTTAATTAAATCAATAAAATTAAATCTTTTATCCGGTTCCAACTTACTATTGTAATATAATATTACTAAAGAAGAAGGTATGAGTAATCCCAAACAAAGACATATTATTTGATAAATAAATGTAACTTTTGTTTTTTTGAGTACTACCGGTTGAAGAGCATAAAGGAATGTGGCAAGTATCATGGTAAAATATGCATATTTTTCTTTCATTATATTATATATATTTAAAATTTTAACACTAATAAATAGTATACCAATATGAATTTCAATATTACTATTCACAACGAAGAAGATATAGATTATCTAAAACAGATCGATAGTAAGAGAATTGAAGATATTTTAAGAACATGTATAAGTATTGGATTGAAATGTATCTCATTAAGTGAAACAAAAATGGATTGTCACAGTTATATTGACCCTATTAAAGATATTATAGAAGAATCTACTGAATTTCATAGAGAAAGATTATTTACTATCGAAGATAAATTAAATGATCTCCTCCATATTAAAACGAATTCTTCCCGAAAGGGACAATTATCAGAAGATCTCTGTAGATCCCTGCTAACAAGACAATATCCTCAATGGAGTTTTATAGACGTTTCACAAGAAGGATATAACGCAGATTGTAGAGCATTTGAAACCCCGGTGGGTCAAATATTATATGAATTTAAAAGTTATGATCACAACGTGAATCGTGAACAAATTTCTAAATTCGTAAGAGATTTGGAGCATACAAATATTAAATATGGAATCTTCGTATCGAATACTTCCGGAATCGTGGGTAAGAAGAATATAGAATGGCAAATAATTAATGATAAATTAATCATTTTTGTGTCTAATATGGGTTTAAGTGGTTATGGTTGTGTTTTAGGGACTGAATTATTATTATCATTAATTGATATTAATATTTTAGAAAAAGATAAGAATTGGCTTCTTTATCAAAATTATGAAGTAGAAGATCTTATTAAAAATATTTCAGAATCAATTGATTCTTTAAGAAATAATATTGAATCTTACGCAAAACATAGAGAATTAATTAATGAACAAAGAATAAAGATTAATCAGAGTATTGATATATTAGATAAGAGTTCATTTAATTGTTTATTAAATTTAAATCATACTTATGAAAATATAGTAAAAACTATTTCAGATATTCGTTGTCATAAAGATTGTATCAGTGAGGAATTTATTGAAGAAGACTTTTTAACTAAGATTAAAAATGATAAATTTAGAGAATTATTTACAAAATTATTGAAACTTTCACATAATCATAAAGTAATGAATAAAGAGAATGAATTATTATTTATTAATGAAACAAAAGAAATAATTTGTTTCAGTAAAACTTTAAAAAGTAGATTAGAATTAATTTTTCCAATTAAAGGAGATCTTATTAGTTTCAATCCGAATTATGAAAAGATAAAGAGTTGTGGTCTAGATAAGATTGAATTAAGTGTAGAATTGAAGGATGATTTTCATATTTGGGATATTATTACAATTAGATTAAAATTATAAAATATTATATTTCATTAAATATATAGTATGGCAGAGGTGAAACCTGCGACAGAAAAACCTGCTGAAAAACCTGCTGGTAAATCCGAGGGTCTAACGGAAGAAGAAAGTGTAAATATGCAAATATTGAAACAAAAAGAATTATTAAATAATATAAATAATTCTTTTGAAGATCTTAAAAAAGAAATCATTATTGAGACAAAGGTATTTAATGAAAATAGAAAAGAAATAAATGAAGCACTCTATACATTTGATTATAGTTCACTAACACAAAATTTTGATCTTTATCATGATAATGCCGCCGGTAACGCAGGAGGTGGGGCCCCTAATGATAAAGCACATTCCGGGCCTCAGGGGGCGGCGGCGGCGGCGAACAATTGGGAACCTCCTGGTGCAGGCGGCGAATATACAGGAGCTTTAATGATTAATGTTGTGGAAACTGAAAATGAAGGGGTTAATTATAATGATTTTATTCAAAAAGATACTCGTCTCGCTTTTTTTAGTAATTTGATTAAAAGTATACCCTTCGGTAGATTTTTTAGAAAAGAAAGTTTTAAGGCTGCGGCGTCAGCGATCACCGGTGGCTTTGTTGGGGGCGGCGTTGGGGGCGCGCCGGTGAGGGGAAATGTTCAGAAGGTGACACTCGCTTTAACTCTAATTGCATTTATAATAATGTTTGTTGGAATCGGAATTACGGGGGGAGGTGCCCTTATTTTTGCAACTTTTGTTATTATCAGTCTCGTTTCTGGACTTGGATTACTAGATAAAATGGAAACACAAGTAGAAGGGACTAAAGAAGCCTTCGGTTCTGGATTGGGAGCGGCGCACGCGGCGCAATCGCAGCAAACTGACTATCAAGTTGAAATAGCGAAGAAGTATGCTTCCCGGGGACCTTCTTTATTTTATGAATTATTTAATTTGGGGGCCGGATTTGTTGGTCAGGTTGGCGGCAATACTGAAAAAATAGAATTTATGCGAAATACAAATTTTGCTAAATCCTCAAATCAGGGTGTAACAGTCCAAATAAATAGTGAGTTGGGGCCAGGAAAAGGGGTGGGTATGGGTTTATTTGCCATGGGAATTTTGTTACTTTTCTTAATTCTTCTTTGCTTACCAGGATTAAAAGCATTATTACTGACTAAGTTAATATTTGGAGGGAATAATTTATTATATCCACTATTATCTGCTGGGATCTCAAAGGGAAAACCGGCTTTACCTATCCTTGGTAGTAAGAGACTTCCTTCTGTTATAGGGGCAGCCAAGGGATTAAAAATTACAACGACGTGTGAAGATGTACAAAAATCACTTGAAAAAATTAATTTAGCAAAAAATGTAATTGCAGAAAAAAAAGCAGTATCTGAATTAAATAAGCAATTAATAACTAAAGAATCCGATAAAAAGAAAAAAGAAGCATTAAATGATATGATTGATAAGTTAGTAGAGAGAGGAAAAAAATATTCGGGAATTATTATCCCCGGTAATATTCAAAATTTACTGGCATATGGGGGTCCAAATGGTGGGGGCGAGGCTGCGCTGCCGGTGGTCGTACCGGCAGCGCCGCTAGCGGTGGGAGTTATCGCAGGTATTCTCGAGGCTGACGATTATAATGTAGGTGGGGTCATTTATGTAGGTGATTATAATAGTACAATTAATACTATTTTAAATGATTTTAATAGTAAAGATTTAGCAGCTGTAAATACTAAAATAGAACCTTTGATTCAAATTGGGCAACGTTGGGAGGCTACAAGAGGTGTGATTAATACACGGCGAGGGTACGTGTCAG
>Ga0307488_10003687_pt1 | contig 12780 bp, 19 predicted proteins | sample SB02metaG_FD_202248 | JGI IMG/M metagenome (GOLD analysis project Ga0307488, IMG submission 202248) | Sea-ice brine microbial communities from Beaufort Sea near Barrow, Alaska, United States - SB 0.2 | ecosystem: Environmental > Aquatic > Marine > Coastal | place: USA: Alaska | collected...
ATCTGCCTCCCATCTGACCCCCCTCTGAAGCCTGCCCCGCCACGTCATCCACCGCATCCATTCACCCCACTTGCCACGGCTTTAATTCCGTCATACTGTGCCTTCAGTCCGCTTGACATGGCGGATGGTGTTGGTCAATGCTTACCACGCGAACGCCTTGGGGCGGGATCAACCTTTGGTTGGAAAGTAAGAAATGCCATCTCGTGACATGGCGAGCGTCTCTTGCTTGGTATAACGCAGATGTGCGTGTAGGGACCGAAAGAGTGAGGTCGATATAACAACAGGGCTATTGATATGCAAGAGGTAGCGCACAGCGTAGCTAAGCGCTAGGTGGTCGGTTGGACCGGTGGTTGATAGTCCCATATTCTCAACACTTGGCCCTGGCTGGAGGCGGCGAAGCGGTCGCAGGCGCTACGGTTGGCGGACATGAAGGCGCCGAAGACGCTGGCGGATCTCACCACGCTCACTGTGGCCGACTGCGACGCGGCGTGCAACGACGGCGCGGCGTGAAACGGCGGCCAGCCGAAAGCAGTTTGATTTAAGTTTGATTACAGTTTGATTTCAGCATGTAGCACGGGGCGCGTGTTGCGGTGAGATGTGTTCAGTAGCGGACGGGGTGGAGGGTCTGGACGTGTTTCGTGCGTGATCTATATATACGCGACAGAGGAGGAGGGATGCGAAGCTTAACTTATTGTTCGTTGCGAACTTGAGAGCATTTAAATTGGATGACCGCTCGGCGCGGTAGCTCGGCACCTCTCTCGCCCCAAATCCGATGGGGGGTTTGAATTCACCGCCTGTCGTCTCGGCGCAAAACGGGGGGGCGGCGGCGGTTGCAGACCTGATCAGTTTCTGTCTGATTCTGGCTCGACCTAAAAATGGAAACCTTAGGCCAGCTTTCTGCTCCCTTGGTTGGAGGGACCCCAACCCTCGCTCACCCCGCCTGTGGGCTGGCCGCCGCCACGGGTTTCACGGAAGCAGGTCCGAGAGCTGGGCAGAAGGGGGGGCGGGGTGGTTGACCTCCCTAAATTATAATTGGATGAAAGGCGCGCTCCGGCGGATTGGGCGCGACCTTGTCGCGGGGAGTGCGGGGCCGGGGGTGAAGTCATCATGTTGTTCATAATACGCCAGCCCGATACAAGCAGAGCTAACGTACGTGGCGTCCTCGCTAGTCGCATACGCATTGCGTGTGTGTGTGTGTGTTCCCCGGACTGTTTGCTTATAGTGCACCTGCAACTCTCCGCTGCCCGCCGCCGCCGTGTCCGCCAACAGTGCATACAACACCCCCCCACATAGACCCCCCGCGTATTATTCATTTATCACGGCATTGTCGCGAATGCGGTTGCGTGTGGCGGCCTCATCGAATACTCCATCCAGGCTCCACGGCGTCACCACCACCACCGCCTCCTTTGGCAGCCACAGCGTAGTCTCCGACACCTTAGGCGAGGGCCAGACTGAAAGTGACACAAAGTGTACCGGTACTCGTTTCGCCGCGCCACAGGCACAGTCTCGGTCACGGTCACAATGTGGTCTCACCCACATCGCGTTCTCGTTCATCCTATCTACCCCTAGGGCCAGACTGATGTGTACTGGTACTCGGTATCGCCGCGTCATAGGCATACGCACACTCACAGTAACATCTTGATCTCGGCCACAGTGTGTTCTCCAACGCCTTCTCCACGCCGGGCCCCACTGCCTTGTAGGCTGCCGGGATTCGCCACCTACAGGTACGCTTGTACACAATGAAGAAACGGTCATGGCCCCACTTTCTCGCGGCTGCCGACATGCAAAAAGTCATTGCCCTTCCGCCAGAGTGACAAGACATGATCCATTATCGATATGGGAGATCGATATGGGAGATCGGACATCAATGAGATATCGATGGGAATATCGATGTGGGATAATTGTTATCAATTTGGGATACGGTATATCGATTTGGTCATCTACCCCATCGATATGGTCATCCTGGATATCGATATGTGATATGGGCTAATGACATGGGAGATGACAGTATCGATATGGTCATCTCTGATATCGATGTGGGACATCTTGTCACTCTGCCTTCCGCATGCGGAACTTCACCTTGATGTGGCCACGGGATTCTCTCAGAACCCCCGCATGCCCCAGCAACGTGTCCATCGCCTTGACATACTTCACTGGGCTGGAAGGTCATTGAGAACAAGCACTCGAACCGAGATCGAAAATTGGACGTGCCCTGATGACGTACCTTGAGTGAGAGAGAGACGCTTTCGCGTGTATAAGGAGGCACCAGGCTTCCGCCCTGGCCCCCGTACTTGAGTGTGACGCTCATACAAGCGCGTTGAGGAGGAGGACCAGGTTTAAGTTCGATCGAGTGCTTGCTCTTAATGGACCCCTTGCCGGCGACTCATCGGGTTTCGTATTGCACAGCCGTTTCACTAGGCAGGGTCGCAAGTTTGAATTGAAAGCACAGTTTGAGAGAGGATCATCATGATTTAGGTTCAAGCGCTGAAACCAAGCGCAGGGTACTTCAACCCTGGGTCAATCTGAGGTCGACCTGCACCGGCCTACCACCAGCTTCCGGTCGGACAGCATGCGGACCTGGTGCCTGCCCAACCGGCTGCTCACGCCGGGCAACAGCCCCACTGCCTCCAGCGTGTAGCAGCGCAAGTCTGACAGCAAAGTTTGACAGCTGATCATCACATTTTAGCGTCAAGCACTGATATCAAGCGCGGTCATACAGGGTCAACCTGCACCGCCTACCAGGGGGAACCAGAACGTGAACGGCACCCCCGGGCTCGCCGGATTGTGCATGCTAAGGCACACGCACCCGCACTGCACCTCTCAAGAGGGACAACGACAACTAGCACTGGCCAATGGGACCGAGATCAGAGCATGACTTGTTTTCTGGGTGAATGCTCGCATAGACGCGCGGGCTCGGTTCGACTCGGCTCGTCGATATCACGTCGGTCGAAGGTGTCAGTGCCCCCCTTGCCTCTGTCACTAGCCCCAGGCGTCCCATCAGCGGGCGGGTGTTGCACAGGTGTTCCAAGAGGAAAGGCCTGCCGCTAATTGCTCGCGATGGTGCCATGTGACTCAAGAATCGTGGGTCCAAATGCGTGTCGATGACGTGGGGGGTTAGTGCCTGCAAGGCGGATATTGCTCGCCACATTATGATAGGGGCGCCATTTAACTCAATAAACGAGGGTTCAAAATGCGTGTGATGACGTGTCGAGCTATTTTCGCTCGGCCTACCAGAATGTCTCCGGGGCCCCGCAGAGCCACCACCCACTCGCAGGACAAGGCCTTCATGAGCGTCGAGCTCACGTGAGTCGAGCCCATCACAGGAGGCACGGCGCGCAGGCATTGGATCATGCCCGGCGGAGCTTGGTGTAAGCCGAAGTCGCCGACGGTGCCCGGTAAGAGGGTCATTGAGAACGACCACTCGAACTGAGATCGGAGCATTACTTATCGGGAACATTCTTCAGAGTCAATACTCATACGGACGCGCGGATGAGGAGGAGAAGGAGAATCAACGTCGGTCGAGTGCTTCTCCTTAGTAACCCCCATGCCCCATCCCATGCCCGGTGGGACGCTCGCCGCCGGTTGGGGCCGCATGCCGGCGTTGGGCGCACTCCCAGGCAGGAGAGCCATTGAGAACAAGCTCTAGACCGAGCTCGGAGCGTGGTTCATTACCCGTTTGCCTTCAGGGTCTATGCGCATACAAACGGGCGGACTCGGTTCACCGATTCAACGTCGGTCGAGTGCTTGTTTTCAACACCCCCCCTGCCTTGAGCATAACCCTGTGCAAAACCCTCCGCATAACCCCTCTGCCTCGTCGCGACCCTGATGCTAGGGGCAGACAATTTACGCTCGACACGTCACAGGCTGCGATTCAACTACAAACACGAGGGTTCACCTGTGGTTCTGAGTCATGACGTGGCGTGGCAGGAATCAGGGCCCATAATCAACATGCTCGCCGCGTCATCGTCATAGGATGCTATTCTAATCAAGACACGAGGGTCTGAATGCGGTGGCAAGCTTTATGGTTTCACTACTCGTATTCAGCCCTGCCAGAGGCACGCCTCCTGGTGAGCGGCCCGATCCTCCGCGGCACCCGCCTAGCGCGAAGGCCCGGTAGAGAGAGAGAGAGGCTTCCGTGTGTATAAGGAGGCACCAGGCTTTCGCCCTCGCCCCCGTGAAGGCCCGGTAAAAAATGGGTTCAAAAGATCAGGCGGGCGAGATTTCGCCCGAGAACAGAGGGTTGGCAAGTGTGTTGAAGCACATTTGGAGCCGTTTCTGCCTGGCCCTACCCAGGCGCAGCCGTCGCCGCTGGACGCGCACTGCGTGGGCGCCGCGCAGGAGGGTCATTGAGAACAAGCACTCCACCGAGGTTGAATCGACCAACTGATTTCGCGCGTATGTATGAGCATTCACCCAGGTGAGTCATGCTCCAATCTTGGTTTGAGTGCTTCTTCTCAATGGACCCCCTCCCCTGCCTTGGGGCACGTGGGCTCGTGCGTCCGCAGCTCGCCGCACATTAGGGCCTGGCAGACATTGCCCGCCACATCACAGGATGCCATTCTTCTCAAGAAACCAGGGTGCAACAAGCGTTGGGTAACGCAGCGAGCAGTATCCGGCCGGCCTACCGCGCGTGGTGTTCAGGCCACAGTGTAGCGGCGCAAGTTGGATCTGAAAGCAAAATTTGTAAGCGGCTCATCATATCCTAGCTTCAATAGCTGAAATCAGGCGCTTTCAGCACGGGTCTCAACCGGTTTCAAAATGAACCGCCCCACCGCAGTGCCGGCACGCCGCGGGCAGCGCCGCGATGCCCTGCTCGGACGACAGCCCGCGATTGGCGTGCTCCGCCGGCGGCAGCGCCATGCGGCACATCGGGCACTTTGCGACGCCGCCGTCAAGGGCCCAGACACTACAATGCTCTGACTGCTCATAGTGTACGAGTACCAGCTTATCAGTAGATACTTGCCTCATCCTCCACCATGGCCTGGCCACTCGATCCTTGGCGGCGCGTTCAAAGTGTGCAGTGTACCACACACTCGTCTGGGGTGTGCCTTTCACCCTTTGTGTATGGTGTGTGTATAGTGTACCAGTGTACCCGTCACCGTGAGCAAGCAGTGTGAGTCCTCGCCGTCAGCGTCGCGCACCCTCGCCTAGGGCCACGCAGATAATGCCCGCCACGTCACCATCCCCATTTCCGACCCCCGCTCCTTGAGTCAAATCTTGAATGACATCACCAGACAGGCAGATGCTGCCCGCCACGTCATCATTCACAGTCGATCCTCGCTTCCCCGCTTCTTGAGATAAATCTGAAATGACATCACCAGACGTGGCGTGGCGAGCAATATCTGCCAGGCCCTACCCTGGCCGCGCAGGGCTCTTCGCCGTTGGCCTCGGCGCACATCAGGTGCCCGTGCGCTATGGTTGCCAACACAACTTGAACGTGTCGGTCACGTGCATCGAAACCTTCGTTTCGTATCGACCGCGAAATGTGTTTGATCAGGAGCGCAAAGTGACGACGAAGGTGCAGCTAGAATGCAATCCAACAAGTCCGCAAAATGGTAAAACACGCGCAACAGGCTTCGCGCATATTTGGAGTTGGCCGAGTGGGAAGGTGCAAGACTAGGCATATGGCTGCCCTGCCGCGCGCGCACTGCTCGATGTGTCCGAAGGGGGCATCCAAACAGACGCAGCACCGTAGGTAGTCGGGTACGCCTGTGAAAAAAGAATGCGGGAGAGGGAGTCGACACAGCTGTCAGGGCAGGAGCTGAGCGGGCACCAGAGACGTCCCCCCGCTTGCGACGGGGGCGGCGCTTCAAATGCAACACGTGCGCGGACACCGTGTGGCGGATGACGCGGCGAGCGCCGGCACACTATCGAGCGGGGGCGCCGGTTTTGTACGAGGCGTACAACTCCTTTGTCACCCGACGGGAGGTGCCTGAAAATGAGGGTGCATCGTTATATTTTGTTTTTGTACGGGGTTACTCGCCGTCGCCCTCGGGGTGCGCGCGCACGAGGCCGCGGGAGGAGGGGTCGTGCCCTCCTCCGCCGCCAGCATCCCACCGTCTCATCGCGTGAACGTCGCGCGCGGTGCGGCGCGATTGTGGAGTGGTGAGTTTTCTTGTCATTGATGGCGCGCCGCGGGCTGACGGGTAGTCGGCACCCTCGGCTTGGGCCCAAGCAAAACCACCACTCAGATTTGCAAATGACCCACCAAACACTTCGCACGGCGCACGGCGCACGGTGCACTCTGCCGCCGCCGCCAAGGTGTGGATGGCTAGCGCCGCCGCCATGATACCAGGTGGGGCGGTGCAGGCTGGACCCAGTTGAAGCCCGTGTTGAAAGTGCCTGGTTCCAGCGCTTCAATTAATCGATGCCCTTAGGTATTTTGCTTACAATTTCAACTTGCGCCGCTGCAACCGGGGCCGCCGCACCGCGTTTCGAAGATACTCGCCGGGAGCCTGCGCAACTCGTTGACGCGGGCATTGAAGACAACTCGCGTGGAGGAAGTGCGCGCGCTGCTGGAGCAGGGAGCCGATGCAAGCGCCTCGATGGTGCCATACCTGCCCAAGACCGGCGGGTACATGGCCTTCTTTTACTTGCTCGATCTCAGCAGGGTGACCGGGCACCACATGCTTACCGCGCTCGTCGACGGCGGCTGGAGGCGCGAGCGCATAGCGGAGTGCTTGGAGCTCATGAACACATTCAAGAGTTCGATCTATTCGGTTTCGGATCACTTCAAGGAGTGGAACACTCCGTGCGCGTGGCTCCTTGGCTGCACTACCAACTTGGAAATGCACAACGATATAACCTCGCGGCTCAAGGGAGCGATGCAGCGCGCGATGCCAGCGGAGGCGGACGAGCGCGAACGCGTCCGCGTCGTCCCGCCTGGCGTCGAGAACGCCTCGGAAGTTCTCCACGCGCCTCGCAGACCGCGCGCGACGGACACAGACCCGGACGCGGGCGCGGACCCGAGCTTCCTCCTGGGGTACTTCGACATTCAGGCATCGCGCGTGTGGGCGCCGGGGGAGCAGCCAAGGGCAGGGCCTGGCGGATAATGCTCGAGTGCTCCACATCATAGGATTCCAATTAACCCAGTAAACGAGGGTCTAAACGTGGACGATGACTTGTCAGGCGTTATGCTCCAGGCCCTAGCCCGGGGCGGGCGCCGAGCTGCGCTGCACGTTCTACGCCGTGGTGGGGCGGTGCGGGTAGAAACCCGTGTTGACAGCGCTTGGTTCCAGTGTCTCAGCGCTGGAAACTAAAATACGATAAGCTGCTTTTAAGATTAGCTGTAAGTTCAACTTGCGCCACTACGCCATGGACGTGAGGGAGACGTCGCACACCACCAAGAGGCTGGTGACGACGAAGCACTGGTGGTGGAGGCTGGACGATGAGGCCGAGGACGGCGTTAGCGGCGGCGGCAGCGGTGACGGCGGCGGCGGGGGCGACGGCGATGGCGGCGACGGCGGTGACGGCGGTGAAGGCGGTGGCGGCGGCGGCGGCGACGGCGGTGACGGCGGCGGCGGTGGCGGCAGCGGCGGCGGTGGCGGTGGCGACGGCGATACCGATGGAATTCCCCCCCCCCCCCCCCCCCCCGCCCGGCCCCTGGACGAGATCAGCGTTGGGCCCTCCAACCCCAAGGGCGCCCTCACTGCGCTGATCCAGAGCATCCGCGGGGGGCACGCCACGTGCCGGTGCTTCGCGCACGGCTCCGCACACCCCGGCTTGGTAGGGCACTGCAGGTGGAAGCCGTGTCCAAAGCGCTTGCTTTCATTCATTTTTTCAACAAACGTTCAGCGAGCCTCCCGGTCGCTCGCGCTCACATGGTGCGCATTAACCAACCCTATCCGCTATTTCATGCGGCCAAACCAGTCAGTCAGGAGTCAGAATTCACAGGAGTCAGGATTCACAGGAGACAGGGTTTCAAAATCTTCCTTTCAATTGCAACTTGCGCCCGTAGAGCTTGGTGCGGCTGCAGGTGTACGTGCAGGCTTCCGAGATCCACCAGGACCCGCCTGAGTGGGACGACCAGGTGGCGTCATTGTCGGCGGCGGCAGCGGCGGCGAAACCGTGGCCGGCTGTGACCAGGCTGTATCAGCTGCGGCGCGCTCTGCGCGTCACGCTGAAGCGCGCAGCAGGCACTGGCGGATACCACGAGGACGCCGGCGATGGGGAGGGCGGCGGTGGCGGGGGCGATGACTTGGGCGAGGGCGGGGCCGAAGGAGGGGGCGGTGGCGACGGCAAGGGCGGTGGCGAGCGCGGGGGCGGGGGCGGGGGCGGGGGCGCCGCGCGGGGCTACGCAACCACCACCTCCGCCAGCGCAGTCGCACACGAGCTCTACCGCTCGCTGGCGTCTGAAGACACAGTAGAGCCTGAATATCATGCTCGCCACGTCATAGGATGCCAATTGACTCAATAAACGAGTGTAGATGATGCTTGCCACATCATAGGATGCCAATGACATATATGCGTCCGTCTTATATTTCAAGTCTAACGATCAAATTCCTACTGCATACCCCCCTTTTGGACCCCCCGAGAGAGCTCAATTGAAGCGTCCATGAAGCGAACCCTCTGCGCCTGGTGTCGTGTGGCCGCTGCTTAGCTCCACAAACGAGGCTCCAGAATGTGGATGATGACGTGGCAGGCATTATCCACCAGGCCCGAGGACAAGGAGGAGGCACTGGCGCCGGCGGCGCTGCAGTGCGAGCTGCGGCACTACCAGCGCCGCGCGCTCGCGTTCTTGCTCTCGCGGGAGCGCGCTCGCGGCGAGGCGCATCCGGCGGAGGTGGGGCTGGGCAACGGCAAACCCACACCTTAAAACTCAATGACGGGTCTGGTATCGAATATCTGGTATCGAATTCCGTTCGACCAATCAGAACAGTCCATTTCAGAAACTCCACCGACCGACCCCCCGACTGTCCGACCGGGTCGCGATCTTTGAGTAACCCCTCGATTTCGAGGAGATAAACCTGACCAGTAAGGTTTACACTGAGTTTAAGTTGACCTGCACACAGTCGGCACGCAGACAGCTGGCACGCAGAATGATTCCGTGTCTGCAACGTCATCAACCGCGGTTCTTATGTTACATGGCGTACTGTGACGTGTCTTAGCATCTACCCGACGCCGGTTGCCACGTCATCCACCACGTTTTAGACCCTCGTTTCTCGTTTCTTGAGAAACTTGCCTCCTACGACGCGGCCAGTGTATTATTTGCGCGGTCCTCGACGGAGGAGGAGTTTGTGCTGCCGGACGGGTCGCGGGTGTTTTGGACAGGTGGCAGGGCGGTGCAGGTTGACACCGTCAAAGCCCGTGCTGAAAGCGCCCATGGTTTCGGCGCTTGAAGCTATGAACCCATGATATGACAAACTGGTTTCGACTGCTGGTTTCAAATTCACCTTGCGCCGCTACAAAGGGGCGCGCTGCATCGTAACCCGCACATCCGCCGCCGTTCGCGCGGCGGTATCCTCGCGGAACAGATGGGGCTGGTTGGGCCCGGCGAACAATAGGCCGATTTCAGTATATGGCCTGGGTGAAATGCCCATACAGAGTTGCGGGCAAAGCGTCAGCGCTCTGCGCGGGAAAGCGGGCGCCAGGTTGAATGCCCATACAGAGTCGCGGGCAAAGCGTGAGCGCTCGGCGCGGAAAGCGATGTACCGAAATCGGCCCATTCCTGCCACGTCACCCACTGCGTTTGCCCGCGTTTCAGACCCTGATGACTTGAGTCAAACGGCATACTACTATGACGTGGCACGACGAGTTGTCACCTGGCCCTCGCGGCTGGGCAAGACAGTCGAGATGCTCGCGCTGGTGCTGGCACACCCTCCGGACCTCACCGAGGAAGGGGTGGCCTCGCCAGTGGTGGCAATGGCCCGAGCGCCCAATCCTACGCGGTCGCGGCGTGCCCCCGCCTCCGCCTCCTCTGCCGCTCCCGGCGCCGGCTCTGGTAAGAGGAAGGTGCCAGAGGCAGAGAGGCCAGCAGGGGATGGCGGCGGCGGTTGCGCAGCGGGCGGGGCGGCAGGAGGGGCGGCGGCGGTGGCAGCGGCAGCGGCTGACCGCGGCGGCAGCGGCAAGCCCAACGGCGGCACGCTGTTACTTGTGCCGCAGGCGCTGATGTGCCAGTGGAAGGCGGAGGTGGCGAAGCACGCGCCGTCTCTGTCATGCTGCATCATAAACACCACGCAGTCGGGCGAAATCATCCCCCAAACCGACGAACACCCCACGCGCGGTGGCGGCGGCAGCGGCGGCGGCGGCGGCGGCGGCGGCAAGGACGACGAGGATGAGGCGTTGCAGGCGGCACTTGCGGAGAGATTGAAGACCACCGCCGAAGACTGCCACCGAAACCCCGGCAGTGGCGGCGGTGTTGGCCACGACGTCAGCGACGACGATGACAGCGGCGACGGCGGCGCTGGCGCGCAAGGGGCGGGGCTACGTTCGCCGCTGCCGCTGCCGCCGCCGCCGCCGCCGCTGCCGGAAGGCAGCGCGGCGTGGCTCGCATCCTTTGACGTGGTCATCTGCAGCCACGCCGTGCTCTCGAGGTTGCCCTGGCACGGCGGGGCGGTGCAGGCCGAACCCAGTTGAAGCCAATTGAAAGTGCCTGGTGTCTGCAATCAGCGCTTGAAACAAAAATACCATGAACTGCTCTCAAGTTCTGCATTCAATTTCAACATGCGTCGCTACTGCACGGGAGCGGGGGCGGGAACGTGAGGCAGGCGGGGCGCAAGCCACGGCACCCGTTGCAGGCGGTCGACTGGTGGCGCGTGTGTATCGACGAGGCACACATGGTAGCCAACCAACAGCGGTGGGGCGGCGCCGGCACCCTGGTAGGGTGGCGCAGCTTGACAGTATTTAACCCTCGTTTCTTGCGTCGATTGCCGCCCGCCTGATGAAATCAGACCGTGCCAACGAGTGGCGGTGCAGGTTGACAGTAGCAAAACCCGTGTTGAAACCGCCTACGGTTTCTGCGTTTCAGCGCTTGAAACTGGAACATCATAAGCTGCTTTCAACGTTTTCTTCCGAATTCAACTCGCGCCGCTACACGCTGTGCGCGCGCCACCGGTGGTGCGTCACTGGCACCCCCGTGTCCCGCGCCCCCCACTTGGACCTCGTGCCCATGCTTCAGTTCTGCCGGTGCTGGCTCGGTGGGGCGGTGCAGGTCGAAGCGTTGAGCCTCGTTGAACCCAGGTGAACCCATTTCACGCCTGTGTTGAAAGGCACTCGCTCGCTCGCTTGAAACTGTAATGCGATGAACCGCTTCAAAACTTTGCTTTCGATTTCACCTTGCGCCGTTACAGCTCGGCGACAAGCCGTGGTTCCTGCTGCTGGTGACGGAGCCCTCGGAGACTGGCGGGGCGGGGGGGCTGCAAGCCGCACGGTGGGGAGGTGCTGCTTGAACCCGGGTTGAAAGCGGTTGATTTCCGCTGTCGAAGCATCAAAATATAAACCGCTTTCATTTTTTGCTTTCAATTTCAAGTTGTGCCTCTACAGCACACAAGGGGCCAGGGCGAAAGCCTGGTGCCTCCTTATGACCGCGCAGCCGTCTTTGTCTCGCAAGGGCCATGGCAAAAGTCTAGTGCCTCCTTATACTCGCGGCAGCGTCTCTGTCTCGCCCGTAACGCACGGGATGCGCTGCTGCGGGTGATGTGCCGGCACACCACGGCGCAGAGGGTGGGCGGCGCGCCGCTGCTCACGCTGCCGCCCAAGTTTGAAGCGGTGACGCTGCTGGAGCTGGTGGGGCGGTGCAGACAGAGTGACAAGATATCACACATCGATAATGTCATCCTCCACATCGATACTTGAATACTGTCGTCAGGTCATCTTCCATATCGAGACTGTCATCTTCCATATCGATACTGTCATCTTGAGGTCATCGTCCACATCCATACTGTCATCTTCCATATCGATACTGTCATCTTGTCATCTTGTGGACAGCATGATCAGATCATATCCTGTCACTTTGGGTGCAGATCGAACCCGTTGACGCCCGTGTGGAAAGGTACAGGTTTCAGCGCTTGAAACTACAATGTGATAAAGTGCTTGCAAGTTTTGCTTTCATTTCAACTTGCGCCGCTATAAGCTGGACGCGCCGACCCGGGCGTGGGTCAATGCGGTGGAGGACTGGATGCGCGACTGCCTGGGTGGGGCGCGGGAGCCCGGGGGGAAACGCGGCAAGCAGAGGATGCGGGGCCGCGTGAACGCCGCCCTGCAGCAGCTGCGACAGGTGCTGGCCGGGGGCTCCCCCGCCCCGGGCACCCGAGGGCAATGCGGCGGCGGGGGCGCGGACGAGGGCGGTGACAATGTCGACGGTGGTGGCCACGGCGGTGGCGATGGCGGTGGCGACGGCGGTGGCGGTGGCGGTGGCGACGGCGTTGGTGGTGGCGGCGGCGAAGGCGAAGGCGGTGGCTCGCGTCGGCAAGAGATCATGTCTTTCCTCCACGCGATCCTCGCGTGCAACAGGCGGGTTCAAATCGATCTCAAGTTCAAGAAGGGAAGCGTCAATGTCCACGACCGCAACGACGACATCCTCCGCGGCGGCGCGGGCGTTGGGGCGGTGGCCGGCGGCGGCGGCGGCAGCGGCGGCGGCGGCGACGGAGGCAGTGGCGGCGCGAGGGCAGGCGCAGGTAGGGTCAGGTACATAATAGACAAAACGACGCCTCCGCGTGTATGAGAAGTCATCAGGCTGTCGCCCTGCCCCCCGTGGGTCAGGTGAATCACGCTGATGGTCGCCACGTCATAGCCCTCGGATGTCATTGAACTCAGGAAACACAATAGTCTAGATATAAAACG
>Ga0307488_10003688_pt1 | contig 12777 bp, 11 predicted proteins | sample SB02metaG_FD_202248 | JGI IMG/M metagenome (GOLD analysis project Ga0307488, IMG submission 202248) | Sea-ice brine microbial communities from Beaufort Sea near Barrow, Alaska, United States - SB 0.2 | ecosystem: Environmental > Aquatic > Marine > Coastal | place: USA: Alaska | collected...
GGCGGACGTTCGGCTGACTTTGCGACGACTGCGACCCTTTCGAAAAAGCTCGGAAAAGCCATCGCGGGCTGGATCCAACAACAGTTTGATGAGTGTAATTTTCGAACCGTCGTTGAAGTCGGCGGCGGCGATGGTTCGCTTGCAAAACAGGTTTTGAAATCGATGGGATTTTTTCTTCGACGAAGCATCAATTATCGAATCGTTGAAATTTCTCCGGTTCTTCAGGCAACTCAAAAAAAATTGCTCGGAAATAAAGCGAGCTGGTTCTCGACAATTGATGAAGCGATTTCAGATATCGATGACGCAATTATTTTCTCAAACGAACTGGTCGACTCCTTTCCCGCTCGCTGGTTGCGGTGGAATGAAGGGTGGGAAGAAATTTACGTGAATTTTGATCGAAAAAATGGTCTCTCCGAACAGTTCCGACCTGTTTCCGATATTCAGGTTCCTGAACTTTTGGAACGGACCAATCAACGAATTGAAGTTCACGAGTCGTATTGTCGGTGGACTCGTGATTGGATGCCACGTTTAACCGTCGCCTCGGTTTTGACGATCGATTACGGCGGAACCGCGAAGGAAATCTACGAACGCCGGCTCGCTGGAACGATGCGCGGCTATTTCAAGCACGAGCGAATCGAAGGCGGAGGAATTTACAGCCGGTTTGGAAAGCAGGACCTCACGGCGGATGTGAATTTTGAAGACCTCAAAAAATGGGGAATCAAATATGAATTCAACCCGACACGATACGAAACTCAGGGAGAGTTTTTACATCGAATGGGAATCAAAAACGATCCGCTCTCGGAGGCAAACGAAGCATTTCAGGTATTGGAGCAGGTAAAACGATCCGATAGTATTTGACCGTCGGATCACCCCTGTTAAATCGTATCCTCGATTACGGGGTAAGATTTTGGGTGAATCGGCCATAGAGTATGACTGAAACAGGATGAAACGGGTTCTTACAATTTTTGGTATCACATGCTTGGCGGCGGGATTAGTCGCGGAGGAAAAAATCGAATTCAACCGCGATATTCGCCCGCTTTTGTCAAATCGCTGCTACGCCTGCCACGGGCCGGATCAGGACGAACGGAAAGCCGACTTGCGGTTGGACACTCGGGAAGGAGCCATGATGGATCTCGGCGATTACAAAGCGCTTGAACCCGGTGATGCTGAAAAGAGCGAGTTGTATTATCGGATAACATTGGATACGGACGACGACGATTTGATGCCACCAACTGGCAAAGGCTCGAAGTTCAACGCAGAGGAGCTGGCGTTAATTAAGCGATGGATCGAGCAAGATGCGCCCTATGCCCAGCATTGGTCCTACGAAAAACCGCAGCTTCCAGAAATTCCAAAAGGTAAGAAATCGGATTGGCCGGAAAATAAAATCGACCATTTTGTTTTGGCCCGGCTTGAAAGCGAAGGGCTGACACCGTCACCGAAGGCAGACCGCTATTCGTTGGGGCGGCGTGTCGCGATGGACCTCACTGGGGTCCCACCGACATGGGACGAAGTGAAAGCGTTCGCTGACAATAAAAGCGCAGATGCCTATGAAAAATTTGTAGATGCTCAAATTGCCAAGCCGACATTCGGCGAGCGCTGGGGCCGTGTTTGGTTGGATTTGGCAAGGTATGCCGACTCCGCAGGTTACGCAGATGATCCCAGCCGGACGATCTGGAAGTATCGGGATTACGTCATCAAATCGCTCAACGAAAACAAGCCGTTTGATCAATTCACGATCGAACAAATCGCGGGCGACCTTCTGGAAAATCCCACTCAGGATCAGCTCATCGCGACTGCGTTTCATCGGAACACGATGACGAACAGTGAGGGCGGAACGAATGATGAAGAATTTCGAAACGTCGCCGTTGTTGACCGCGTGAATACTACGATGGCGGTTTGGATGGGCACGACGATCGATTGCGCCCAGTGTCACACCCACAAATACGATCCCCTGACCCATCACGAATATTACCAAATGTTCGATTTTTTTAATCAGTCAGAGGACACCGATAAAAAAGATGAGCGCCCGTTTCTGGCACTGTGGGAGCCGGAACAGGAAAAACAAAAAGTCGACTGGAGCGCCCGAATTTCTGAACTCAAAAACATTCTAAAAACACCAACTCCGGCTTTAAAAACTGAACAGGAAACGTGGCTTAAAAAATTCCAAAAAGAACCGGAGTGGACGGCTTTAAAGCCAATCGCAGCGGAAGGAAAATCGACGAAGCTCGAAATTTCAAAAGAAGGATCGATTGTCGCCCAGGGAAAAGAGAAAGCGGAAACCGATACCTATTCCATAACTTTAGCCGTCCCTGAAAAACCAACCACGCTGACCGCTCTGCGTCTGGAAATTGCCCCCGAGCAAACAGATAATTTTGTCCTGTCTCAAATTTCGGCACGCTGGATCCCTGATGAGAAAACATCACCTAAAGGACAATTCCTCCGTGTTTCATTGCCTGGAAAAGGGAAAATGATTCACCTTGCAGAAGTGCAAATTTATTCAGGAGGAGAGAATGTCGCGCTGAAAGGAACAGCGAAACAAAGCTCAACGTATTTGGATGCCGCCGCAAAACGGGCAATCGATGGGAACACAGACGGCGACTACGCAAAGGGCTCTGTTTCGCATACCGGAACAAACGACACCAATCCGTGGCTGGAAATCGATTTGGGAGCCGAAAAAGCGATCGACAAAATTACGCTCTGGAATCGAACAGATAGCACTTCGTTAGAGCAACGACTTGCGGGTTACGAAATTTCCCTGCTCAACGCGAAACGCGAAGTGATTTGGAAACAGACTCCGAAAGATGTCCCAAAGCCAAGCTCGGAATTTTCACCCAGTGGAGTGCGCGATCTTAGTTTCACCGTGGCAACGGCAACCCACGAGCAAGAGGGGTTTCCGGCATCTGCCGTTCTGACTGCGAAAGCGGATAAAAAGAAGGGCTGGGCCATTGCCGGTGGAACCGGAAAACGACAGGAATTGAGTCTCATAACCAAATCCCCAGTCAATGTGGACGGAGGAAAAATCGTGGTGACTCTGCCACAGACCTCCGAACACAAATCGCATTTACTGACCCATTTTTCATTCTCCGTTGCAAGCGATTCGAATGTTTTGGAATGGGCAAAAATGCCTGTCGACATTCGGAATACTGTGAAACGTGACTCCGGAAAACTGACGCCAAAGGAGCATACGATACTCGCTGATCACTTCCGAACCATCGCTCCATCTCTGAACTCACAGCGAACCGAACTCGCAAAAGTCGAGAAGCAGCTCGCTGGCGCGAAGCCACGAACAACCATTCCAGTGATGCGTGAGTTACCTGCCGACAAGCATCGCGAAACTCACGTCCACCTTCGGGGAAGCTACGCGAGTCACGGCGACAAAGTGACCGCTGGAGTTCCTGCCGTTTTTCATCCACTTGAGGAAGGAGTGAAACCAGACCGGTTAGCTCTCGCGAAATGGCTGGTCGATCCCGAAAACCCACTGACCGCTCGCGTCGTCGCGAATCGTCATTGGGAGCACATTTTTGGAATTGGCATTGTCGAAACCAGTGAGGAATTTGGTTCTCAAGGTGAAATCCCTTCGCATCCGGAGCTGCTCGACTGGCTGGCAGTCGACCTTCAAACCAATGGTTGGGACCTGAAGCGTTTTATCAAACAGCTGGTGATGTCATCGACCTATCAACAGTCTTCGAAAACGAATCCGGAATTGGAAGAACGCGATCCCTACAACCGCGTTCTTGCCCGCGGCCCACGCGTTCGGGTCACCGCCGAGATGGTTCGCGATCAGGCACTCGCTGTTAGTGGCTTACTGAGCAGCAATATGTTTGGACCGCCCGTGAATCCCCCACAGCCTAACATGGGGCTGAAAGCAGCCTTCGGTAGCGCCACGGATTGGAAAACTAGCATGGGCGAAGACAAATACCGACGCGGGCTTTACACCACGTGGCGTCGCTCAAATCCGTATCCATCGATGGCGACTTTCGATGCCCCGAACCGTGAAATCTGCACCGTGCGCCGCAGCCGAACCAACACTCCGCTACAAGCCCTCGTGACTCTAAACGATCCTGTTTACGTTGAGGCCGCCCAGGCATTGGCACGAAAGATCACTGCCGAAGGCGGCGACTCTGTCGAAGAAAAAGTGACCTTTGCAATCCGAAACGCGGTGCTTCGCGAGCCTGGTGACAATGAAATTGAGAGGCTCTCTGCCTTTTATAAGATGGCGCTGGAAGACTATTCAGCCATTCCAGATGAGGCCAAAAAGATGGCTGAAGAACCGCTCGGTGAATTGCCGAAAGGAGCCAACATTCCCGAACATGCTGCGTGGACCGTTGTCTCAAACGTCATTCTCAATCTCGACGAAATTTTCATGAAACGGTGATCCATCACTAATAACCCTATATCCCCTTTCACTTGATGAACCCACTCCTCGAAAGCCTCCAGCTCAAAACTCGCCGCCACTTTCTGCGGCAATCGACTGCCGGCATCGGCGGCATTGCCCTGAACGCATTTCTTGCCGAGGAAAAAGCACGCGGTGAAGCGCCCAATCCACTCGCGCCGAAACAGCCGCATTTCCCCGGAAAGGCGAAACGAGTGATCTACCTTCACATGACCGGTTCCCCGCCGAACCTGGATATGTTTGATTACAAGCCGGAACTCGTGAAACGCACGGATCAGGAATGTCCGGATGAATTTCTAGAAGGCCGCACTTTTGCTTTCACTTCCGGCACGCCAAAGCTCATGGGCTCCCCGCGCGAATGGTCGCAACATGGCAAGAACGGAATCTGGATGTCCGACGCGATTCCAAATTTTCACAGGCACGCCGACGACATGTGCCTCATTCACTCGATGCACACCGATCAATTCAATCATGCTCCGGCAGAATTGCTTGTTTACACCGGCTCGCCGCGTTCGGGTCGACCTTCGATGGGGGCTTGGACGACCTACGGGTTGGGTTCAGAAAACGAAGACCTCCCCGGTTTCGTGGTTCTAATTTCCAGCGGCGTTCAACCCAACGGCGGAAAAAATTCGTTCGGTTCAGGTTTTCTGCCGTCCGTTTATCAAGGCGTTCAGTGTCGTTCGAAAGGCGATCCTGTTTTGTATTCGTCCGACCCTGCAGGAATGGACCGCACGATGCGACGCAAAACACTCGATGCCATCCGTGACCTAAACGAAATCCAAGGTGAAGAAATGGGGCATCCTGAAACGCAAACTCGCATTTCACAGTATGAACTGGCTTATCGAATGCAGACGGCAGTTCCCGAGGTGATGGATATTTCGAAGGAGAAAAAATCCACGCTCGAAGCCTATGGCGCGGAGCCCGGCGGAGCGAGCTTTGCCAACAACTGTCTCCTCGCGCGGCGGCTTGCCGAGTCAGGCGTTCGCTTTGTGCAGCTCTTCGATTGGGGATGGGATTTCCATGGAACCGGTGTGGGAAACGGTCTTCAAAAAGGGCTGACCGACAAATGCGCCACGATGGATAAACCGATCGCTGCGTTGATTGATGACCTTAAAGAACGCGGTCTGTTTGAAGACACATTGATCGTTTGGGGAGGCGAATTTGGCCGTACTCCATTCCGCGAAGGTCGCACCGCCAAATCAAAAGTCCTCGGCCGCGATCACTATCCAGACGCATTCACCATGTGGATGGCCGGAGGCGGAATCAAAGGCGGCTACGAACACGGAAATTCCGACGAGCTCGGATTTACCGTCGCCGAAAAGCCAGTGCACGTTCATGACTTGCAGGCAACGATCATGAACCAGCTTGGATTCGACCACGAACAACTCACGTATCGTTTTCAAGGCCGCGATTATCGCCTCACCGATGTTCACGGACATGTCGTTAAGGATCTGATCGCCTAATCGGTTTTAACGAACGGATAGGGTTCAGACAGGCAAGCTTGCCGGTCAATTCCAACTGTTTGATCGTGGCGACGGAATACGCTAGGTTCAGCAATGTCCGAGCACTCTCATGATTGCCACGTCCCTGTGGAAGAGTCCGAATCGATAATTGATGGAATTATCGAACGGCTTCGCAAGACGGGCATGCGCAAAACGGCAGCGCTCGAGGAACTGTTGCAAACGATGCTGACTCATCATCGACCGTTTTTGCTGACAGAACTCGGTGAAATGCCGGGGCTGGCAGATCGAGATCAGGCAACGGTTTATCGGCTGATCATGAAGCTGAAGGACGCCGGAGTAGTTCGACAATTGAGTCTGGGCGAAAAGGGCAACTACTTTCAGCTGAACCTGGCCAATCATCATCACGATTATTTGCTGTGTCGTGAGTGCGGAATCGTCACAGAAGTGCCTGTCGAGTGTGTTTTGAAATCGGTTGAAGAAAAGCTCGCAGTTCAACACGGCTGGGAGAACCTAACGCACTCACTGGCGTTTCAGGGAACGTGTCCTGATTGTCTCGCGACCGCTTAATGTGCGCGGAAGCAAACCGAATCGCCGCTTTCAGACTGGAAATCCCCTGGCAACCATTGACGCAAATGAATTGCATTAAAATGTTGTTTCTAATCATCAATTCCTGTTAATTCGAGCCGTGCCCTCTGATTCAAAAGAGCCTCTTCTCGGTCCTGAAACGATTGTGGAATGCAGTGACTTATTCTTCCGCTACGGTAAAACGTTGGTGTTGGAAAACGTCTCATTCTCTGTAGCCAAAGGCGAATCACTCTGCGTGATCGGACCCAATGGCGGGGGGAAATCCACGCTTTTAAAACTGCTGCTCGGATTGGAAGAAGCAGAGCGAGGCTCGTTAAAAATTCTGGGGAAGTCGCCCGAAAAAGCGCGGTCAAAAATTGGCTACGTCCCGCAAGCGATGCGATTCGATCCACTTTTTCCCATCACCACGCTCGACATCGTTTTAATGGGGCGGCTTGATCGATTGCGAATCGGTGGGTTTTCGAAACAATGCAAAGCGGTTGCGCTAGGCGCCCTTGCCGAAGTCGAAATGGCAGATTCAGCCAAACGTGCCTTCGCTGATTTATCCGGCGGCCAACGCCAGCGCGTGATGATTGCACGCGCCCTTGCCTGCGAACCGGAATTGCTGCTGCTCGATGAACCAACTGCAAACATCGATCTTTCGATTGAAGAACAATTCATTGAGACCCTAGAGAAGCTCCGTGAGAAAATGACAATCATGATGGTGACCCACGATCTCGATTTAGTTTCACTACTGGGCGATTCTGTTTTATGCGTAAACCGCCGGGTGCATCGCCACTCCCTCCCTCTCAGTGGAGATACCATTCGCGAAATTTACAGCGGCGGTCGTCGCATCGAGCACGACAAACGCGCCCGCCATAACCATGGGGACCATTCAGGCTGCGATCATGAGTGATTTTTTTGATGCCGTCCAAAATTTCTCGATCATTCGCTATGCGCTGCTCGTTGGGATTATTTCGAGCTTCACGTTTGGCGTGGTGGGCACGTTCATCGTGACTCGCCGCATCAGTTATATCGCAGCGGCCATTTCCCACAGCATCTTAGGGGGAATCGGTGCATCGATTTATTTCAATCGCGTTTATGAATTAGAATGGCTCACGCCTATGCTCGGAGCAATTCCCGCAGCACTGATTTCGGCAGGGCTAATCGGATGGGTCACACTGAGATTCAAGGAGCGGGAGGACACCATTATCGCAGCTATTTGGACCTGCGGGATGACTATAGGACTTCTATTTATCCACCACGCACCGGGGCCGGGAGTCAATCTTGAGAGCTTTATTTTCGGCGACATCCTTCTCACCTCTCAATCCGACGTTATCGCAACGGTCGTTCTTGCGGTCGTCGTCTTGGCCTTGGTTGGCCTATTTTACCATAAATTGGTCGCCGTTTGCTTCGATGAAGAATTCACCAGCTTGCGGGGCGTGTCGGCAAAACTGTATTACTTCCTTCTACTGGGAATCGTCGGCATTTGCATGGTTTTGTTAGTGAGAGTTGCGGGAATTGTTTTGTCAATCGCACTGATCGTTCTCCCAGCTGCTACGGCGAGTCGGTTTGCAAACCGACTCTGGTCAATCATGATCATCTCAATCATTCTTTCCATTATTTACAACGTCGGCGGACTCGCCATCAGTTTCCCCATGGAAGTCCCAACCGGCTATGTTGTTGTGATTGCGGCAAGCGTCGTCTACGCGCTTTCATTTTGTTTTAAGCGAAGAAAAAACTGAACGCCAATCTCAAAAACCTCGAAGGTTACTCCCGATTTTTAGAATCGATCCAAATCGTCACGGGTCCGTCGTTCACCAATTCGACTTGCATCATCGCTCCAAATTCTCCGGTCCCGACCGGCTTTCCAAGAGCCTCGGACAGAGCAAAGACGAACGATTCATACATCGGAATGGCATGATCGGGACGCGCCGCCTTATCAAAACTAGGCCGGGTCCCCTTCTTCACTCTCGCATGAAGCGTAAACTGGCTCACAACCAGCGCATCTCCTCCACAATCCTCAATCGAAAGATTCATTTTGCCAGCGCCGTCTGCAAAAATCCGGAGCGATGCAATTTTTCGAACAAGCCACTCGATATCCTCTCTCGTATCCGCAGCTTCCACTCCAAGCAAAACGAGCATTCCCGCTCCGATTTCACTTTTGATCGTTCCTGAAATTGTCACAGAGGCCTGGCTGACACGTTGAATTAGAGCTCGCATGAAGGTCTATTTCACTCCTTCCCTTTTCGATTTCCACTGCTAATTTCAAACAATCCAGTGTTTCACGATCCAACAGGGTTGATCCGATGAACGCACCCTGTTGGATCGTAAAACCCATCATGTCACAAATCCTCATCATCCTGGCGGTCATCATCGCCGCCATCGCGTTTCGCAGCTTCCAGAATCCGGTTGTTCGGAAATGCGGAGCGATCGGAATTCTCGTGGCGAGCTACCTAACTGCTTTTTTCCTGACTGGCAGCCATGTCGCAGGGATCGGCGGAGCCCTTGTCTGGTTTTTACTTCCGTGGATCGAGCTGCTGACCCGCATTCGAAAAATGCGCCTACCGGTTCACAAAGCTCTCGAAAAACAGCCGCCCCCAAACTCGCGCCGCTTTCCCACGCTCGAAGAGATCACAGATGAAATCGAAGCGGAAGATTTCGAATACGTGTCGGATTCCGGCTGGAATTGGGAGCATGTCAGCCAGTTTTACCGAATTTTCTATCGGGCAACCGACAAAGTTCAGGCCACGATTTGTTTCACCGAGCAGGACTCCGTCGCCTATGCTTACGTCACGCTCAATTCCCGAACAACATCAGGTCAGGTGTATCGGACGTGGAATTTCCCATTCAGCAACACAATGAAACTCGCGCCGGATGTGATGATCAATCGCTCGACCGACTCCGTGTCGTTTGGCGATCTCTTGGAAAACCACCGTCAGTTTTTAGATGGCTTTGCCGTTTCGCAAGATGACCTGACCGATGACGATCCCGAACTCATTCCTCAGTTGATCGAAAAAGAAACCGGCCAGCAGATTCGTCACAACTTGGACCACGGATTGATTGAACTCGCCGAGCAGCCCGATATGTTTCGCTATTCGTGGCGCGGCCTGTTTTTTCTCTACGGCCAGTTGGTGAAGGATTTAGTAAAACTTAGTTAAACCGGAAACAATATGGAAGTCGAAGTCACAGCAATTTACGAAGGCGATCTGCGGACCACCACCACACATGGGCCATCACAGTCGTCTTTTGAAACGGATGCCCCGGTCGACAACTGCGGCAAAGGCGAACGCTTTTCACCGACTGACTTGGTTGGCACCTCGATGGGAACCTGCATGCTCACAATCATGGGCATTTATGCACAGAATAACGACATCGATATTAAAGGCGCAACTGTTCGCGTTTTGAAAACGATGACCGCTGAGCTTCCCAGGATGATCGCGAAGATCACGACCGAAATCACAGTTCCACTTCCGGCAGATCACCCCAAGCGCGCTGCGATGGAAACCTCCGCGCTCGGTTGCCCCGTGCACCGGAGTTTGCATCCCGATGTCGAGAAGCCGGTCGTTTTCAATTGGGTGGGGTGATCTCGGATCACTTCTCCACAATCCAAATATTTCGGTAAAATACGGGATTCCCGTGTCCTTGAAGAAAAATCGGGCCGGGTTCTGAAGTCTCAGGTTTTCCGCCGCCGGTTGGTTTTGGGATTTCAACATCGTCGTGAATGAGAAAGCCATTCAGCTTCACGGTCGCTCTCGCGCTCGCTGTTTTCTTTCCTTCTGCATCCCACTTTGCCGCCGTGAAATCAACATCGTAAGTTTGCCATTCGAGCGGTGGAAGACACATGTTCACAATCGGCTTGGCTGTTTTGTAAATGCCACCGGTTTCATTGTCTTCGCCTTCAAGTCCAAACGCATCGAGCACTTGAGTCTCGTATCTCCCCTGATGATACACCCCGCTATTTCCACGGCCTTGGCCGCGAGCGTAGGGCTTGAACGGCGTGCGGAATTCCAGGTGGAGATGATAGTCTTTGAACTTCTGTTTCGTGCTGATGTCATTGTTTCGCAACAGGCCGTCAGCCACTTCCCCCTTATTCCAGGCGTCAGCCGAGGTTCCATCAAAAAGGACAACCGCGCCTTCGTCTGGCTTTTTGCCGATGGTGTCGCTAGCACGCTTTACCTTTGAAAAGGCGATCCATGGCTTGCCTGCTTTATCGACCGAGATCTTTCCGCCAGCAATTTTCCCGAAAATCGTTCCATCCCCCGATTTCAAATCAGCGGCAGTGCCTGAAATTTTCGTTTTGGATTTCTCACGCGTGTAACCCAAGCCCGGAAATCCGCCTTCGAGAATGTAGGCGTCGAATTTCCCGTCACCGAGCGCGACGACTTGCACTGCCCAATCCTGACCTTTTTTGGTAATGCCATATTCTCCTTGAATCACAAAATCGGGATTTTCCTCAGCCGTTTTCAAGGGATCGATCCAGGTGTCTTTTTTCTTTTGGCTATAAACAGCCGAACCGACAAACAGCGAAGCAAAGGTAATGAGTAGAAAGGATCGTTTCATAAGAGTAGCATGCTTAATTAGCGGCGATCTTTCAATACGTAAACAGATCAGATTCAGCCAACTCTTTCCCAGTCGCAGCGATGACGGCACGCGCTATCTTCCCCTTCATTTTTGGAGTGAGCCTTCTTCCCTTCCGCGCTCGCTGAACTTGTTTGTGAGTCAACTGCTCGGAACTGGCGGCTACTACAGCGTGATTGTCGATTCCTGCCTCGCTCAAAATGCCATCCACCGGTTGAATGCCAAGATCCCGTATTTCTGTGTTGTCGCTCATCACATTCTCGCTAATCCTTTACTGAAATATGACAACCCGAATTCTGCTCACTACCACCAGCTATCAAGACACTCCAGGACCGCACCATGACTTGCTCAAGTCGTCGGGATATGAAGTGGTTTGCGAGCGCGGCCCACTCCCAGAGGCGAAGATGCTGGAGCTTGCTGGAGAATTCGATGCCTTTCTTTGCGGGGACGACGCGATCTCCCAAGCCGTGATCGAAAAATCGCTGCCCCGTCTCAAAGTGATTTCAAAATACGGAATCGGTCTGGACAAAATCGACATGGAGTTTGCTACCGCGCAGAAAATTCCAGTTCTGAACACACCCGGGGTGAATCACACGACCGTTGCCGAGCATACGTTTGGCCTCCTTCTCTGCCTCTCAAAGCAACTCGTTGAAGTTGCCGGAGCGGCTCGCAATGGTGAATGGAGACGCTTGACTGGCCATGAAATCATGGGCAAAAAAATGGGCATCATCGGTCTCGGTCGCATCGGTAAAGAAGTCGCGATTCGTGCCAATGCTTTTGCCATGCCAGTGATGGCTTATGACCCTTATTGGAATGAGGCTTTCGCGACGGAGCACAACGTCACCCGTTGCGAATCGATGGACGAAGTTCTCACGAATGCGGACGTGATCAGCCTCCATTGCTTCCTCGATAAAACCACCCAAGGCATGATCAACGCCAAAAAAATCGAAGAAATGCAAAACGGCGCGATTATCCTGAACTGCGCACGAGGTGAACTGGTCGAGACGGACGGTGTCGTCGAGGCACTGAAATCAGGCAAACTCGGTGGATACGGGGCCGACGTTCTGGATGAAGAACCGCCACCAGCTGACCACCCGCTGTTGACCGCACCAAACTGCGTTATCACCAGCCACATCGGGTCCCGAACTTACGAAAGCGTCGAGCGCCAAGCGATGCGAGCGACGAATAATTTGATTAATTTTATGAACGGAGATTCCGATTTCATTCAAGCAAACAAATTCTAACAAAGCCACTTTTTATGTTCCAACCCTGTTGAGTCGTCGAATGCACTTTGTTCGATCATCGCATCTGAAACTTTTCTTACGCTACGAAAGAACGTTAAATTTTTCGCTTCGAAATTATTTAAGAACACTGTAACTTCACTACTTCTACCCATAAACCTATGAGCACTAAGAAAACTGCAAAAAAGAAATCCGTGAAGCGCCCCAGCGCTAAAAAAATCGCATTCGTTGGCGTTGGCCGGATGGGCGCAAACATGGCGCGTCACTTGAATGATTTGAATTACAACGTCACCGCCATTTTCGATGTGAATCGCAATGTAGCAACCGCATTGGCTGAAGAGCTTGGTGCCACCGCCTATACAAAACTCGCTGAAGTCACCGCAAACGCAGACATCATTTTCACCGTGGTCACGAACGACGCCGCGATGAAAAAAATCTTCCTTGGCAAAAAGGATAGCCTTCTGACTGCTGCCGCAGGTAAAACCTTCATTAACTGCGCGACGCTTTCGCCGGGAATTCAGAAAGAGATTTCCAC
>Ga0307488_10003689_pt1 | contig 12775 bp, 23 predicted proteins | sample SB02metaG_FD_202248 | JGI IMG/M metagenome (GOLD analysis project Ga0307488, IMG submission 202248) | Sea-ice brine microbial communities from Beaufort Sea near Barrow, Alaska, United States - SB 0.2 | ecosystem: Environmental > Aquatic > Marine > Coastal | place: USA: Alaska | collected...
AACTTCTTAGCCTCTTGGGCCCATTTCTTTTGTTCTCTCTTTACATGCTTTAGTCTAGCCTCTGCAAAGAATACCTTGGTTTCTACTGTGTTACCTATCATAGTCTTTCTTTTAGTTGATACTCACAAAGTGAGTGTTATTATATATCATTAATATCCCGGGGTTTTCCTCGAGATATATAGACGGGTCTAAGGGCCTCATCTGGCAAAAATTTTTTTTAGTGTTTACAAACAATTCGGGCTCATGTAAACCTATTGGGCAAACAACCTGTGAGGGTTGCTTACCTATAGGAACAATTGGGTCTATGCCTATACCCATACTATATAACTGTCTCTTCATTATCTATCTGATCGTCTTCTACATTGAATAGGTTATCACTACTACCATCATCTGCATACTTCTGAACTACCTGTTTCATAAAGGTTCTTTCACTATCTAACCCACCAGCATCATCATATTGCGGATAAACTGTTACCTCTGCACATTCAACTATATTAAACCCGTCGTAGATTAGCCCTGCCATCTCAACAGAAGCTCTAGTACTTACATGGGTTGATATTCTTGGGTTCTCTTGTTTAAGTTCATTACGTGTATCTGATACTATTGAAGCAACTTTATCTAGCATAATAGTATCTACGTTAGGGAACATCATCTTTAAGAGATCGAACTCTTGTTCTTTATCTAATAGGTCCATTTCAATCACTATGAATCTGTCTGTTAGTGCTCTATCTAGAACTCTTGTTGCGGTATATTCATTACCTATATTAGCAGTCGCAATAAATGTAACACCTTCTGCAACTTTAATAGTAGGTGATCCATCTGCTTCATCTAGTCTAAGGTATCGTTGACCTTCATCTAGAACCGTCATTAAGATATTTGCAGCATCAGGATGAGCTCTTGATAGTTCGTCTAATAGTATCACCGCATTTGGTGTTTGTATCGCTTTGACAAACAGTGCTTCACTAAAGTACGTACCATCTTCTTTGTTGAAGTGTGTATTACCTATAAGTGTTGATCTAGGATCTTGAGTAGCACCAAGGTTAAAGTAGAAGTCAGGTCTATCTAGTGCAGCGACTACTGATTTGGCAGCCATAGTCTTTCCGCAACCAGCAGGACCAGTCATCATTATATTCTTACCTCTCATAGTAGACCTAATAAGGTATTTCCACTTAAGTTCACTAACCATAAGTGTTTTTGGTTTTAATCCATAAGAGTCGTTGTGTATGAAGTTCATCATAACCGCTTGGTCTGCATCAACCTCAACTAGTTCAACGATCTGTGTAGTTTCTAATAGTGGGAAGTCAGACACGATAGCATCTTTTCCGTTAAACTTATCTAATGGTGCAGTACCATACATTAGTTTGTCATCAACCTGACGTACTTTAACCGCATTGGCATTTTTTAGAGCGGCATCACATAGACGAGTGTTACGTTGGTCTTTAGTTGGCCAACTGAATTTTTTACCTTGTGCATCGACAAGGACCTTCGTGTTGTTATCATCGATAGGTTTTAAGAAGCATTTTTGCATAGTTTAATTGTTTTTATTTATAGTATAAATATAACCAAATTTATTGACTTGGGAAAATCCTGGTTAACAAAACCCTAAAAGTTATTAACAATTACCTGTTAAGGAACTCTTTCTGTTTGGCGATCGCTGCACTTAACTCATCTACGTGAGCGTTTTGTCCACCTTTTGTATACGGTCCTTTTTTTAGTTTTTTTACAGTTTCTTCATCAGGATAATGTTTACCTTTGATCGCCTTAATAGTAATAGGGGAATCTAACACGGTCTTAATCATATTCTCAGTAACAGTGTATATCATATAACCTCTACTATAGTTACCTGAACTATCAGGTACATGACAGGTATACATAGGTTGATTGTATTCAGTAGGTAGGTAGTCGACATCTTCATTACGGTACTTTTGTGATTCAATCTTACCATGATGAACTGATCCGTCATAGAAACGGAACTTAACTGAATCACCTATAGGGTACTTGAACTTCTTTGGTTTGGGCATAGTTAAATGTTTTTTATTTATAGTATAAATATAACCAATTTATTTGACATGGTAAAATATTCTTAATGACAATGTAGGTATATTTTAATGACAATGTGTCACTAGGCGGTAGTACCTCGTTGAACCCACAATCATTCTAGGACACCCATATTATACCAACGGTTGATGTGTATAGTATATCATCTTACCAAAGTGTGTCAACCCGTGTGTCACAAAAATGCAGGACCAACACACATAAGCTAAGGTCGTAAGTATCGGTTACACAGGTCTTGGTCACATCTTGGTATCTGTATCATATCAGGCAGGTTGGGGGTGATACCTTTGTAGTACCTAATACACTCTGGTACAGTGGTGACTATGGGATTGAGGGGTCATCGTCGTTGATGATTTGATATACCCATACGGATACGAGGATGATACCCACTATGCCGATTATCCACTCTGTCATACCCTGTTCCATAACCTCGGCCTACTAACCCATCCCATCCATATAGAGACTGTCCTATCTACCATCCATACCACTAACCTGTCCTTTATTGTTATCCTTTGCATACCTACCTATCTCATCATTAATTGTATTACGCCCACCAATTAATCCCCTTAGAGGTGTTGATCGTAGTCGTCATGGATATCTCCTCTCATGACCTTTACTATCCCCCACAAAAATAGGGTACCTATAATTAGCGCGACTATTTCATCTTCCCATCCTATCATCGTTGTTTTCCTTTAAGGATTTGAATTTCTCTCTCTATCCTATGGAGTTCTTGATAGATGTGTTCGTCACTCCCAAAACTCTTAACCTCTTCGTACCTCTTTTGGAGTTCGGTGAGTTGGTATTGTTTACCGTGATTCTCCCACATCCATGTGCAATCCTTTGTATGTTTCTTTACTGGTACACCCAGTTGACATTGACAATCCGTGGTTGGATATTTCCAATGTTTAGGTTGAGGATCTAGGGTACCACTGTACGTCTGAGATTTGGGTGGGGACTTCTCGTTGGTGGGTGGGGCGTCTCGTGTTTCCGCCTCCTCCTCAACGTTATAGTCATTTGGATCTACTACTGGTGCGGTAACTAGTTCCCATATAATGATACTCCATACCACTATCGTTACTACACCTATACCTATCCAAATACCTATACTCATAACCTTTCTGACTCTACTTCTATTTTCTGTAATGCGATTGTGTCACATTCTAGAAGTATTTCCTTTATAAAGTTTTTGTCTTCTTTTGTTAGATCTTCATGACACCTTTTCAAAAGTGCATTCTGAATTGCTAATCTAACAGATGTCTTACTATAGTTTGGGTTCCATTTTTTTACTATTTTTCGTGCCATTACCTATCACCTTCTAGTACCGCTTCGATACGTGTTCCAACAATACTCAATATTTCCCATGCAAAGGTTGCATCCTCATATAATTCTGCTGATCTTGCTTCTGCATCTGTTGGTGATACCGCCTTGCATAATAACTGTACTCGTTTTTTCTTAGTATCGTGGTGTTCCACTAAATTTACTATCCAATATTTTTCCATAACTATTCTCCTCTTTTATTTATTAATAACCTTTCTTAGAATTATCTACTTTTTTATTTAATCCATCCACTGCATTTGCGATTTCGCTTATATTGTCCATGAGGTGATTGTCTCTGTCAACTGATTTCTTATCATGTTCTTCGACCCTTGTTCTAAGTTCACTCTCAATCTTATCAAACCTTATTTCAATAGACAGAAATTTGTCTCTTAAATCATCTCCAACATGGAGAGTCACATCATCTAAGTCTCTCCTGTTTTGAAGTATCTTTGATATTCCATAACTCAGTGCGATCACTATTGCACATGTTAGTCCTAATACTACTGTTTCCATATGATTCTCCTCATTTAGTTAAAAATAAAAGGTTCTTGGTTGGTCAAAGTAATCGTTAGATAAGTGCGGATTTTTGACTCTTAACATTCTACACCACGTGAAGGTGACCTTTTTTAGTAGAACTATATTATAATATAATAAAAATTCTTGACATGGTAAAATTATTCTGAATCTTTTATCCACATTTTAAGTATCTTTTTAAACTCATCACTCTCCTTAATAGAGTGCATGTATGCCCATGGTCTTTTGACGTTGTTGTACTCTTTAATCCATCCACCTACATACTCTACACAGACTGTACGTCCTCCATCTTGAATTGATAATTCGTTTTTTCGGTAATCTTTTCCTACTCTGTAAGTTGTGATTCCGTCTTTCTTTGTTTTGTCGCGTTTACTCCATTTTTCCATTTTATATACTCCTTTAATTTTTTATCTGTAACATCAGGTGGTAGTGTATCTTCCTGAAATATCATCCAACTGTCTCGACCATATTTACCTACTCCACACAATTCACCTATATCTCTCCAACCATTCATAGTCCATTCATAACTGAATTTTCTGATAGTTCTAGTTCTTCTATTATAGAAACCTAAAGGTCTAAGTACCTCAACCATCTCATCTATGTTGGCCCACATTGCATCTTCTGCACTTGGCCATTTATCAAAAAATATATCTTTGACTCTATATACCTGTTTGTAGTGAGTTTGGTTTAACATGATACAGAGGATCATCATCTTCCATGGTTCATCTCTGTATTGTTCTTGTAATAGATTATTCGGACTTGTCATAACTTTTATTTTTGTGGAGAGGGTGGGACTCGAACCCACGACTTCTACAGTGCAAGTGTAGCGCTCTAGCCAACTGAGCTACATCCCCATTATAAAAAAGAATTGGTTTGGTGGGATTCGAACCCACAGTTTTTTATCTACCGTTTTTCGTTAGGTAAAAACTTTAAAAATCCTAGAATCTATCCCTGTAGATTTTAGGGATAGGGGTCTGGTGTTACCATTCCCAAACTTAGGTCGTTCATCACTGTGAAACACTCTAACAACTCGACCGCAATGTATTCCATGTGATAGTGATGCGAGTTTTATATTCTCTATCACTATCAACTTCCATCACAAACCAATTCTATATATAATTATACATCTCTCTCATTTTGATATACATGTTTAATAACAGGAAAACGTAAACTATAGTCTCCATTCTGATTCTTGCTTTCTTCAAAATATTGTACCGTTATCGTTTTTCCTACGATCTTAGAAGGATCTGCATGGTACTCTCTTCTCTGATCTATACTGAAACCACTTCCAACTCTTACCGTGTTTCCTCTATGTTCTATCATTACCGCACTCAACATATCTTCTTCAACTTCTGTGTTGGTATTTGTGTCTACAACTCTTAAACTTTTACTTTCAGAATCTACTACTGTGTATTCTGCGTCATGAAACTTTTTGACTTTTAAGAGGTCTTTATTTCTTTTTCCACAGTAAGGTACGTTCTTTCTCAACATCAAACCTTCCCAACCTTGTTGACTTGCAAAAGTGACCATCTCTTCGAACATCACTTCATGTTCTATAAAATCTTGTTCGAGTAAGTCTAAAGTACTGAGTTTTAATTCTTTAGAAACACGAACATTTATTAATTCTTGTCTTAAAACGTTTAATCTGGTCGCAAGATTTACGTGACCTTCACACTGGTTAAATTCATCATAGGTAATATAGTCAAATAACTTGTAAACAGGTTTTTCAATGATGTGATTCTTTCTTTTAATCTCCTTCATTATACCTTGAAAATCTTCGTTTCCATCTTCACCTACTAAACATATCTCTCCGTCAAACACTACTCCTCGTAATCCCATTGCAGAGATATCAGTCTTTACCTTGTCAAGCGTTAGAAATTCTTTGCCTGCACGTGAATAACAGTTTACGTTTCCATTTGGATCTACAATCGTGATACATCTTACACCATCTAATTTACGACTTGCAAACCATTCTTGTGTCTTAAAGTCTACTTTTTTAGCAACTGCTTCGTATTTCTGTGCAAGTGCGACATTAAAAACAGGTATACAATTTGGAATAACCCTGTTGATTACTGAGGTACCTACTCTAGTCTTTAAGTTTCTATTTAATATTTTATAAACAAGTTCTTTGTGTTCAGGATATTTCTTAGTAAATGAGTTTACAGCTCCAATTGCATTATTTCCTGTAATTGTTCTGTTGTGTAAGTCATTTAATAGTGAAAAGATATCAGGGTGCACAGTTGGAGTAATTAATTCACTCTTCTTTTCACAATTTGCAGGTGTAACGTTAAATTGTTTGAACTGAGAATGAGTATATTCTAGAAGTCTACATACGTTAGTGTTGTCTTTGTACTGTTCTAGAACAGATATTTTTTCGTTAGTTGACGTAGAATTGTTAAGTTCTATAATCATCTTTGATAAATCGTGTAATTCGTTCATATTTTTATTTTCTTTATATTCATACCATGATGGGTTTGGTAGTTCTGAGTAGTGATCCCATAGTTCTTTTTCTACTATTTCTGCTTCTTTTGTTAACAACAGTTTGGTCCTTCACATTTCATACTAGAGCTAATAATCTTTCCTTCTCTAACCGCATAGTATTTACCTTCTATCTTTGTAAGATACTCATCATATCTACCAGGTGTCATTAAGCAACCTCTACCAAATGCACCTGACCAGTAACCTCTATTCGATCTCCAATTATACTTTTGGCCTGCATGGTTGTGTTCAAATATAAATTTAATAATTTGTGTGTATGTTGCTCCGTCATTGATTGCAACATAGTCTATTACCATTTGTTTCTTAGTCATATACTCCATCTTAATTGTTTAATTTATTTACGTAGTTTTCTACTTGCATACATGCACTTTTAAATGCTTGACCAGACTTATATGCTGAAGTTGTGTATCCCTTGATTAACATTCCATTGTTACTGATAGTTATCAGGTTTGTGTTTGAGTCTAGTTTGACTGTGTAGCTTCCGAATCTTTTTGACATAGTTTAGTTGTTTTTAATTTATAGTATAAATATAACCAATTTTGTTGACACTTGAAAATTCTGGTTAGTTATTTTCAAAAAGTTATTAACAATTGTTAACTTCTTTCATAATCATCTTCTACCCTTACAATATCATCTTCACCAAAATATGTTCCAGTCTGTACCTCTATAAATACTACATCTTCTAACCCTTCATTACAGGCTCTGTGGTGCGCACCCATGGGTATATGTATTGACTCTCCTGGTAACTTGATAATCTTTTTATCATCTAAAATAATAGTCAAAACACCTTCAACAACAGTCCATTGTTCTCGTCTCTTGTGATGGTATTGATACGATAATCGACTATTTGGAACTACAGTTATCCTCTTTACCTTGACATCTGATGAATCGAGTAATACCTCAAATTTACCCCATGGTCTAGTTTCAGTTATTACTGCACTTGTACACATTGTTTGATTTTCCTTTAAATATGTCATGACCAATCTTCCATTCTATCCATTGAATAGTCTTCTCTTTCAAACAGTTCTTCATCTTCTTTTTCAACCTTTGCAGGTTTATCAATGGTTCTGTCTTTGTCTGCGAGTTTTTGTTGTTCATCTACAACAGTCACAGAAGAAAGGTCATTTCTTAAAGTTCTAGAGTTTCTAGTATCTATCTTATCCCAATGTAAAACTATTGATGTGTTTTTCCATGCATCATATACATTGTCTGACATTGCAAGATCTGGATAATTTTGTATTAGATTCTTACCATCTTGTTCTACACAGAATTTACCATTTCTTGAAACTGTTTCTGCAGTTTTGTACTTTTTTGTAATTTGTGACTTTAGTTTTCTGAAGTGTACGTATTTTTGTTCTCTATTCATTATTTCCGTATTGTTTTTTTAATTCGATTATTTTACCTTCGGCTGTTGCCAAGTTGTCTAACTGTTTCATAGCCTCTTCGATGATCTGTGGGTGTTCTCCTATCCCTACAGGATTACTCATGTATACGTCTAAAGTTGCTAATGCTTCCATTCTGTCTGATTCACACCTTGCTAAAAGTGCTTCATAAATTCTTATTTTCATTTTTATTCCCAAAATTTAGTTAATTGTATTTGTTCTTCTTTAGTTAATCCTTTCCACCAGTCTGCAAACTTTGCACCTGGTATAGTTTGTAATTCAGTGACGAGCTTTTTTAGATCTCTCTTTATAGGTTTTTTTGACGAATGGAACTCTGCAGTTGTCAAGAGTTCTCGTTTAATGTCACCTTCTCTCCTTCTATATACTTCTTCTCCATTACGTTCATATATGTATGGTATCTCATCTCTAGTTTTTATCCAATCTTTTTGGTCTCTGTTTCGATTGTATTGTTCTACCAGAAAATCTTCTCCTTTGAATATATCAGAATCCGCTTTCATAGACAATTCATCTAACTCTGCAAGGGTCACGTCTGGAGTATTTACTGCTAGTTTTTTACATTCTTGAAAATCCTTTAGGGGTAGATCATGATTATCACACAATTCTACGAACTCATCATGTGTTAACTGTACCTGAACGTATTCTGTCTCATATTTATCAGGATCTTTTAAATTACTTACTGGCTCTGTTGAGTAGTATTTTGTAATAGTGCCACTGATAGCTTCTGATTTGTGTATCCAAACATTTATTTTCATATTGTTTCTCTTATTTTTCGGTAAACATTTTATTTAGTGATTTTGCTAATGGTACAAGTTCGTTAGTTTTAATGAAACTTGCATCTTTTCCATACATTTCTTTAAAGTTTTCATCATTACTATATCCACCACCAATAAAGTAACTAAGAACTTTAACACCTTTTGCAATCATTTTATCTACTTGCTTTTTTGTGTGAATATTTGCTTTTTTTCCGTAGTATGCAATTTCATTATTTTCAAAGTAAGGTTCACCATCTGAAAAGTTAATGAAATAACTATCTTTTCCTTTTGATGAAGAATCGATTTGATTCATAATAGCTTGAAAACATAGACCTTCAGGAGTAATTCCACATGCATTCATACTTGGTAATATACTGAGAAGTCTATTTACTTTGTGTTTTCTAGAATCATATGCAATGAATATTGCAGGAAGACATTTTCTTCCCATATCTTCAGTACTTCTGAATGAGATAACAACATCAAAGTTATTGGTCATTGAAGCGGCTTTTGCAATTGCAGATGCAGCGATTATAGACTTATCAAACTTATCTCCACTCATACTTCCACTAGCATCGATTGATAGATGAACTATTGAATTATTGAACTGTTCAACAAAACTTGTCTGAAATACACTCTCTGCACCAAAGCCTAGAGAAGATATTAAACGTTTGTCAATCTTACCTTTATTTAATCTAGTATATTTTAGAGTATTTGCTTCGTTTCTGATTTGAAGTTTTCTACCCAACATCTTTCCAAGTACAAAACCTTTCTGAACAGCTTCTTTTTTATCTGTTCCTCTCCAATGGTAATTATTTGAAAAGGTATTATAAGCTCCTGAATCTGCAAGAGCTGTTGTTAGGTTCTTGACTACAATACAATCAGTTTTTCCAGGTTTCTGTGACCAATGATCTGTGAGAGATGCATCTCCAACCTCTTGTGTTTCAGAACCAGAAGTTGATATTGCTTCTACAATCTTTTCATCTTTTTTAGATATATTAGATTTTTTAGAATCTCCATTAGAAAATTCCTTTTGTTTTTGAATTGCAGAACGAAGTTGTCTCTTTTGAGACTCTGTAAGTGGTTTTGCATTAGAAGAACCATTGCCGCTAGATGAACCATTACCATTACTAGAACTATTGCCGTTAGAAGAACCTTGACCTTCTTTCTTTTTACTATTCTTTTTATTCTTTGGTAATTCAGGTGCTGAAGCTTCTGGTGATGGTAAACTTTCTTCTACAATATTGAAAATATCTGCTGCAACATTTAGTGCCATCCAAGAATCTTCTAATCTATCTATGTTTTTTAGATCTAGAGTATTCCATACCTTTCTAAGAACTGGAAGAGCATCTAGATTACGATTAGGATTAGTGATATTACAAATTCTAAAGAAGTAAGAATCCCAATCAGTTGAAGTCATCTCATCGGATTGAAGTGCTTTGTCAATTACATTTGCATTGAAGTATTTGTCATACATTGCATGATAATATGCTTTGTAACCAGGTGCAGATTTGAAAATGTAATTATCAATTCTACGATCTTCTACAATATTTAATAGGTTTTTAAGATTATTTTTGATGTAGTTTATTGTACTCCAAGTGTCTACTTGGTCTGTTTTGATATAATTTCCTACATCATTTATTTCTGAAACATAGAATCCGTATTTTTTAGCGACCATAGTAATAGTTGCTTGCATATTAGTTTTAATCCAATCACTTTGTAATGAACGTAGAGTATTGAAGTCTGTTAGTAATATGTGTGAACCTTCATGAAGAGCCAAACCAACTGCTGGATCGAAGTCTTTATTTTTAAGATTTGCAGATATAGTTACTGATTTACCGTCAGTATAACTGTCTCCTTTCTTATTAAAGGTAACAGGAATATTTTTACCTGTAACTATTTGAACAAAGTTTGCGATAGCTCTTTTAGTGGCTGCAAGTTTGATGTAGTCTTTACCTAGTTGGATCTTTTCACCTGTTAGGATATCGATATCGTCTGAATCGTCGAACCAAAAGGAAGAATTTTGTATTTTTTGCATAGTGTAATTGTTTTTATTTATAGTATAAATATAACCAAAATTGTTGACACTGGACAATCCTGGCTCGTTATTTTCAAAAAGTTATTAACAATTTTCAGCAATCACTTGCTTAATATGTCTACACTTTCCATCTTTTGCTCTTCTAAAACCCATACAATTACAAGAATATGAACCTGAACTGTTGAATTCAACTAAATATTCAGTACCAGTACTACCGGTTATGTTCCATTGATTTGTTGTTGTTTTTACAGAAAAGTCAAATGTATTAACTATAAGTCGATCTCTTACTGCTCTATCGACATTAAAATCTGAACTTACCTCAACCCACATTGGCACTATATAGTGTTTATTTCCAATAGAAAGTTTAATCGGTGTTCTGACGTTTGAATCGAATTCAATTTTTGGTAAGGTCTGATTGGTGTATGACATATCTTCTGCGTTTTATTTATAGTATAAATATAACCAATTTATTTGACATGGTAAAATCCTGGCTCGTTTTTTTAATGACAATTTGTCAAGAAATTATGACAATGTGACACTACTTTTTTGCATCAAACCAAATATTCTGTCTCCAGCCTTTCCAGTTTAGAGCTCCTACCTGTTGAAAGTGACAGTTATAACATAATAGATATAGGTTCTCGAGTGACCTATTACCAGGATCTTCATCTCTATATTCTAATATTAAAGGTATCTTTTCATCTGTGATTCGCTTTTCACAATAACCACAACTAAAACAACTCTCTTCCAGATATCCCATTCTTACTAGTCTATCCTTTAATCTCCAATCCTTATATTGTGGATATTTTCCTGCTAGTATATCATCTAGTGGGTATTTCTTATCATAATCTACGACATGTTTTATTCCTTTACCAGTTGGATTCTTAGAACCGTCAAATAATGGATTACCTTCTTTATCCCTATACATTTGTGAATACTTCTTAAATGTATTATAAGACACCCCTAGAAACCTTGCGGCTCCCTTGGCAGACTGGCTGTTTTTTATTGCCAGTTCTATTTCTGCCTGTAGTAGTGGTCTTCTAGTACGTCTTTTCATTGAATCCTTTTTTAATTGAATAGTTTGATATCAGCTCTGACATCCTATTCCAATCATTGTTTTTTCCAATCAGATCACCAACCTCTGAAGCCAAACCTGTTTCAGTGATAATTGCATCTACTCCTTTAGTATACCAATCATATACCTTCTGCATTCCATCTCTCCTGTACATATCTACTATCTGTCCTGTACTGATATATCTTTTGTGAAAGCCCATTATCTTGGTCTCTTTGTATTTTTAGGTCTATTCGTTTTAATCCTTACGTTAGACTTATTAGTTTTTATATTAAGATTTCTGTTTGGTTTAACATAAATTGTACGATTATTATGCTCATGTATATTCGTAATAACATTTGGCTTTACAGTATTTGGTCTTGGACGGTAAGTTGGCTTCTTCACAGGCCTTTGTACTACAAAATGAGTAAATAGATTATAGTGTGACGGTGGGCATGTGTTATAGTAATAATGCCAAGGATAATAGTGAGGCTTACCATAGTAATAATAGTATCCACTATTCCATCCCCAATATATTGTATTATTGTGATAAGTTACATCTAAATGCTCTTCTCTTGCATCATCATATTCTGCATCCGTAATATAGTAGGTTCCATAACAACTCGTTAATAGTAGGAATAGCATTATTATAATCATACCTATCCATCCATAAAATGATAGTTTTGCTGATGTTTCGTATCTTTCCTTATTCATTTGTAAATGTCTTTTTACCTAATATTAAAGGAGATGCGTCTTCATGTGCTGATACATGGAAACAGTTTTCTTTTTCTACAATAACTAGTTTTTTATTTTTTAACCATCCATAATTTTTATAGACGTATTCTGTGATTTGTTGTATAGTTTCTTCTGTCATAATTATTCTACTATAATAAATTTCTTATTGTTTCTAATATACATTACACCTGTTATAGGATTAATAACATCTCTACCTAATATATCATATACTCTATTATTGTTGAATCTATCAATCACTATTTCTGCTACTCCTACTGGATTACCTAAACTAAATAATACCCACGAATAAGTGTTTTGATCGAACACTAATGAATCACATCTAGTACATACTTCCATACTGTTTGCTTCATATATCCATGCATCATAACAAACCTTT
>Ga0307488_10003690_pt1 | contig 12774 bp, 12 predicted proteins | sample SB02metaG_FD_202248 | JGI IMG/M metagenome (GOLD analysis project Ga0307488, IMG submission 202248) | Sea-ice brine microbial communities from Beaufort Sea near Barrow, Alaska, United States - SB 0.2 | ecosystem: Environmental > Aquatic > Marine > Coastal | place: USA: Alaska | collected...
GGTCACTGCTGCACGCGGCCAGCTTCCGCTGCGATCCTGTGCGGGATGGAACGCATAGCGACGGCGCTATTATCATTAATTTCGCGCGCCGCAAAATTTTGATGGCAGGCATGCCCTATGCTGGAGAGGTCAAGCAAGCCTTGTTCACCGTTCAAAATTTTCTGTTACCCGAGAAAGATGTGTTACCCATGCATTGTGCAGCAAATGTCGACCAACAAGGTGCTGTCAGCCTATTTTTTGGTCTTTCCGGGACAGGCAAAACCACGCTGTCTGCGGACCCCACCCGCGCTCTAATCGGTGATGATCAACACGGCTGGGGCAAGGACACGGTGTTTAGTCTTGAAAACGGTTGTTATGCTAAATGCTTCTGTCTTGATCCACTCAAGGAACCGCTGATCGCCCGGGCTATCAGCTTTGGAGCGCTGCTGGAAAACGTCGTCATCGACCCACTGACACGCCAACCTATATTTGCTGACGACAGCCTGTCAGACAATGGCCGGGCCACCTATCCGCTGACGCATATACCGGGTCACTTCAGTGAGGCCCGTGCGCCAGAGCCGACGACGATTATCTTTCTTACCTGTGACGTCAGCGGCGTATTGCCGCTCGTCGCAACGCTATCCCCGGAGGCGGCGGCCTATCACTTTCTCAGCGGCTACACCGCCGACCTTGGCACGACGCCACGGGACCCCAACTCTCTCGTTGACGCGACGTTTTCAGCCTGTTTCGGCGCGCCGTTTCTGCCTAGGCCCGCAGACCAATATATTGACTTGTTTCTCAAGCGGCTGGCAGAATTTGATGCTCAGGTTTATCTGGTGAACACAGGCTGGCAGGGTGGCGAGCGCAATATCGGCCAGCGCATCAGCCTGTCTTTGTCGCGGCAGGTCGTCGCCGCGATACAAAACGGGGAGGTCAGTCGCGCATCAAAAACCATCCTGCAGCCCATGAATCTATACGTTCCTGTCAGCCTTGAGGGCATCGACCCTGAACAACTCGACCCGCGCGCGCGCTGGCCGGACCCAGATAAATATGATGCTGCTGCAGACCAATTGGCACAAGCATTTGCGCGTAACATTCAACAATTTGACATCAGTGATAACATTCTCAACGCGGGCCCAATGGGCCAACCTTCTCTTCAAAAATAAGTGTGAGACCATGACCAAACAGCTAAACGAGACGCTACCCTTTTTGACGCAAGCCTATGAAGGCAGCAAACTGACCTTCAGTCGTGGTATCGAGCGCGAAGGCTTGCGTGTCGACGCTCAGGGTAATCTAGCGCAGACACCTCACCCGGCTTTTCTTGGCTCCAAACTGACGCATCCGACGATCACAACGGATTTCTCAGAGTCACAACTGGAACTCATCACCCCTGTGTCACAGACCGCTGAGCAAGCCCTGACACGCCTTCGTGACGTCCATCGCTTTGTTTATTCTGGCTTGCAAGAGGAGGTTATTTGGTCCGCCAGCATGCCCTGCATCCTGCCCGACGACAGTGGCATTCCGCTGGCACAATATGGCACCTCGAACCTTGGGCGCTTGAAGACCACTTACCGTAACGGCCTGAGCAACCGCTATGGACGAGCCATGCAAACTATCTGTGCCATTCATTATAACTTTTCAGTGGAAAAGGATTTGTGGCGCCACTTGTCTGTCTTGGAGCAAAAAACTAATAATCGGGACTATCGCTCGGAACGTTATTTCGACCTAATGCGCAATTTTCGACGCCTGTCCTGGCTACCCATTTATCTTTTCGGGGCCTCCCCCGTGGTCTGCAAGAGCTTTGTCAAAAATCGCTCCCATGAGTTGCAAGCGTTTGACAACGACAGCCTCTACCGTCCCAATGGTACGTCTTTGCGTAACGGCGGCTTGGGTTATCAGAGCGAAACCCAGTCAGGCATGATCAATATTTGCTACAACTCGCTGCGCAGCTACATCGATACATTAGCCGAGGCGATTCGAACACCCCACGAGATTTATCAGAAAATCGGCGTGCAGGCGCAAGGTATCTACCAGCAGGTTAGTGGCAATATTCTGCAATCAGAGGCCGAGTTCTACACCACCATACGCGCCAAATGCGTGCCACCCAAAGGCGCCAACTTCCTCCACACGCTGCAGGATGAGGGCGTGGAATACATTGAAGTACGGCTGCTCGATGTGAACCCCTACCTGCCCCTCGGTATTGACGAGACGCAGATACATTTTCTGGACGCTTTTTTACTGTATTGCCTGCTTATCGATAGCCCGGAACACTACGGCGCGCTGTGTGACAATGTCGGCCTCAACGCTAAAGCGGTGGTTGATAACGGCCAAATCACGAGCACAATGCTACAAGACATAAACGCTGAGCGGCCTATGAAGGACTGGGGTACTGAAGTGCTCGATGGTGTTATGGTCGTCGCCCGCTGGCTTGACCAGACTAACGGCGTGGATGACTACGCACGCAGCGTGACAGCACAACAAAGCAAGCTCCATGATGTTAGCAAGGTCCCCAGTGTCGCCATGATTGATGATATGCGCGCCGGTGAGATGCCGTTTTATCGCTTCGCCCTCGATCAGGCACTGACCCACAAGGCTGGCTTGCAGGCACAAGCCTTGAGTGACGCCGAGCGCCAACACTTCGAAGAAGTCACACGGGTTTCAATGCTCGAGCACGCCGAATTGGAGGCCAATCCGGGACCGAGCTTCGACGACTATCTCCGCCAGATGCTTGCGACCTATGAGAGCCTGTGAATCATCTCGCACATTTCCGGCTTGCTGACCCCGACGCCGGCCTGATCGTCGGCGGCTTTTTGGGGGACTTTGTGAAAGGCCGATTGCCCTCAACCTATCTGCCGCCTATCGATCGAGGCATCAAGCTACATCGAGCCATTGATGGATTCACCGACCAACACCCTATCGTCAAGCAGTCACAGCGGCGACTTGGCCCAGATTTGCGCCGCTTCGCACCGGTGATCTCTGACGTGGTTTATGACCACTTCCTAGCGCGCCACTGGCAAACGTTTCACCCCCAGGCGCTGCCTGAGTATTGCGCGGGTATCTACCAGACGGTCAAGGCATTTGATGCGCACTTGCCCGCCAGTATCAACGGCTTGATAAGTCGCATGGAACAACATAAAAGCTTGGAAAATTATGCTCAGCCCGACACTGTTGAACGGGTCTTGAAACATCTGTCCGGGCGCCTCAGACGAGAAAATCCGATGGTTGAGGGCTTTGCTGGATTTCTGCATCACTATGATGCGCTAGAGGAAGACTTTCTAACGTTCTTTCCTGATATTCTAGGTTTTTCTAAGAGCTGGCAGGAACAACATAGATAATTTAATAGATTATGTGATCTCTCATGTGAATCATGCATCGCATGCCCATGCACGGTGTAACACTGTCCACCGTAGCACTGTCCACCGTAGCAAATGGTCTATGTTGTCAGTAACGTTAGCGCTGCACTACAAATCGCACAAACAGCAAGTCTTCGATATATTCTTCACCCTCTTCACGCTTCATGACACGCCGCAACTCCGTTAGCGCCAGCTGGCGAATTTCTTCTTTGCCCGCCGCACTATTAACTCTGGCATCGGGCTGTGAGCTGAACAGCATAATCAGCGCATCCAACAAGGCCGGCTGATGGTAGCCAACAATACTGCCAATATTGGAGTGCTCGACCCGAACATTTACCGCAAACTTGAGATACCGCAGGCGCCCAAGACTGGGCTCACCGTAGTTGACGACCATATCATTGGATAGCTTCAGGTAGCTGGTGCCCTTGCTCTCTACAGACTCTTCAGTGTCTTCAGAGCCTTCTTCTTGCTCATCCTCTGCTCTTGCCCCCGCAAGCGACAGACTAAACACCATGACGACCAGTAAAAGCACCTTGCCGATGGCAGACAAACTCGCCATCAGTTGACTCGCGCCCCTGTGAAATCTCTTATCAGAGCCACTGTGATTCAAAACGTTCATCGCCAGACGCGCTGGGTGGCTGAATCTTCGATCAGCGCACCAATGTGCATACTTGAGTTCATAGATAACCTGTACATGATTTTTATTGATCGGTGTTTGATACATAATAGACCACAATTGCTCACTCCGACGTCAATCTTAACTGGTAGAAACCTTGACTATGCCCCTCCCCACATCACGAATCGTATATTTGAGCCTGTCCATTACCTGTGGACTACTGATGGCCGTTGCCCTGTACATGGAGCATGTCATGGCGCTGGAGCCTTGCCCGCTATGTATTCTGCAACGGGTCATGGTGATCGCCACGGGCATCATCGCCTTGCTCGCGGCACTGCACGGACCGGGAAAAACCGGAATTCAAGTTTACGGCGGCTTGGTCGCCGCCACTGCCACGGGTGGCGCGATGCTTTCCATACGTCAACTATGGCTCCAGAGCTTACCAGCAGACGAGGTTCCTTCTTGCGGCCCCAGCCTAGATTACCTGCTGGATGTATTTCCCCTCACCGAAGTATTAACGATGATCCTCAGTGGCGACGGTAGCTGTGCCGAGGTCGCATGGTCATTGTTTGGTATCAGCATCCCTGGCTGGACGCTGGTGGGATTTATCGGCTTGATTGCCATTGGCATCTGGCAGATTAGCCAACCCCGGATACGCCACACGAGCTAACATTTTTTTCATGGTACTTATGGATCGTACATATGGACGACCAACTTGCCAATTACTGTATTTTGACTATCTTAAAAGTAAGCAAGGACAAAAAGGACAGGCATTCAAGGCAGGCTTTCAAGACAGACGCTTAATACAGTGACTCATGAAAGGAAGGGGCTCATGCTTAGAAAAGTTCAGAACGCGAAGAAGTTATGGGGCGAGGTTGATCTGATTCTTAACAAGTGGTTGCTAGAGCGCCGCGAGCTGATCACCTCTTATTGCACCCTGGTGAGTGAGAAAGACTCAGGCAACGAGCCGTCCGCAGAGCTAGAAGCGTTCTGTGAAGCGCTGGTTGACTATTTGTCAGCGGGTCACTTCGAAATCTTTACTGAACTGGAGTGTGAGGCACGAACCTTTGATGCGCGAGGCATACAACTGGTCAAGGCACTTTACCCCTACCTCGAACAATCAACAGATGTCGCCCTGGGCTTCAATGACCGCTGCGAACAACTACGCATCAATCATGCGGGTATCGAGCAGGTTCGAGAAGAACTATCTAGTCTCGGCGAGAGCCTGACAGATCGCTTTGACCTCGAAGATCAACTCATCGAGTATGTGCATCTGGCTAACGCTGAGCGATATCACTAAGACGGCTAGCGGCCAGGTCAATATGTTCATGCACAGACACGGGTACTGGTTTCTCATCGTTTTGCTGTCTGCGTGCTCGTTGCCTGATTCGCCCACGTCTAGCTATCAAATCGCCAATCATAGCTTGCTAACGGCCGACTTTAGCCCGAATGGGCAGGTCTACTTTATCGGCGCCGTGACTGACGGTGGCAGCCTCTGGGAAACCAAGGCTCAGGCCAGGCTATATGACTGGAACCACAAAAAAGATGATTTTTCAGCCATACAAGCCATTGGCTTTTCGGCGGACAATCAATATGCCGCTACCGCTTCAGGCCAATCAATGGCGCTATGGAAGGTCAAGGACGGCAGCCCTGTACGCTACTGGCAAGCCCCGACTCGAATAACCAGCCTTGGCATTTCCCATGACGCCAGCTATGCCCTGCTCGGCCAAGAGACTAATGAAGCTATCCTGTTTAACTTGCAACAAGGCGGAATTGTTGGGTCTTTAAAACATGACGATAGCGTTAGTAGTATCGCGATCGACAAGGGAGCCAACAAAGCCATAACGGGCACCCGGGGCGGGGAAGTTCAAATCTGGTCTCTGGAGACGGGCAAATCAATTCATCGTTGGATGCAGACAGGTTCTATCTCTGTGACCGAGTTTTCAGGCACAGGAAATCTGGCGCTGGTAGCAGCTGACCAAGGGGTTGTTAACATCTGGAATGTTGACACCGCAGAAAGCTTGCACCAACTGTATGCGAAGAGTCCCGGCCTGACGACAGCTGCTTTCAGTCGTGACGAGCGTTGGCTACTCGTCGGCACCGCTCGCGCCATCATTGAATTGTGGGATCTGCAAAAGGGCGAGAAATTAAGGTCGTGGCAACTACCCGAAGCTGACCCATGGCATAAACCCGCGGTGCTTGCCCTGGCATTTAGCGAATCGCCAATCCAATATCTCGCCATAGCCTCTGATGGCGTCAGCTATATTCTAGAGTAATACGACAGCAATACCGTCAAAGTATTCATCAGGGCTGCCTAGGCACCACCTGCTGCAGCGCCTTATCTTGATCATCAATGGCTTTTTGATAGGACTCGATAGCCTGCCCCATCTGCATCAATAACTCGGGGGCCACCGTTAAATCAGGAGCCGTCAAATCGGCTACTGGTAAACCAGCAGGCTGCGCCGCTTCATGCCCGGTAGAATCGAGTGCCGGCATCAAATTAATGTGATCGCTGATCTCGATTAGCGCAGCACCCTCCGCCACGTTAGGCCCGTCAGAGAATTGCCATATACCCAACTCGTCACGCCATTTATAGACCTGAGTCACTGACCCTGCATTGGCTTTAGCTGCATTTTTTTCGCCATCAGCGGCACCATCGGGATCAATGACAGCATCAACCAACCCTGTCATAGATGCCACGCCACGGGCACGCATAAAACGCTCAAGCACCTCATCTACGCTGACACCCGAGGAAAGGTCAGCCACGCTGATCAGGGGTATGCCATCGGTGGTCTTGACAAAAAATGGTCCGATACAGACCACTAGCACGATCAAGAGCATAATTTTCAACATAACGGGTCCTGTCTCATAATTTACAGCCTGACACCTATCTACAACTATCTACAACTGCTTACGGTGTTATTCATGGAGAAGACGAACATCCTGCTAAGTCTATGACGGCCAGCTACCCGGGGCATGATATGATGTCTCGTCCAGAATAGGTTTTATTTACATGCTTTCCCTGAATAATCTCTCATTGCGACGCGGTACAGACCTGCTGTTTGCTGACGCGTCCTTCACCGTGCATAAAGGCCGCAAAGTCGGTCTGGTTGGCGCAAACGGTGCAGGTAAAACCAGCCTATTTAAGCTCATACTCGGAGAGCTTGATATTGATCAGGGGACACTCGAGTACCCCCCTGAAACTCGCATCGCCTATCTTGAACAGGAAGCCGAGGCCAGTGATGCCCTGGCGCTCGACTATGTTCTGGCTGGCGACCGGGAATTAATATCGGTGCAGGCACTCATTGAGGCGGCACAAACCCGTCAGGAATTCAGCAAGATAGCGCAACTGCATGAGCGCCTCGACAGCCTCGACGGCTATACAGCAAAATCACGGGCCGAGCAGCTAATGCTCGGATTAGGCTTTCAAGCCACAGATTTCAACCAGCCGCTACGTGCATTTTCCGGCGGTTGGCGTATACGCTTGAACCTGGCACAAGCCTTGATGACGCCCTCTGACCTGTTATTACTAGACGAACCCACCAACCACCTCGACCTGGACGCTATCGTCTGGCTGGCAAATTGGATAAAGAGTTATCGCGGGGCCCTGTTGCTGATTTCCCATGACCGTGAATTTCTCGATGAAACGGTTGATGGCATCGCTTACCTGCATCACAAAACCATCGAACTATTCAGCGGCAACTATTCAGCCTTCGAGCTACTCAAGGCTGCTCGCCTTGCTGAGCAACAAAGCAATTACGAAAAGCAGCAGCGCGACGTCAAACATATGCAGGATTTCGTGCGCCGCTTTCGCGCCAAAGCAACAAAGGCGCGACAAGCACAAAGTCGCATCAAAGCGCTCGACCGACTTGAGTTAATCGCTCCGGCTCACATTGACTCGCCGTTTCATTTTGAGATTCCCACCGCAGACAAATTGTCGGACCCTTTGCTGTCGTTGATTGACGCCGACCTTGGATACTCGACGCCGATATTAAAGCAACTCCGTCTGAGCCTGCACCCGGGTGATCGGCTGGGTTTACTGGGACACAATGGCGCAGGTAAATCGACGTTGATCAAAACGTTGGTGGGCGAAATTGAGCCCCTTAGTGGCCAGCGTGTGGAGGGTTTCAATCTACAAATTGGCTACTTTTCACAGCACCAGGTTGATGATCTTGATCTTGATTCGTCGGCCCTGCAGCACCTGCGAGATCGCAATAAGACGCTGGGTGAACAACAAATTCGTAACTACTTGGGCGGTTTTGATTTTCATGGCGACAAGGTACTTGAGCCCGTACGAATATTTTCAGGCGGCGAGAAAGCTCGCTTAGCGCTGGCGCTGGTCGCCTTCAGTCGACCGAATCTGTTACTCATGGATGAACCTACCAATCACCTTGATATAGACATGCGGCACGCGTTGACCGTCGCTTTACAATCGTTTGAGGGTGCATTGCTACTCATCTCTCACGACCGACATCTACTGGCAAATACTGTCGACGGATTTCTGCTGGTGGAAAAAGGCCAGGTTGTCACCTACGAAGGCGACCTGGACGACTATCGCAAGCGTGTGCTCAATCCACAAAAGCCCATAGTCAACGAACTCGCAAAACCCAGCGTGTCATCGAACCCGAATACAGGCAAGCAAATCCGCCAACTCAAAACCCAAATCAAAACCCTGGAAGAGCGCCTTGAACGGCTACACCGCAAGCTAGCAGAGGTCGATCTGGCACTGGGCAATAGCGACCTTTACCTGTTGTCAGATGACACCGATCTGCAGGGGTTACTCAGGGACAAGCTCAGCCTTGAAACAGAAACCGCCACCGTAGAAGAACAGTGGCTTGAACGTCAGGAACAGCTTGAGAGCTTAGCACCCCTATCTCTTAGCTGAAGGTACTAACACAACATGTTGCTAGGAGGCGCACAACTAACGCCAGCCAGCAACGCTTGCTTAAAGCAGTCGCGCGTTGCCGCAAGTTCGAGTGAGTCGCCGTTTGATCTCGTCGGATTAGCCTGTCCTGAGATATACTCTGCTGACAATTTTTGGCATCCGTTTTAGAACGCCAGTATCGGCGCTGATGTCTACACGTTAAGGTTAAGCGCGCCGATAAGCCCGCCGCCAATTCAGCCAGGAGATCTCGTTGTCATGAGTAGACAATATCCCAGTACGCGAATGCGCCGCATGCGACGCGATGATTTTTCCCGGCGCCTGATGCGCGAAAACCAATTGAGCTGCGATGACCTGATCTACCCCGTGTTCGTCATTGAAGGTCACGACAAGGTCGAGCCAGTCAAAAGCATGCCCGGCGTCGAGCGTAAAACCATTGACCGACTGGTGGAAGAAGCTCGTCAGGTCGAGCAGCTTGGTATTCCCATGCTGGCTCTCTTTCCCGTCGTCGACAAACCGCAAAAATCGTTATTAGGCGAAGAATCCTATAACCCTGACGGCCTCGCCCAACGTGCCATCCAGGCACTCAAGAGTGCGGTGCCGAGCCTTGGCATTATGACCGACGTCGCCCTCGACCCTTTCACAATACATGGTCAAGACGGCATTCTCGACGATCAGGGTTATGTGCTCAATGACATAACCGTCAGCACCCTTGTCAAACAGGCGCTATCTCATGCCAATGCTGGGGCCGACGTGGTGGCGCCGTCAGATATGATGGATGGCCGTATCGGCGCCGTACGCAAAGCCTTGGAAGAGGCCGGTCATATCAATACGCGTATTTTGGCTTACTCAGCTAAGTACGCCTCTGCCTACTATGGCCCCTTTCGAGACGCTGTCGGGTCAGCAGCGAATCTCGCTGGCGGCGATAAATTCAGTTACCAAATGGACCCAGCGAACCTCGATGAAGCCCTTCATGAAGTCGCTATGGATCTCGCCGAAGGCGCAGATATGGTGATGGTCAAACCGGGCATGCCATACTTGGATGTGGTTCGACGCGTGAAAGACGAGTTTGGCGTGCCCACCATGGTGTATCAGGTGAGTGGCGAGTATGCCATGCATATGGCGGCCATTGAGCAAGGCTGGCTGAATGAAAGCGTGATCCTCGAGTCTTTACTGGGCATGAAGAGAGCGGGTGCTGACGCCATTCTGACCTACTTTGCAATACGTGCGGCTACGATGTTGCGGCAATAAACAACGGTCAAGTGTTGCCAAGACTATCGTGTTACCGGTTGTGAAATTGATGAACTCGGATTAGGATACGCGTCTTTGCCAGCCTCAATTACTTAGCTAGCAGTCTATTGTTTTATTTCTTGGGAGCCATCAGCGATGTCCGAAATCAGTCATGTCACCGACGATACATTTGAATCAGAAGTTTTGAAATCCGACGTACCCGTGCTGGTCGATTACTGGGCAGAATGGTGCGGACCCTGCAAGGTCATCGCCCCCGTATTGGAAGAAATCGCCGCTGAATATAATGGCAAAATGAAAGTCTGCAAGCTAGACATCGATGCTAACGAAGATACGCCACCGAAGTACGGCATCCGTGGCATCCCGACGCTGATGCTATTCAAAAATGGCGCTGTTGAGGCAACTAAAGTTGGGGCATTATCAAAATCTCAACTGACCGCATTTTTGGACAGCAACATCTAAATTTGGGTGATTTAGATGTGGGGTCTTGAGTCGATACATCGACGCAAGACCTAATTTATCAAGGCCATACCGCTGCATTCAACGGACTTCTCACGCATACGAAAATACGCGTTCGTCACTGACGGCAGACGGACAAAGACTGTTTTTTAGATTTAGAGCTAAAAAAAGGTTGACAATTGGCCGAGAAAGCGACAATTATACGACCAACGAAAAAACAAAAGTAAACGTCGGGACCACGACAGACAACCCGTAGCCCGCACGAAGCACTCCCTCTTCCAGCACGACATTCCAAAAAAGACATTCCAAAGAAACAGTAATAGCCAGCCCTTTTTTGGGCCCCAAATAGTTGCAGACTCTTTTTATCGATCCCAAAACCTTATATCTGAAAACAAATATCTAAAACTACAGCTCCGACCTATAGCGCGCACGAACATAGCAACATGACGCCAATCGATATTCATTGGCGAGCAATCTATTGACTAGCGATGCGCCCAGAAACAATACATTAACGTTAAGTAGACCTATCAAAATTGACCAACCAAACAAGTGAACCTATGAATCTAACTGACCTCAAAGCCAAGCCCATTCCCGAATTACTCGAAATCGCTCATGAGATGGGCATGGAAAACTTGGGTCGATCACGCAAACAGGAAATTATCGCCAATATCCTTCGCAAACACGCCAAAGGCGGTGAAGCGATTTACGGCGATGGCACACTGGAAATATTGCAAGACGGCTTTGGGTTCTTAAGATCAGCCGACAGCTCGTACCTTGCGGGACCTGATGACATTTACGTGTCGCCAAGCCAAATTCGACGCTTCAACCTGCGCACCGGTGACAGCGTCTCCGGCAAGATACGCCCACCCAAGGACTCAGAGCGTTACTTTGCACTGCTCAAAGTAGACCAGATCAACTTCACAGACCCGTCCGAATCAAAGAACAAGATTCTATTTGAAAACCTCACACCCCTGTTCCCCGACAAACCGTTATCTCTGGAGTCAGGCAACGGCAGCACCGAGGATCTCACCGCGCGTATTATCGATCTGACGTCACCCATCGGTAAAGGTCAACGCGGCCTGATCGTATCACCGCCAAAGGCCGGTAAAACGTTGATACTACAAAATATCGCGCAAGCCGTGGTGCGTAATAATCCTGAGTGTCACCTGATCGTCCTATTGATCGACGAGCGTCCTGAAGAAGTTACCGAGATGCAACGTTCAGTGCGCGGTGAAGTGGTTGCCAGTACATTCGATGAACCACCTTCACGCCATGTTCAGGTCAGTGAGATGGTCATCGAGAAAGCCAAGCGCTTGGTTGAGCACAAGACTGACGTCGTTATTCTACTCGACTCTATCACCCGCCTGGCTCGTGCCTACAACACAGTGATACCTGCCTCAGGCAAGGTACTAACCGGTGGTATCGACGCTCACGCTCTAGAACGTCCGAAGCGCTTCTTTGGTGCCGCACGAAATATCGAAGAAGGCGGCTCACTCACCATTATCGCTACCTGTTTGGTGGATACTGGCTCCAAAATGGATGAAGTGATTTACGAGGAATTCAAGGGTACCGGTAATATGGAATTGCACCTCGAGCGCAAGATCGCCGAGAAACGCGTCTACCCCGCTATCAACATTCGTCGTTCAGGCACGCGTCGTGAAGACTTGTTGATGAGCGAAGAAGAGTTACAAAAAGCCTGGATCCTTCGCAAAATCTTGCATGAGATGGATGACCTTGCAGCCATCGAATTCATGTTAGAACGCATGAAGAAGACCAAGACCAACGAAGAATTTTTCGCCTCAATGAGACGTAGTTAACTGATTGTAGCGGGCTGAGAAATAAGTTGAATCGATTAAGATGTACCATTCGCTCAACTGAGCGCTGCAACGCGAATACAAGAAAGGTTATTCTTGAGTTACCTGCAGATGCGCCCAAGTCTTCGCGTGGGCGCAAGCCTGGCGCTTATTTCAAAGCTGGGCAGTATCTCAACATTGTGCTGCCGAGCCGATCCTGCCCATTTTCTATCGCCAGCTCACCTGATATTACCGATACTATCGAGCTACATATCAGACCGACACCGGGATCTGAGGAGTCGGTAGAGATCGAATCTCTGCTCGACCAAGGAACCTTTCTAGACATCGACATGCCTGTCGGAGACTGCTATATCGAGCAGCCAGCCAGCACACCATTGATACTGATGGCGGCCAGCACCGGTATCAGCCAGATGAAGAGCATTA
>Ga0307488_10003691_pt1 | contig 12773 bp, 22 predicted proteins | sample SB02metaG_FD_202248 | JGI IMG/M metagenome (GOLD analysis project Ga0307488, IMG submission 202248) | Sea-ice brine microbial communities from Beaufort Sea near Barrow, Alaska, United States - SB 0.2 | ecosystem: Environmental > Aquatic > Marine > Coastal | place: USA: Alaska | collected...
CATTTTAAGTAAGCAAGCGATTCGATTGGCTCATATTTCGAAGGGGCGTTAGTTAAATTTTTAACAATAGTCCCAGGAGTCGGATCGACAAAATGTGGCATCGAATAGCGTGGAAGGTGTATATGTGAGTTAACAACACGATGATAAGTTGAAACAAAGTAGTCATTTGTCCAACGCTGTAATAGATCACCAATGTTAACTATTACTCCACCCTCTTTGTAAGGAACTGGATGCCAGTCACCTTTTAGATCTTTAACTTGAAGACCTGGCACATCATTAATCTGCCAAAGTAAAGTCAAAGTTCCATAGTCTGTGTGTTCACCAATTCGTTTTTGGTTTTCTTTAATCGGACCGTCATAGGCGGGATAATGAATAATACGAGTATTATTGTGAGGTTGTTTGTGAGCATCTACTAAAAGATCTCCTGTGCCTAGTATACAATCAAAGTTGTGTAGTATTCTATTAGTTAATTCATTGTTAAGTCTAATGGTATTAAGAGCTAAGTCTTTAAAGTTAGCAATCTCAGTAGGCCAGAGATCCTCCGTCATTCTATCAGGATTATAGTTAAAAGTTTCATTGATATCTTCTGGAGCATCAAGATCAACTCGTTCCTCACCAATTACAGAATACCCTTGATTAAGTTCAGGTTGATAGGCATACTTCTTTTTAGTTTCCAGAGGTAAATCAAAGAATGTTTTGATCACTTCAAACCACTCAGTCATGCTTGTAGAATCAGTGTTATTTAAAGTATTGGTAAAAACAGCAAAGCCTACAGTTGTGTAGGCTTCACGTGTCTCTTCCAGTACTGTTTTTGATTGGAAATCAATAACTGGAATCATGATTTAGTTTCCTGGTACTTTAGCGTCAATACCCTCAACATAATACATCATACTGTTAAGGTGTGCATCGTCAGCTACTTCTCCATCTTTAAGTTGGAGCTTACCAGTATTGTCTTTGATAGGACCAGTAAATGCAAAGTACTTGCCTGCTTCGATAGCATCTTTGATTTCATTTGCTTTAGCAGCAACATCTGCTGGCATGTTAGTAAACGGTGCCATTTGTACGCTACCGTCATCCATATGCCCAAAGTAGTCACCTGTTTTCCAAGTGCCATTCATCTTTTCGCCAACACGCTTTACATAGTAAGGACCCCAGTTGTCAATAGTTGCAGTCAACTGTGCTTTAGGAGCAAACTTGATCTGATCACTTGCTTGACCAAAGCCCAACTTACCTTCTGATTGTGCAGCCTGCAATGGAGCAGGACTATCAGTGTGCTGTGCAACCATGTCACAACCTTCAGCCATCATAACTTTAGCAGCCTGACTTTCTTTGCCTGGGTCATACCAAGTGTTTGCCCAAGTAATCATGATCTCTACATCTGGGTTCATTTTCTTTGCACCCAGGTAGTAGGTGTTAATCTCACGAATAACTTCTGGGATTGGGAAAGCAGCAACGTAACAAATTTTGTTTGTCTTTGTCATCATGCCTGCAATAATACCTTGTACATGTCTTGCTTGATACAGACGTAGACCATATGTTGCCATGTTTTCACTTTGCTTGTAGCCAGTTGCGTGTTCAAATGCTACATCTGGAAACTCTTTAGCAACCTTTGCCATTGACTGCATATAGCCAAAACTTGTTGCAAAGATAATGTCTGCTCCACCTTTTGCCATTTGACGCATTACACGTTCAGCATCAGGGCCTTCTGGTACACTTTCAACAAAAGTTGTTTCAACTTTGTCGCCGTATGCCGCTTCTACTTGTTGACGACCAATGTCATGACGATATGTCCAGCCATGGTCACCGATAGGCCCGACGTATATAAAACCTACTTTTACAGGGTCAGCTGCAAAAGCGAGTGAGGACATAAGTCCAAGAAACATACTGAGAACAACAGTATGAAATAGTTTTTCAAAATAACGCATTTTATTTCCTTTATTAAGCTAGTGCTCTGACCCGCGTTACAAGGCGGTCAGCACGATTAGTTACTTGTCGATACCAACGAGAATCGACCATTTCATCAGCGGCACGATTCCAATCACGTGCATCAACACCTGACTTCATACCTTTGAATTTAGATAGGCGTGGACGCCCCATATTAAACATCATATTAGCTATGACCCGTTGAGCTTCTTCTGGCAAATCGTTAAAGTCTGGGTATAGCTTGTTGCAATCTGACAAGACTGTTTCGATATCTGATTCGAAGGCTTCAACGACTCTATCGTTATCGACTGGCGTTCCGACGGGTAACCCGCTTTCCGGATCGTCGTCCCTGACCAAATGACCAATACCAAAAGTAGGCAGGCCGAGATGATCGAGATATATTTCATGTACTTCACCTTCATCAGCCGCAATTTCCTCTCTTAATTTTTCAATATTCATATGTGTTCCTTTCTATTGTTTTAAAATTGTTTTTTCTATCTAAGAACTTATACTCTAACTTTTCTAGGTTAAAAACTTCTAATTCTTTGAATATATGTTCTGGTTCAAAATCTTTACAACTATAAATATCAAGTTGTATTACTGCAGGAATAGCCTCGTCCCAACTATGAAACGCTATATGACTGGTTTCAATAATAACTATACCTGTTAAGCCTCTATTACCAACCTTATCAGAATAAGCAACAATTGGTCCTTTTAAAAGCTTCATATCTATTTTAGAAACTAAAGAAGTAAGCCACATAGAACACCAAGAAGCACTAGTAGGAGGGTTTAAAACCTCAGCCCTCACAAGTAAGTGCTTATGTACAAGATCAGTCATATCCTTTTTTCTCGTGAAGTTTACGCATATAGTAGTCTAAACGATCCTCGTCCATTACTTTTCTCTGACGTTCTGTTTTTTTAAGTTCCTGTTTGTCAAGCACAGTAACTTTTTGTGTCCAGTTATCTCTTTTTATAGGAATAACCTGACAGATTGGTGTACCTGCAGGAATAATAACAGGTTTACCTCCTAGCTCTAAATCGGTATGTAAAAAAGGAATATTTACAACATTGTTGTACACATCAGAATCTACTAATCCTGTAAGAGGAATAATAGGAGATTCTAAACGATTTAAACAAGGGAGATATAGGACAGAGTAGTCTTTTGGTGTCTCAATGATCCAAGGGTTCATATATTTAAGAATAGTCATATTCTCAAAAGCTGAACCTTTTACTTGAGATGAGGGGTGAGACTCGATTGGTTTCCATTTTTCAATCAACATTTGATGATGATCATCAATAAAAGGAAGGTGAATAGTGCCGTCAGGAGTGAGTTGAATTATAATATCCATATGAGCAAGCATGGTATAACCAGCAGTCATAGCATCTAAAAAAGGCATACAGCGCTTTACAGAAGATATCGTGCCTAACCTATCATCTTCGACTTTTGGGGTGATATTTTTAAACCACGTTGGAACTACCTTTTTGGAAGGTACGGGGGGTAATACAATTTGATCAGGAAAATCATGTATTAAATGGAATTTAATTGTTTTATTTGTGGGCATTGCCTACCTATGTGTTTGGGTTAGTGAAGGATGACGGAACATGTTCCATTGAATCTACAATTTTACCACAATCACACACGTCACAGGAACAATCTTTACACTCTGGTCCGTAGCAATGGCAGGAGTGACCGCAACTTTTACAAGTTTTTTTGTCTACACCCATTCTTCTGTAATCCCTAAGTCTGAAATTGAACAATTATTCTTATTATCTAAAACCCAAGAAAGTTCTTGAATTATTCTGGTATACCACATTTTATCGTGTTGATTGTGCGCCCTTTCACGGTCTTCTACAAGCTGTGCAATTCTAGCATTAATGTAGTCATCTGAAGAATATTTAACTACTCGTCTCATGCTGCTACACTAACTTCTTTAATCGTTGATAAAGGATTCATTGGACTTACGCCCAACATATTTCCCCATGCTTCGTAATAGTGTCTCATTCCAACTTCATCATGAATTGTAGAATTTTCATGTCTACCGTGTAAAATGTTTCTCGATTCGGTACCTTCTCTCATGGTCGTACCTTGACCCGCAACGCCGATAAGATCTTCATGTAGATTGCGACCGAATGGACCCCAAATAGAATTATGGTGTTTTATTCTTGTTTGTCTTTCTTCTGGCGTATCTTTCTTAAGACCGTAGCCTCTAAACTCAATAAGTACTTTATTTGGCCCAAGAGGTGTTACCGAGTCTGAACGATATGCGGAACCACGTAAGTTGAAGTTAAATCCAGGGAATAAATCAACCATATACCATTGATTTGGTGGAAGATTAGGAAAACTAAGATCTCCTCTATCTTCAAACCCGTCATACTCTTCATAGTTAACAGTAAAGCTGCTAACATTAACATGCCCATTTTCAAAAGGAATGTTCTTTCTAGCGAAATACTCATCATTAAACCCTGATACACGATTAAAATAGTGCATAAAGTCATGATAGAATTCACTGTTGGTATCATGCCATAGTTTGTAGTTGGTATCTATTACCGCTTTGTGATAATGAAACACTTCCATTTCTTCTGTGTCAATAGCATCTGCAATACAATCAAATGCTCCTGCTGTCCACTGATCTACGCTACAGTCTGGACTAGGATCTAGTGTTACCCACACCATACCACCATGATAAACTTCACAGTATAGTTCTTTACCAGCAGCTTCGTTGCTGCTCATATTGCCTGCTACTCTATGGATGTTTTCTCCAAGATATGCTTTAACACCTTTGCCTGTATTCCAAGCAACTACACGTTGTCCCGCAATTTGAGTTGTACGGAAGTCACCTTGCTGGTACATCTCTGAAATGTGACACATAGGAACCCACACCTTTGAAAATATTTCTTCCTGTTCACGTAAGTAGGTTTCATGATTGTTATAACACTCACTACTAATATATTCTACTTTTGGAGTTTTAGTCCAGTTTGAGTGATTACGTGGTGGCATTAACTATCCTTTCCTATATTTCTGACTTTTTGGAGGCGACTTTTTAGATCCTGAAGGTCCGGCCCAATAGACTTTATCAGCCCAGTAAGCCGCTGACATTTTTCCTTTGGCGATGTTGCGACCGTGCCTTGCTTTAAATGATCTACGTGCCTCTGGAGAATAGTTGTGGCCCATAGAAGAGTCTCCAAAGTGTATAAGTCGCACCTTGTCACCGTCTTTGGCGAGTACCATGCCCTTCTTGCCTTCTCGGTTTGATCTTCTTGGTTTATTGAATCCATCAAATTTTGTTCCTCTGTAATCAATTTTACCACTAGGTAATCTCTTCACTCCTGGGTATTTTGCCATCGTATCTATCCTTTATATCATTTACAATCTTCCACTGCCTGTGGGTTAGTTGTGGGTATTTATTCTGTGCTAACATACACCCAAGTATAAAGTCCTTTTCAGCATCTGTCAAAGGCTGTTTATCAAAAAAATCCTTTAACGGCTTTCGTATTCTTCTTGTGCTAGAAATCAATATCTTTGCCTTTATTTTCCCAAGTTTTATAACGAGTAGGTTCAGATCCTGGATGATCCTTAGTCTCACTTGGGATATCATAAATATAAGGATCAAGTTCCATTAATTGTTTTTTCTTATTCTGAAATTCTTTCTCGAACTTCCACTCTTCATATTTATTGAGTAGCCAGCTTATCATATTGTAGTCTCCTATTTTTTAATAGTGGTAAAAAGGGTACAGCATCTTGTTCAAAAATAATAGGATCTGCACCATCAATGGTCATAACAATTGCTATGTTTCTTATTCCTGTTCCGTACATCTCATTGTGTGCTACAGCGTAAGCACAACCTTGAATATAGTAATCTGTAATTTGTTTAGTAGACTTTTTCTTTTTAGATGTTTTAAAGTCAATAATCGTAGGTTTGCCTTTCCAAATGCCTACCATATCACAACGCCCAGCATAACAATACTTATTAGACCAAAGTACTTGTTCTTGTCCCCAGATCTCTTCAATTCCTCTCTCAGTCGCTCTAATTAAATCACGACTCATCTGTCTGACGTCTAATCTCTCTTGACTTAATTCTTGCCATACGTCTTCCCCGTTGAAATGCTTTTCTGCATATTCGTGAACTAAAGTGCCTCGATCTGTAGCTTCTTTGGAAACTCGTCGAGCTTCTTCCTCTCCTACTCTCTCTATCCATTTTTGCAACCAAGTATTATCTGAAGTTTTTCCAAGTATAGTAGTAATTGACGGATATGATCCGTCAGGTGTGTGATAAGTACGTCCTGTGGGTAGTGTATCAGTATCTACCTCAGTCGTATAGTTGTACTTCCCTTTTAAAATCGTCCACGGTGTTGACAATGGGTTTTCCTTTCGCATTTAAGCTAGTATTAATTAAAATGGGATACCCATATTGTCTAGTTTTTTCTAATACTTTCCAAAGATACGCATTAGAAGAGCCAGTAACAGTTTGAAGACGGGCAGTATTATCATGAGTTTTAAAGTTACCTTCAAGTATGTCAGCAACAAATAACATTTCTTTAGAATGTTGATAAACTTTAAAATAGTTATCAGCTTCTTCAATCTGACAAACAGGCGCATAAGGTCTCCAAGAATCAGTATCTCTCATTTTTATACTATTTAGTTTTTTAATGTTATCATCAGTAGGAGCACATAGCAAAGATCTATTTCCAAGAGCTCGTGGCCCAAACTCTGCACGTCCTTGTATAACAGGAACAATCTCACCTTTGATAATTCGATCAGCACATTCATCGGCTGAAATATTATTATTTGCTGAAACACCTAAATAAGCATTTTCCCATAGTGGGCGGGTAATTAAACCAGCAGCTCCTAGCGCACAGCCAGCGTCACCAGCTGCTGGTTGAATAGCAATTTGCTTGAAGCCAGAATTTTTTAAAAGATAAGTATTAGCAACACAATTCAACGCAACGCCCCCAGCATACGCTAGATTAGTTAGTCCCGTTTCTTTTTGAAGCCATGTTGTAAGAGAAAGTAGTATATTTTGAGTAACTTGTTGAACAGAAGCTGCGATATCCCAATCTAGAGTACCTGTGCCTACTCCACGCTCTAGGTTATGTAAAAAAGTATAGTCACCGTCTGCGTTATAATCTACAACTTTTTGATTTATCCAAGATGCCCATTTAGGTGTTCCATAAGCAGCAGCACTCATCACTTTGCATTCGTCGCTTAAAGGTACAAATCCCAACAAACGAGTAGCACTAGAATAAAATAAACCAATAGAGTTAGGATAACGAAATCTTTTGAGCCATTCAATTTGACCATCTTTATATACTCCTAAAGAAGTTGAATAACGATTGCCTACTGTATCTACAACCATAATAGCACACTCTGTCCAATCAGTAGTTAGAATAGAACTCATAGCATGAGCTTCATGGTGGTCTACTAATACAGGACGAGCTCCAGTTAACTGTTTAATATCTGTTTTAAATTGATTATATGTAGTTTCTTCATAAAAAGCTGCAAATTCCCAATCATCATATTGATCACGTAACCAACGAATAGTATTTTTTGGGAAAGATTTATCAAACTTTTTACGAGTAAAACGCTCTTCTTGTGAAGCGCCTTGAATCAGTCCATTGTTTAAAGATGCTGCTGCGCTATCGTGATGATAAGAGCTCACTCCTAAAATCTTCATTAAAATACCTTTTGGCTAGAGTTATATATTCTGACGAATTAATTGTATTATACTTCATTACTGAAACAAAGTCAACAAAAGTCCATCGGTCGTTATCAACGGTGGGCTGTATTCTATGAACCATAAAACAAGGAAAAGTTATTGTTTTTCCAGGACTTGGATAGATTCTTGCTATAATATTCGAAGGTTCTGGATAATCAAAGTCAGCCCCTAAAACTCCTAAAGAGTTCCAGTTTCCGATTTCAAGAGGCTTACCTTCTGTTAAATAAATAATACGAGTCCAATAACGACCCGGACGCGGATTACTTAAGGTTCTATTACTAAAAGAAAAAGAATCTGAATGCCAGTCATAAACATCACCTTGTTCTAACAGAACTACTCTTTTTCCGTTAAGATCGCAAATAACTCTATCTTGATGATTAGGATCAGAGAAAGAATTAGCCTCTATATGTTTCAATAGAGGCTTAACTTTTTTCTTTACAAGATTGTTAGTACTTACAAAAATACAATCTTGCCAATCCGGATGAATATAATCAGGAACAGATATCAACCCACTCCTTGATTTCGTCCCACTTTTGTTCTTCTTCGTCAAGATTTTGTTTACGAATAATAGTAGCTACTTTAGTGATAGTAGCGACAGGGATTGCGTATTCTGTTTTAATATCTTTTTTAAGTTCAGCAATTGATTCACGAATTGAGTCCATTTGAACCATCAAATCAACAATGCGGCTGATTTCTTTTTTTACTTCAGATTTAAGTGCGTATTCCATATTTTCCTCTATGTTAGTTCTGTTATAGTGTAAAACTTCATAACTTCGTTAGTCAGACTTTTTGCTATGTTCTCAATGTCTTTAGATGGGCACTCAACTTCATATATCTCACCTATTTTTACATTCTTAACTTCGCTGAATCCTAGTGTTTGTAAACTGTTTGTCACTGCTTTACCAGCATTGTCTAGTATGCCAGGATTGTAGTGTGTTGTGATTCTATATTTCATATTTTACTTTAGGTTGTTGTGTTGGAAGTATAAACTTTGAAAGATTCTCTCATCTTATCTGGTTTTCGGCGAACTAGGCGTTGTTCTTGAAGATTAGACATAGCTTCGTTAAACATTTTCATAGATAAGTCTGAGGATTGTGATGTACTTTGTATAAGTAATTTTTGATGAATTAGATTAAGAGCAGTGACAAGATTAGCAGAACCAATTTCTCTTGAACCTTTAAAATCACCCTCAAGTCTGGGGCGAACCAGCTCAAACATAACATTTGCCCATACTTCGCCTGAATCGTCATCAAAGACTTCTACTGGCATACCAGACAGAATCTTCCAAACTAAATCATTAGCATCTTGTTGTTTCATGTAACACACCTATACCCAGCCCGTTTAAAGTTAGTGCCTTTAAAGTCATAAATAGCACTTGGCACAAAACAAGTATTTAAATCTTCTTTGAAGATAAACTTAGCAAGAATAAGAAGAGCAACAGCTGTATGTTGACCATCCCATATAAGTAGTTTATCATTTTTTTTGTGAACTAAAATAGGACACACGTTATAAACATTAAACTTTTCTAAGATTTCATAAACTATACCCAAGTCAATTGGTCTTTGTTCAGGGTATTCTGTCCCAACATATAAATCTGACAAAAGAAGTGATTTAGCCTCACAAAATCTTAAATTAGAAAAACTAGTTGTAGTAGTCTTGTACGTTTTTAAAAGCTGTGCCAACCTGTTCGCCTCTGGCGAAGGAGTGGCACAAGCTGCTAAAAACTTTTCTTCAAGCGTAACAATGCTCATGTAATCCAATCATCACGATAGGGTTCCACATAGAACCACGCTAGAGCGGTAGACACACGCTTCGCGTGAACTTCTTTAGGCTGGCTCATAGCGTTAACAAACTCGCGTTTGAAGCGTAGCCAAGGATTACGTTCAGTTTTGACAGGCTTCATCACAGCTAAATCACGTTGGTTCCAATGATCACAACGCCGTGCATAAGCTGGCTGAATATTGAGTGACCTAGTAGTTTCATCCAACTTCTGTTGGAGCATGTTATACAGCTCTTGAAAAGCTTCGCTTTTCTCTGTTTCACTCATATCAGCAACGCAAATGCGACGTGCGTTCCGTACTAGATCACGATATGCATTACGCGATGTCAGTTTAAAAAACATTTTATTACCTCTTATTAATAGCAAAGTTTGTGCCGAATGGCAAGATTAAAATTTTTAAAGCTGTGAAGGAGTAGGAAAAGAATTGGTTCTTTGCCATTCTCTTAACTGCTTTTCCCGATTACGATACGTCAAAACAAACTGACGAACTCGGTCACGATTTGATTGAAAGTTAAAATAGTCTAAAATTCGATCATACTCTTCTTCAAATAGTTGATTGTCTAATGATAACAGTTTAAAAGCGTCTATGCAAAAACAATTTGGGTTTGTGAAGTGCTGTTTATCTAACTTAGGAGTTGCAAAATGGGTAGTCCAAGAAGTGTTATACTTTTTTTCTTGATTTATTCTTTCTTTTACCCAATCAGAATTACTACTATACACATGAACATAAGGAATGTTATAAGCAACAGATTTATGAGAAGCAATAAAAAATAGTTTTTCTTCAGCCATTTTTGCGGTTTTTAGAATATACTGAAACTGATTGATAACCGATGTCTTATCAGTATCAGCCCAAAATAAACTTAAATCTACTTTATCATAGCTGTCGTAATTATTGTTGTCATACGAGTTATCAATTGAGTTTGAAAATCCTAGAGGGTCTTCAATTGCCCTGTAACACAAAAACTTATCATAAAACACTTCCTTATGAGATGCTAGTATTCTAATACACGCCATTCCTCGATGACCTGCTTGATAAACTACCATTCTACCGTTTTTGGGAATAAATTTCTCAACTAAGTTTTTAAACATTCTTAAGTACGTCAGATATGTCTTCAATTTCTATATCATAAACAGAATCGGAAAGGAGTGGAATCTGTTGAGGAGCGTGAGAAATATTTCCTTGTCTCCAAAACGATTTTGCATCGTACCAGATGTATTTCGTGTAAGAGCGCCAAAGTGCGTTGATCTTGTTGGCTGATTTATCATACTCATCAAAGAAGGGGTCTGAAATAGAGATGCGATTTCTAGCCTCTTCCATCCATTTTACCGCACACCAAGGAGACCAACGTGCTGCATTTTCCGCCTCACGAAGAGTTCTACGAATAGTCCAGTCAGAGTATCCGCCTGTATTGAATAGAGGTTTTGCTTTAGCCATTAGCTACTTTTTCCTGTAAATGATTAAAATGATCGACAATATCAACAATAAAACGAGCAGCAAAGAAATCTCCATGAGAGAGCCTAAGATCTTCGTATTCGTTCATCGTATCGGGAGAGTGTTGTGAGAGGATAGTTTTTGCTTCTTGAAGGGAGGGACGTTTATGCATTCGTTGTTCCTTATTAATTTATAATATATAATACTGAAAAAATCAGCTTTTAGCAAGTGAAACGTGTTTTTCTCTTTCTAGATATCGTAGAATAAAAGCACGAATTGCATTTGTTTTTGGAGTTAAATAAAAGTATTCTATAATTTGATTGTATTCTTGTAAAAAAGTTGTATAGTCCTCACTAAATAGTTTAGCGATATCAATATTAAAAACATTATCTTTATCAATCGGTACAGCATTTGGCACTCTGTCATCCTTAAAAGGTCTAGTAAAAGGTTTAGATGAGTATAAAAAGATATTTTGTTTTTTTATACTGATTAGAGACAAATCAGCACGTTTTAATTTGTTATTAGACCACACACCTGTTGGATGTTGTGAAAAAAATACAAGTTTGTTTACGTGTTGTTTAGCAGCTTGCCTAAACTTTAAAATAGTATTTCGCTCTAAGTCGTGAAGACCAAACCCTGTATGAGCCCAAGCATGAGATTCCATTTCTCCTAACTTTTCTATGTTTTCTTCACTGCCTAAGTAAGCCGAATGAGTTTCTGGAAAATCAAGAGGAGAGGTGTTTGAAGGATCAGGGGAAGCACACCACGCCTTCTCCCAAGCACACTCTAGATGAGCTGAAAGTATTCTTTGTACGGCATTACCTCTATACATACGATTATACCAAATTGGGATAAAGTTATCAGGTAAAGCTTTTAATACGTCAATTATATAGTACATACACACTCCTCAACTTATTACTTGACTTGTTTATAGATTATAGTAAAATATATACATGTATGCAACTGAAAAGTATGTTCGCATGGAAGCGAAAGAGATGCAAAGTATGATTCGTGAAGTCGCCAACGATCTAGGTGGTGACATTAACTACTTGCATTCAGAAATCACAGATTTAAGAAACGAGATAAAACAACTCTCGGAAGATCTGCAAGAGCTTAAGGAAAATTTTAATGCCAACCTATAAAGTAGTTTTATTTAGTGATTCTATAAATCAACAATACATGACAGAACAGAAACAAGCAATTAATAATTTACTTCCAGATCTAGCTGTAGAAGTAGTTGATCACACAGATTCTCGTCTTGCTAAGTTTTCAGATAAAAACAGAGTTCCTTGTATCATGATTTTTAAAGACGAAGCACGTATGCAAGCTAGACACTCAAAGCTCAGTCATTCTGAAGCTGCAAATTGGATAGCCGCCCGTGTTATTTAATGCCTAAAGCAATTTCTTGCATTCCCCACAAACTAAGAATAGACGCTCATAGAGTAGACTATCTTCGCGCTATCTCTGAATCAATGGACTACCCCTTTCAATCAGAAGATGGACGTGATCCTTCTCCTGCTCATAAATCTTTAGAAGCTAAAATCAAAACCTATAACCCAATTAAGTATTGGCAATTTACTAATTGTTGTACCGACGCACTTCAAATTGCTTTTCACGCTTTTTGTAAACGTGGAGATACAGTTATAATACCTGCTTATGGTTGGAGAGCTATTGCAAATGCGCCTAAACTGATGGGGATGAAAATTATCTATTGTGACATTGATGAGACAGGTAACTTAGATATTAATCAAGCAATAGACTTAATTCATAGATATCAACCTTCTGCTATACTAGTAGTTCATAACTTCGGTACACTAGTTGATGTATCGCAGTTAACAGATACGTGTGCGAAATATAAGGTAGCAATTATAGAAGATGCAGCTCCATCTTTTACCATGGGAGAACCTTATAAGTATGAGTTAGG